>JADEYI010000025.1_pt1 | contig 295474 bp, 553 predicted proteins | sample 8542331 | NCBI WGS metagenome assembly JADEYI01 (sample SAMN16510988, study PRJNA670497) | mine drainage metagenome | isolation source: biofilm near Copperflume 1 | place: Germany: Marsberg coppermine Kilianstollen | collected 2018-02
CCCACCAGCAGCCCCCCTCCGACATGCAGGCATACATGCACCTTATGAACTGTGCTTCTGGCATCTTGTGCAGAATCCACAGCTTGTTTATCACAAGCTTTTATCAATGTCCGTATTGGTGTGTGTCCCCAGTAAGAAACTCGCCAGACTTGCCTTGGGAGCGCTGGGCTGACTGGGCATGTGGCACCCAGGTGGACGCACACGATGAGAAGCCTTTTGGCATGGACACCCTGCAGCAGCAGGCGCAGGATCAGTCACAGAGCGGGCAGCAGCAGATGCCGGCCCTGCCGCAGAATGCGCCGCTCACCTTCACCATGGTCATGCCCGGCTCCATGGCTGCCCAGGTGCGCAACTTTAATAACACCTTTCACAATGCTTCACTCCAACGTTTTCCTGTTTGGGTGAGCTGAAGACTGAGCGTGCGCGTGTTTGAGACATTCTGCTGTGGCAGCAGGACGAGGGCATGGGAGGTATGCCGCGCTCGCTGTCGATGTCGCAGCTGCCCATGCAGTACCGCAGCCCCGGCCTCATCCAGTTCAGCGGCGGCATGACCAACCCTGGCTCCATCCCCGCGCCGCAGTGGATGGTGCGCACTTGGCCTCTGCCTGCTTGCCTGTCAGCCTGTGCTGATGAGTTGGCTCAGAATGCGCACGGCCGGTTGCATTGGATGTGTGTCCACACTGTGGCTTAGAAAATGGTTATTAGCATGATCTCCTGATTGAGGGGTGTGCGCAGGGTGCGGGGCAGGACATGGGCCAGGAGGGCGCTGCGGGCGCTGCTGCGGCCTGGCGCTGTGATTACAGCCTGCCCAGCGGCCAGCTGACGGGCATGGGTCAGCGCTCCGCGTCCGCTTCCAACCTGGCCGCCATGAACCTCCCTCATGGCGACTGGTGTGGGTCCCAGGACCAACGTGAGCCCCCCTCTCCTGCACTCCTTGCCTATGTTTTCTGCTACTCTCTCGTCAAAGACAATTGCCGCACCATCTTGTGGATTAGTTACGGTTACTGCTGAATTGCTGGCTGCTTGCAGTGCAAATGTGGCCATTGATGTATGATGGGTCGATGTGCTCGGTGCAGTGCAAAACGGCGCGTCGCTGGTCAAATCGGCGTCGGTGTCGAGCCTGGGCCACTTGTGCAAGCAGTACCGGGCGCAGCCCTTCACGGCCACGCTGCCCACGCTGCACGCCGACAAGCCCACAGACGGCATGGGCGCTGACCCCTCCCCAAACACCCTCGACGCCAACTCATGTGAGCCTCTGCCTGTTCCTCCCATCACTCCCATGCCCTCACCTCCATGCCTTCTTCCCTAATTGCATAGTCAAAACAGAGAGGACTTCCGTGCAGTACCTAAGCCACCATGCAGGGCGCTGTATTTCAAGCTTCTGTAAATAGGAAATTGAGGGGGTGTGCTTGTGATGTGCAGCCCTGCTGGATGACTTGGCCGGGTCTGCAATGGTGACGGATGGCAATGGCATGGAGGGGTGCCCGTCGCCTCTGAGGGCCGTCCAGATCGGCGGCGAAGACCTCACCATGTTTGATCACACTGGGGAGGGGGATGGTACTGACTTCCTGCTCGACCCTGACCTCACCCCCGATGACTAAGCCTGCCGCGCTGCCAACCAGTCACCGTGCTTTCAGGCAACTGTGACGGTTCAGTCAGTCGGCCCAGCTCTGCTGCTGGGCATCCGTCCTGGAATTCGATGTGAGAATTCTTTTGCATGCTGAGGATTCAGGGCACGTCAGAGCGTTCGGATGTCGCCAGATATATTCTGTCGTGGAACACAGGTTATTCACTTGATCTCACCTGATTCTTAAAAGACGTTGGGAGATAATTTTCTGGTGAGTCTGCTCCGTGCTTGGAGCTGCTGGCGTGGGAAAGGACGTAGTGGATTCAAATGGTGACCAGAAGCAGTCTGCTGATCCCTGAAAGGCCCTAGTGTTTTGTCATTCGTTTTGGGAGCGATACATTGTGTGTGATAGAATCCATTGTGGTGCTCGTGCTAATGGTGTGCACGCCAATGGTGGCAACCAGTCCAGGGGCATGTTTGACATTGTATGGCCTCTGTGTCTTGCATTGCAGTGCAATGATATCATGCGTTGCCGTACAAAGAGGGACCTCTGCTATGAGAGTGCACCAGATACAGAAAGGAGCAGACAAGCTTGGTGCTGTTCAAGAATTTTTGGAGACGTGTGAGACATCTGCATTCGGCTTTGGTACTGGCTTTCTCATGCTTTGTGCTGCCTAACTGAGAGGAGAGAGTGGGTGACTCAGAGGAAGTGGCTTGTGCTGCTGTGGGTCTCTTTATTTTCGAAGAGGTGTGACAGAGCGTGTTCTTGTGCTTCGGATGCAGCAGGGTAGTCTATCACAGTGTGGACATTTCTTTGTCGACCGGATTACAAGAGCGTTCTTGTATATGATGCATGCAAATGTTACAAAAGAACTGTACATACGGCTTGGCGCCTTCTAGCATGTGCCTGAGGCACTCGTGTAATAGTCCCAAAATCTGCAGAAGCAAAGCTAGTGTGCTTGGCATCTTCCTAGCTGTTGACCGCAAAGCCATGCTCCTTGCCTCTTGGCAGGAAGTGCTCACGCGCTGCAACGGGCGCCTCTGCGCCAGCCAGGGTCTTTGCCGCGCGCCCCATGCTGGACTTCTTGAACTCACTGTTCGGTGCGGTACACCTGCAAACTTTTGACACTTCAGCCAGTTTCCAAAGATATCCTCAACATGACACTCAGCAATCCAGACAGTAGCGGCTCCGGGGAGATCAGTACAGCACCTGGGATTGGGGCAGCGCTTTTTGGGATACTTGACGCCGACTGTGGTGAAGCGGTTGTTGCAGCCGCTGCAAGTCCACCAGCGCTTGGTTGCATCCACCCGCTTGCCAGCATGATCCTGGGGCACCCGGTTCACATTTGTTGGCAGGTCCCAATCAGGCGGCAGACCCTTATCTTGACAAGGTGTACTCTGGCAAATAACGACAGGGAAGCAATAGAGCATGCACAGAGTTGTATGTTGGCAAGCTGCTGCTGTTATCATCTTCTCAAAGTATTGCAGAGGTAGTGCATCAATGCCGGGCCAGAAGGGAAGGCAGGTCATGTCACCTGGCACTTGGGCTTGCGGCGCTCGGTGATGATGTCACAGGTGGTGCAGTGCCAAGCGGTGACGGACAGCTGTGTGATGGCCTCTCCGCGCTGCTGCAGCTCGTCCTTCTTCTGCATGCTCCCCAGCAGCTTATCCAGCTTCTCTGCCTCCTCATCATCCACAGTCTCCTTGTACCTGTGCACATCGCAATGCCGAGGATGAGGCTGCATGCAGGTGTGCAACACAATCTGATCCTTCACTGTGTACACATGTTTTACAGCAACAAAATTGGGTACATGCAGCCTGGCCTCACCTTGTCCCCACGTTCTGCATGTCCTCCTCGGTGACAATACTCCCAAATGCAGCCGCAAAGGCTGCGCAGAAATACTAGAGTCAGCTAAAAGGCACCTAATCTCATTGACAACTTCACCACTGCAAACTTCGCAGGCCAGAACAATCATTAGAGCAGCCTTGCAGAGGCTGAGCTCAAGCACTGCATTACTACAGAAACACTCACCTGAGGTGCCAGGATGGACGACCAGGGGTTTGGCGCGCGCTGCAGAAGAGCCTGGAGTTTTGACGCTGCTCTTCGGGCGCAGGCCCAGCTTCACTTCCAGGCTTGTGCGCGTGCCAGACCTGGCCGCGGCGGCCTTCGGCTGAGTCACCGCTGCTGCGGCACCGCCCCGGTGTGCTGTGGAGGCCGCCGCAGGAGCCCCATAGAAATTGGTTGATGGGCGCCCTGCAGGCTTGGCTCCTGGCCCAGTGCCTGAGCAGCCACAGCATCCTGAAGCCCCTCTAATCACAATGGTGAATCATTTGCCAGTGCCCTTTTGATGGAGCACTGTGCCCTTGAGATGCCGCTATCTTGCCGGATAAATTGCCACAAAACGTCCCAGCTGACGGGGGGCGGTATTAGCACTGAGCACCGTGCCCACGATTGAATAAGTCTTGCTTGAATTTCGCCAGGTCATCAAGGGGTAGGATTTTGGCAGCCTTCAATTGCAGCTTGTCTGCAGACGTACCTTGCCTCTTGGCAGGAAAAGCGTGTGATAGTAATAATAAAGTGCCACTTTATTGCACATGGGAAGGCCATTAGCCAAGTGAAATCTACCTGAGCTGGTAGGGGCAGCAGTGGGGCCAGCGCTGGGAGCGGACTGCTGTGGGACGGTCCCAGATGCATCCGCCGGCTGGCGGTCTCCCTGCTTGACAGCGGTGGCCTGCTGATCCCTCTTTGCTGCCTCCCTGGCAGCTTCAATGCCGCCTGCACAGACATTCCCTGCTCAGAAGAAAAAAGAAGGTCTGACAAAGCGCAATGCACCATGCAGGGCGAAGAGCGCGCAATGCACCGGCAGAAACATACCGCAGGTCTTGACAAGCTCCACAGCTTTGCGCATAGCCTCCTGCCGGGCCCTCTCAGCTGCTGTGTCAGCAGGATGGGACCCTGCACCCTGGCGGCATGCGGCCACACTCGGCCCTCGCGACGATCCAGCAGCAAAGCTTGCAGGCTCGGGGCACCTCACACCTGCGGCATACCCAATTGAGTGGCGACATTATCCCGTTACAACCTTTTCAATTGCTGCAGCACTGTGTCGTGCATGTCTGACTCTGTCACCAGGTAAGGGCTTGCGATTAGATTGTTACCTGAGAGCCGGACGTGGCCAGAATTGCCTCCTTCCTCATCATCATCCTCGGGGCCGGAGCTCCTGTCCGCATGCTGCACACTGCTGCCTGGGCGGCTGTGCCGCTTCAGGGCAGCCACATCCGCCGCATCCCACTCGATCTCCGCCTCCTCCAGCATGACAAAGCCTGCCTCTGCCCTCTTGGCCTGCGCAGCGCCCCCAGCTGTGCCCCTAACCAGTGGCCCGTCAGATGGCAGTCTGCGCTCAGCACTGCTGATGCTGCCCTGCGCACCACTGCGGCCCAGCCCGTGCTGCAATGTCGGTCTCCCAGCGCCGGCTGCTGTGCCGCTGCCGCTGCCTGGAATGGTGCGCGTTGCAACGGCGCCGCGTGCGTCGCCGGCCGGCCGCGCGGAAGTGCCGGGCTGTGCAGAGCTGCCGGGTGCGGCTGGCCGCGGCCAGATGGGCGCCGTGGCGGCCGGGCGCGCCGCTAGAGGGGTTTGCTGCGGCGGCAGGGGTGCGCGAGGGGGCCTGGCAGGGTCCACCCCGGCCGTCCTCGGCAGCGTCATGGCCGCCTGCAGCTGCTGCCGTACCCTGGGTGGCGCTTGTCGCGCGCCTGTGTAGCAAGGCAGCTCCCTGGTGCCCTCCTGATCTCTGCGGCCTGTCAGGATGGACGCATGCTAAGCCCCTGGAGGGTGCAATATTCCTTGAAAGAAAAGATTAATTGCATGTATAGCTGAAGGGAACGTACTGTACAATAGCAGAGAAGCGCGAGAGGCAACGGCGCAAAGTGGGCACACCTGTCTGAAGAGCATTGCTGGGCCTTTGAGCTGCAGACGACTGACAGGAGTTTTCTTGCCCAGCGGCCTTCCGCAGTGCCGTGATTTGCCTGTTGTACACAACATGGTGCTTATTTCTTGTCAGGGGCAACGGGCATGGAACACCCTCAGTTGAGAATGGAAGCAATCAAGGTTTCTTGCATGCCACTCTTAAATTGACCGTTCACACAGGAGGCCTCACTCACCTGGCCCCCTGTGAGCTGTAGCTGACAGTCTGGACAGCCAGCTCGTCATCAGTCATCTGCTTGGGGACATACGGCGCAAAATTGGGCTTCTTCTGCCGCTGAGCTGCCTGCTCGGCTTGGGTGTTGAGCCTGGCAGCATGCGAGCTGTCCTGCAGCACGCCCCTGCTGTTGTTGACGCGCCTTGACTCTGACTGGACATGGTAGTCGCAGAATCGGCACTTGCTGATGTTCACAGGGTTCCTGCACTTCGAGCCATCCTGCATGCGCATGCAAAAGGCTTAAACACCATGCTGAGCCAGACACTCTACAGGACACCTTGCATGACAGAAGAGACCAGCTTCCAGAACATGTACATGTCTGCTCACCTTCTTTCTGGACCCACAGAAAGCAAAGTCAGCAGATGTGGCCAGCTTGAGGATGGAGGAGGCCTCATTGACTTTCAGAGTCAGGCCCTTCCCATCATTCTCAGCCACTGCATTCATGATGGCCACCAGCGACCCCTCTGACTCCCTGAAGTGCTCCTGGTGCGAGTCCCCAAACAGGAACATCGTGACCATTGTCCCTGCACATAGAGAGCGCATCACATCATGTGTGCTGACCAGTTCCACACTGCAGGATGAAACATAAAGCATGCTCCGTGCTGAAGTCATACATCCCCAGCATTCATGAACATTGGGGGACAAGCACCCTCACCATCCAGGTCTGAGAGCTTCCACAGCGAGTACATGGACCCCTTGGCACTGGAGCGCGGCTTGGACTTCTCAACCAGAACCCCAACCGTCGCCCATGGCCCGGCACCGTCTGCTGCATTCACCCTGTCCCTGCTCACATCACACCCTCATAGCCTCCGCGCGGGAGTCCTCAAACATAGGACTTCACTGGCATTGCTCTCTGTGGTCAACACTTGCTGTTCATGTTGTCACAGTATGAGTCGAAAGGGGGTGAGCCATGCTGCCTACCGGGCGCGGGGCAGGCGCAGGAACTGCAGGTGAGACACTCTCTCCCCAAAGACAATGGTCGGGAACACAGGATTCTTCATCTGCACAAGGCGCAGGTCACACACGCATCAGCTGCAGATTGGTGTTAATGTACTGTGTAGCAATGAACCTTGACCCTGACATGTCAAAATACTGCAGCCAACTGAAGGCGGCCAACCGGCCAGAGCCTTACCCGCAAGCCTGAGTGCTTCTCCACATGTTTCTCTGTGGAGGAGAGCTTTGCAGACTGAGGCTTTGGGTTTGCGGTGTGCCCACTCGTCCCCTTTCCATATCTGCTTGAAACAGGCTGAAAGGCAGCGGAGGAAGGTATCGCAGCCTCAGGTTTGCTGCCAGCGGCTGCCAAGGCTGAACTGGGAGATGATCTCTGCTCAGCTTCGTTAGAGCTGGACCTGGCCCTTTTTACTGCAGGAGGAGATGCAGATGCTTTTCTCTTTGCTCCTGGTGTCCCCGTAGGGAGCTTGGCTGTCTCTGGCTCAGTTGCTGCAAGACTGTCTCCAGCTGGCAATAATTTCTGATCTGACTCTTCAGCGGCTTCTGCCTGAGCAGCCATCTCCAGCAGCAAGTTGAAGTCCTCCTCCTCCTCCTCTGCTGGTCAGCAGTTGTCAACTGCTTACATAGAGATTTCAGAAGCCATGGTAGAGATATAAGAACAACATCATTGAATCGAATTACCTGCCAGCATGGGATCAGGAGCAGAAGGTGCTATGGCTGTCTCTACAGGAGGATCCTCGCAACTATTCTTGTCAACCACATCGCAAGGTTTGTCTACAGCAGCTTCGGCATTTTCAGCTTCTTCCGCCATCGACAGCAGAAGGTTGAAATCTTCATCCTCGCACATCTTGTCCAATGTCAGGTTGCGCCTTCGCAGCGATACATCTCTCGTTTGCCCAGGCTTTGGTAAAACTGAAGGAATTCACTTATATGGCATGCATTTATCACATGGGTTTCTCAAAATCGTCTTGTTATCTCACTTTTTATGCTTTGGTTGTTGGACCATCATCAGGTTCAACAATTGTTTCATCATCAATTATAAGCTGTCAATGATCATCTTTCAAAACGACCTGCCCAAAATTGGGCAGCCTAGGGCAGCTGGGCAGATTACTTCCACAATACACAAGAACACTTCATAGTGTCAATCGTACAGCTGGGATCGTCCTTCTTCACCATTGTGCAGTCAAGGTATTGTCATGGTCATGTGAAAAATGGCGAATTCCAGGTCTCCTGACAGCCACTATCCACAATCGTAGCTAGAAGTACATAGAATCTGCAGACTCTTGTTGGACCTGCCAGTACATGGTCACACCACCACAAGGATCCTCTTCTTCACAACTGATCAGCAAATAAAATGTCAACATCAGGAAGAGTCTGACAATGTTGCTATAATGTGCTGGGCCTTGCTTGCTGTGAGTCTTTGCTCTGGCTTCCTTATGAGCAGGCCCTGAAGTAGTGCAGCTGCCTGCACCCACAGAACCACAAAGACGTCAAGACAGATGTTTATAAGAACAACTTCCATAACAAGCCTTCAGAGAATGTGTCTATCACGCCCCAACATTGACAGGGAAAAGGAATTCATGACGTGTGCAGAATGGGTACCACCGATGTGCCGCAGAAGAGGCTTGGAAGTTCACCTGGGGGTCGTGGAAGAGCACCCAGAGGGATGGGTCAGCCTCAAAGGGCAGCGGCTTGACTCCCAGCAGGGCCATGACGACATCCTCGTCCGAGAAGTTGTCCCCGAACAGCGGCCGTCCCGTCAGCAGCTCCCATGCGCATGCACCCACCGCCCACATGTCCGTTGCCGCCTGCACCACGTGGTGTGTGGGGCCCTGTGCGACGCTTGCCGCCTCGGCGTCCCCTCTGGCACCGGCCGCCTGCGCTGCGTCGGCTGCCGGCCGCGCCGCTTTGGCAGCCTCTGCCATCCTCAACCGCATCGCTACGCCCATGCAATCCGCCATCACAACCTGCAGTACCAATTGTAATTGCCCATGAGCACAGTATTAATCCTTACACAGCTGCTGGCAGGGCTTCCAGCTCTGCAGAATGTGGGGGTGAGCACTCAACAAGCAAGCAACAAGCTAAATAAGAAGGGCAGGCGACGAGAAGTGTGTACTTGCCTCAGGAGCGGCGTAGCGTAGGGAGTAGGAGAGCGGCGCGTCGCTGCCCTTGCGCGCCCACGACTCGCACCCGGTCAGCCGCCACCTGGACACGCCGTCCGACCACACCAGGTTGCTTGGCTGCACGTCCCGGTGCGACTGCAACATCCAACCACCGACCCTCAGCCCATCCTCGCCTTTCATGACCTCTTGCTCCCATGGAGGGCAGTCCTACTCCTTGGCGGGGGAAACAAGAGATAGGGTGCACGGACGATTGTCCCTTTTCTTTTGCATCCCAGTGGTGTAGGGTGACCTCCATGCCAGAACAATGGTAGAAAAGTGATGAACAGAGAAATGGGTTAGACAAAAGCAGCAAGGGCAGCAAAGGTGGCGCGCACCATGCTGCGGCCGTGAAGATATGCAACGCAGTCGAGCAGCTGAGTGAGGGTGGACTTCTGGCGGGAGGCGCTGGGATTCCGCTCCATCCTGCTCATGTAAGTGGCCAGGGAGTAGGCCCCCCGCTCTGTCACTATGCATGCTGGATTGTGCACCCCGTTGCCCAGCGCCACCTCGTCCACATCAAACATGTCCAGCACACCTGCAGCTCACAGCTGCTTAATCAGACAACCTCCCCTCCATGGTGTGTCAACCAAGCTTGCCGCTGTTGTTTCAGCCACCACCTTATGTGAGTATTGTGCAGTGGCCGGGATGTTAGAAAGGACAGGCAAGTAGCAAGGTAGGATAGAGGAAGGGAAGGAAAGAACGTGCCTGGTATGAAGGAGGTGTCGCGAGCCTGCTGGTGGAATTTCCTCAGGTGCACAAACTGCTCCTCATCCACAAAGAACTTGAGGGTGACTGGGCAGCCGCTGGAGATTTGCTTTCCGGTTGCAGCAATGCAGGAATCGCCGTCGAAGCGGGCAGACTCCAACACATACTTGCCTGCATTGCAGCATGCTCAACCTCTCAGCATGGCTCGCATCCTTCCTTCATAGGAGAGTTGTGTGCTTTCTCTGAGCACCCCCACAGGAGAGAGACCAAGATTTGGTGACGGTGGGCTGACAGAAGCATCCAGAAGTACAGAATTACCTGCAAAGCGCGAGTTTTCTGTGAGGTACTGCATCACTCCGTTCAGCTGCATGACCTTGCTGCCAGTTGCCCCAGGCGCCGCCAGCTTCCTCCGCTTGGCAGCCTGCACCCATGCATGCATTGAAATCTGTTTTTGACCTTCCAATTATAGTCCTTACACAAATGCAGCTTGTGGTGGATTCATCTATCATCTATCGCAAGCACTTAGTCAAAATAGCTGCACAGGCAGGATAGCTAAAGGGGATGTGCAGGTGCATGCCTGGCGGGCGAGCAAGGCCTGCACAGTAGGCCGGGCAGAGGCCGAATCCAGGGACGATGTGAAGGCGGAGAGCTGCGAGTTGGCGGCCGCGATGCGCCCGAGCGGGTGCATGGACTCCGACGGGGTCAGGTGCAATGGCGCATGCGGCTCCACCTCATCCGCCTCCGGCAGTGCTGGCGCCATCTGCTTCAGCTCGTCTGCGCATGCATTCTGGCCCGTCTCAGCCAAAGGCTATACAGCTGCTGACAAGATTACAACGTCGAGAGACTTCCTGGCATCAAGGAATCTCCTCCCAAGGTTGAGGCTCGAGGCTGTATTAGAATAAAAGCTGACTGTGTGAACGGCCAGGGTTGGGTTTGTCTGCGCAGCAAGGGGGGGGGGGATTTAGTCGCAGCACACCCATGTGGGACTGCAGGCTGTCGATGGTGGCCTGCACGCGCTCCGACACGTTGCTGTTGTTGCGGCTGTGTGCAGCCACGAGCGCCCCTGATCCCCTCGCGCTCCTCGCCAAAGCATGCTCCACCGGCTGGGGCTTGGCTCTAGCGCTGTCTGCAATGCACAAGAGCATAGGCTCAGAAAATCACCACGAGTATTTCACATGAACTTCTCCAAGCATCTAGTTTGTCTATGATTACATGCTTGGACTCCAACAACATGTAATAAAAGCATCCCATATGGCCCCAAGGGAATAAGGTCCTGTGCTGTACCTGAGACTGCATCTGCCTCGATGTCAGTCATGTCAGGCTCCGGCCCCTTGCTGTATGCTTCATAGAAGGGCTTGGCCTTGAACTCCGGCTCTGGCTGCACGGCTGCCTTTGGCACAGCGTTCTTGTGCCTGCGCTTGAGGCGCATGAACAACAGCACTGCCACTATGATGATAGCAATGCCGCACACCGCTCCTGCAATGCCCCCGACAATGACTCCAATATTGGGACCACTGCTGCTGCCGGCTGCATCTGGTGCTGCCAAGTCAGCGGACAGGAGGCTCACAGAGTCAATCTCCACACTATTCTGCCTCAGAGCATCCTGCACCGGCACCCATGCATACTTACACTCTATGCTGAGAAAAATCCACACCCATGCACACAAGGCTGCACCTGGGCTGCTCCAGAAGGCATGGCAGCGCCAGCAAAGCAGATGCAATCAAGCTAATCTGGCTTTGGGAAAAGTCTTCAGAGAGGGTCTGGGGACTCACCACCAGCTTGCCATTGGAAGCAGCTTCCTGGAGCTGGCTTCTGGCGGTGTTGGCAGTGGCAGCATCGCCAGCCTTAGCCCTCACATGCGCATCAGTCGCCGGTGTGGCCTGCTGCAGCCTGCGCCCTGCCTGTGACGCGTCCTGCACCAAGCCACAGCCTCCTGCTCCTCACTCATCCTCTTCAGCACTAATCTTCCTTGCAGCTTCTTCCGCCTTTGCACAGCCCCTCCCTGTCTCCTCCACTGACAGACAGTGCAGGTTCTCCAAATCCCATGCATGTTATACAGGTACTGATGTGCATAAACACACATACACAGTATAATACACACCTGAGCAACGCTGACCACGCTGATGGCGCTCCTGGGGACGGCGGTCATGACACTGGCGAGGGCCGACACGAGCGCGTCCTGAGCGCGCGCATCGAATGGCCACACGCGCGGCCCTAGCAGCCGCAGCCGCGCGTCCACAACTGTGTTCCTGACGTCCTGCACCTGCACCGCGGCCGGCGGCAACGGTGTATCCGCTGCAGGCGCAGTTGCCGGCGCGCTCGCAGGGGAAGCGTTCTGAGCAGGCACCGGCTGGGCCTGGGGCGTTCCTGCCACGGCTGCCGGCTTGGGTGTCGGCCGGGCGGCTGGCCCGCGCGTCTGCTGCGGGACCTGTGCAGGTGGTGTGGGGGTGGGGTTAGCTGCCGGGGTGACTTGTGGGACGGGAGGGGCCTGCACAGGGGCGCCCTGCTGGCCCTGGTTGGCTGGAGGGCTCGGAGATGGGGATGCAGGGGAGGCTGGGGCTGGGGAGGGAGATGGCTGCGCGGCCGGGGAGGGCGAGGTGTTTGCGGCAGGGCTTGCAGCGCCCGGGCTACCGCCAGAGCCGCCTGCTGGATTCGCTCCAACAGCCACAATTCCCTGCATTGAAGAATATGTCAGGGGTATGGGCTGCACCCGGCCGTTGCATGCATAGCCATGTAGTATACTTACCGAAATTTTGCATCAAGCATGTGTCAGGATGCGTGCCTGCGGAAGATACTGCACTGTAGGCGCGCCACCGCCCGGGCCCCCTCCTCCAGCTGGAAAAGCTCCTGGCGGTCGTGGCGGGTTGCCTGGACCTTCACACGGACAGTGGTGCGTTAGAGCGGGTTAGATAGCAGCAGCAATTAAACACACAGGGCAAATATTTGCGGCACATTGTGTCATCAAATATTCCGTACACGGGAGACAGGCTCTGGCTATACCTTGTGCTCCTACTTGGGCGCTCAGGAGCAGGATGGCTACTACACACAGCTGCAGGTGCATCGTGGCCTTGCACTTCAGCCCTGCTAGCGGCAAGCAAGCTAAGCTATTACGTGAAACTAAGGAGCTGTTTCCTGCGTCTTATATGCATTAGTCTTGCTGAATACCTCTACTTTCCCGGGGCATCCAGTTCTATAGCCTGCAGGATTCAATCACGTTGAGGTCAAATTTGTCCAGATTTATGACTTTTGTGATCCCTGACGACAATTCTATTCAGGACAGCGATGTCGAAAGTAAGCCAAGCTATGAAAGAGGTTCCGGAACCTTCAGATCTGCCTGAAGTGCACGCCGCTGACTTGGCGTGAACAGCCAACAGAAGGTCTGCACAGACGTCTCAATATATGAGATTGGTCAATACATGTCGAGAAACTAGTTCCGCACAACCTGAATCTGACTCGACGACAACAGCCGAAGCGATGACACTTGTCGACTTTTGACAATGGCAAAAGTGGGAAAACGCCGTTTAATACTCCCCTGGACTGTTTTGCCGAAATATGCCAGGTTGCTTTGATTTGATAGCTTTTCATTCATCACTGTCTTTACTGCCCCAAACTCCAGAATAAAGCTTGTAGCCAATTCACCTGTGCTGCTCGCATGCACTTTGTTGAAGGCGCTTCATGATGCCCCTCCCATAATGGCTCAAGCTTCAAGCTGCGCAACTTGAAGTTGCGCAAACGGCCGGTTTCAAAGGCAAGTTGCAAGTGGACCCAATCAATTTAATTGGATCAAAGGCATTGGTTGGTATCTTGGTGTCTCAGTTGGCGATTCAGCTGCAAATTTTACAACAGGGTACAGCAACATGCGTCTGAAGGCCCCCAGAAACTTCCGTGGTAAGCTAGCATTCATACTTGGCGGTTAACTGTACACGGGTGCATGCACCCAATGAGCAACACAGGGTTGATCATGATCTTTTCTCTGCTGCCAGCTGCAGTGCATGATGAACGTCATTATCGAGCATGTGTCCATCAGTTACCCTTCTTTGCTTGAACAGCGCCCGGCGGTGGGTACCAGCGCATCGTGAACCATTTGATCGGGTGCTCGCTGCCAAAGATACGCCGCAGAGAAGCTTGCCAGTCACCACCATGGCTGGGTGCCGCCGCCTGTTGTGCACAATGTCTGTCATTGCCCAACACCGTCACAAGGAATGCCTTTATTATATCAAAAGATGAAAATTTCAGAGAAAAGTGCTGATGCGCAGCCTTTCAACAGAGGGGCAAGGACTGCGGACCAAAGACTCAATGTAAGTCTGCCCTCGCACGATCAGCCGGAGTTGTGAAGCCAGGAGGATCGTGACTCCCACGCAGGACCCGCCCGTGAGTGACATCAGGTAAGTCACGGCTGCTTGCCATGCAGGTGCCACCAGCAGAAACCTCGGCGTTACAAGGATCGCCTCCCAGTAGCGTCTGCTCTTGGCAATGGGCAGCAACAGCCTGCAATGCAAATCCAGTGTCTTACACACTTGCTAAGCGTGCGAGCAGACTTTGTCCTTGTGGGTAAGTATTGCAGAATAACATGAATGAAAGGATCCCCTTACCTTTGCCAAGTCATTGCTGCTTCATCCCAGCGGCGCCAGTGGAGGGCACAGCACAACAAAAATGTGTATGTGCAGCTCCAAAATAGAAAGACAAGCAAGAGGATGAAGTGGCGGATGTTGCCGCGGCCGACACAGTTGTTCAAGAAGAGACAGTGATGGTCCATGTCCATTACGCATGTCTTGCATCGACTGCGCTGCAGTTGCCACTGTCATTTTGGTAAGGTGACTGGGTCAGGAAGGTGGGCCTTGCAGCAATTAATACCTGATTCGCAATGGCCAACAAAACTGATCGGCAGAGGAAGGCTGTCACCTGCAATGATGAGCCTGCGGAGGCTTCACTTGCCGGCAGTGAGTGCAAAACATGCAGATGTCAAATGCGCCCTTCCCCACGGGTGTCTTGGTCTGAGGCATTTCGAATTCCACTGGCCCTGGCCACTCCAGACAATCGTCAACAAGAGAAATAGAAAAGGCTACAGACGCCGAAGCTATATTGGTGAATATAAGTGCGCTCGTAAACGGCAGCATGTCGGCAAGGGCACCTGGTGGGCGCAGCACTGCTGCAGCAAAGTTGAAGTACGTATTTGCTGCAAGGAGCAGGGACCAAGTCAAGTGCAACGCCAGTGGAAGCCCGGAGAAGAGGTTGGGCAGCAGAAAGATGAATCCGAAAAAGGGGACGGAAAACAGCAACAGCACCACAAAGCCCACAAATGCGGCTCGAAGCGCCGGCAGGACACTGCGAGACGCATGAAATCTGGGTTACAGCCCTTTGCAGACTGGCGCTTAGGCGCTAGAGCCTTGGTGGGTACCTCCCTTTTTCAGGCAGAGCAAAAATTGTACTTTCTTCTTACCTTCTCAGCTTGTCGAAAGGGTGCGCCTCCCGCCTCCTTTTCCCCGAGCTGTCCAGCTGGCTGATCGCACCACACCATCCACACTGCCAGCAGGTCACAGCATTTTGTTCTCACCAGCTCAGCTTACTGCACTTCTACATGTCTGAGAGCCAAAGTAATCTCCTGTAGCACTGCTCCCGACCCATGATGTACCTTAAAGATGGGGGCTTGAACCCCATCGGCAGATGGTATTGCAAGATGAGTTTGACATCCCCAACAAAAAACGTGCGAGTCATCAGAAGTCTGAGTCGGCTTTTCAGAATCGGTATACATTGTATTTTGACGCAGATTCCACTGCCTAATTCACATCCAGCAGAAAGTAATGGCCTCGTCAACTCAGATTGATCCAGTTACTACAAATTTTGCTGATACGATCTGATGAAATCAAGGTTAGGATTAGCAACTAAAACTGCAGCTTCTGGTACATCTAAAAGGAACAAGCAACTGAATAGACAATCTCGGAACAGTCCCGATGCGAAAGAGAGCTTTCGGCCACGGCTGGTACCAGTGGCGAGCGGCGGAGACATGGGGGGGTCCGCATCACCTGATCGTGCAACCTTGCTAATGAATCTTGAGAGCACTATAGCGATCACTAGCCTTGAAATATCGACGTCTAGAGCGCCTTAGGGGTTTGAAAATAAAAGTTTGCTCAAGGCTGCCCTCGTTGAGCAGACCACGTGTTACTTGCCTAAGGGCAGATGCAACAGGGCGTCAGGCAGCAACATCGGATTCTAGATACATGGTCAAGCGGTTAGCGATAACGCAAATGGCAAATCCAGGAGACCTCGAGCAGGATTTCCTCCTCACGGGTGCGGCTTGGCCCATTCCAATTCTGGTACTTGTGCTAGCGCTTGTGCTCAGGCTGGTGCATCTTAGCAGTAAACAGGCTGTCTGTTGTTTTATTCAGACTGCAGCATGCTGACGCACGCTCTCTTAGTTTGAATGGCTGTTCAAGAATGGAAGGAGCCATGGAACGAACAACCTTCTTGGTGCCAGCAGGCGATGAGACCGCCTGGAATCTGCATGATTGGAACTGGGACTCGCAAAACTTCACAGCCACTCCCAAAAAGGGGATTGTGGCTGCAGCCAAGCCATGCAGGGCTGCAAAGCGGTGTCGCGTAGGGGCACCCACTTGTTCAGGTCCTGGTAAGGACCGAGCTGCTGCTCACGCAGAGTGGCATTTCTTTCAATCGCAGAGGACATGGACTCTACCATGATTGTTGATTTCTGTCATACCCAGGTGACATACTGGATCAGCAGCCAACATGCATTGACGGCGAGGTACTTCAGATGACAGCTGGAGGTGCCTCAGGCGACATGCTCCATCAGCTTGCTCAATCGCTGCCTCCTCCTGATGGTGGCAAGCTGGGCAACACCGTAGGGGGCCCCTCCTGCCAGGTCTGTGCCATGAGCGTGCATGCCCCTCTCAAAATAATGGCGTTTGCCTCGCACATTATTGGGCATGCATGTACAAAAGATATCATTCGCAACTGAAAGGAAAGCATTTGCAGGTGGAGGGCTGCCGCAGGGAGCTCAGTGATCTGAGCGCATATCACCAGAAGTGTCGCATTTGTGACATCCACATCAAAGCGCCTTCCTTCATGAGGGCAGGTCTCAAGCAGCGCTTCTGCCAGCGCTGTGGCCGCTGTCATGAACTGGATGCTTTTGAGGGCTCCAAGCGAAGCTGCATAGCCCAGCTGGCAAAGCACAACGCAAGGTGTGATCTTCCATCTGCCTGCTGTAGGCTAATTCGCGCAACTGCCCACAGACCATGCTTGGAGTGGGATGCTGGAAGTTTCTTGCAGCTCACTTTATGTGGCCCAGCCCTCTGAAGTGCCGAATTGGCATGCGTGCAGGCGGCGGCGGCAGCAGGGCACCACAGCCGCCTCAGACGATCTTTCCGCCTTGTCTTTAGACTTAGCAACAGCTCAAAGCAATGTCTTGGAGGGCCTCAACAGTCGGACGCACTCTTTGCACGTTCCCATGTCCCAGGCGCTGCCGCCAAGCTTCTCATACCAGGTGGATTTAACTTGCAGTGTGTATCCTTTACCACCAGTCAATCCATGCAGGTTTACTCATTTAAAGATATAAGAGACGCGTGCGCCCTCCACTTGTTTGATGCCTCTGTCCAGGGACTGATGGGACCCGACGTTGCTCTGGGAATCCCCATCGGCGTCCAGGGCAACATGCAAGCACACACTTCGGCAGCAATGCCCCTCATGATGAGTTCAATGCAGGCGCCACCAACCACCAGTATGGTGAGGCTTTTCCCAACATCACGATCTGAAGTGACAGGGGACCGAGGTTGTGATTGCATTGCACGACTTACTGATTTTGAGACCTGCTACAGGTGAATCTAATGCAGTGGTGTGCTGTGCAGGTATCGAGCATGGAGCAGGCACTAATGCAGATGGGCCACCCATCTGCCGCTGGCCAATTGGAACCACCTCAGGAATCCATCACTCCCAAGCTTGCAGATGACAAACCAGGACCCATCCAGCAGGTATTGCACTCTAATCCGCGTCACAGATGACCCACACTGAAGCGAACTTTCTCTTCGTTTGCCATGCTGATTCTGCATGGTCTTGGCCCACAACCATCAATAAACACCGTAATAAGAGTGCATTTGTGGTTGCAGCAGCCTGTGACAGCAGCGAGTGCGGTGGCGGCGGGGCTGCCGGCCGCGGCTGCGTATCAGGCGAACAGCCTTGTGGTGCGGCTGTCGGTGAAGCTATTCAACTGCACGCCGGGAGACCTGCCGCAGGGCCTGCGCGATCAGCTCTGTAATTGGCTCTGCGCCACACCCGCCGGCGCTGAGGGCTACATCCGACCAGGCTGCCTCCACCTCACCATGCAGGTGCTAGATGGCTGCCTCCACCTTTCCCACGATCCACAGATTTCGTTCTGATTTCACTCCTTCCCTGCAGATGCACCCTGCCTCTCTCAGCAAGAAGATGCGTGTAGTAGTAAATAATTTTGTTACCATATGCAGAGGCAGCATGCTTGATGGGCAATGTGCCTTGTAAACTGTCTAGTGCCAGACTGAGTGGATCCTGCGTTGCATGGACAGGTGCATGTGAACGCGGCTGCGGAGGTGGCGGAGGGAGTGATGCCGGTGGTGGAGAGCCTGCTGGAGCAGCCGGGGGAGTTGTGGCGCACGCACCGCATGCTGCTGCAGCGCGATGCGGAGGTGGCCCTGGTGCACGACGGCCAGCTGCAGTCCGTAGCAGTCGCGCTGTCAGCCCAACAACCAGGCAACACCCAGCCCCTCATCCGTGAGGTGGGCTTGCATTCCCATATCCCATTAAAAATGCGAAGAAGGACACAGCAATCGTTCATATGAAAGGGTTGGCTTGAATGAGGGCCCGAGACGTGTCCTTGACTGGTATGGTGTGGCTGAATGCATCTGTTGTTCTTTGTGCAGGTGTTGCCAAAGGTGGTTGTGTGCCAGGAGGGCGCCCATCAAGACATCGCCGTGCAGGTGACAGGGGTCGGCCTGGCCTCTGCTGACACCACCATCCTGGCCCGCTGCCACGGGCACTACCTACAAGTCCAGGTGTGCTCCTCACCCAAACTGAGTTTGGGGCTAACACTGCTCTCCATGTCTTACTATTGTCTAAACGCTCCCCAGGGCAGGAATCACCCAGATACTGCAATTGGTGAGCAATCTCACTGTGCTGTGGTGCGTCACAGGTGGAGGGTGAGCAGAGCGAGGGTGACAAGTCCCTGCTGAGCCTGAGGCTGCGCGGCCCGGCAGCCCCCGGGCTGGTGTGGCTGGAGACGCAGCATGGTGTCATGCTCAGCCCTGCCACGCCCTTACTAATCCTCCCCGCGGGCCTTCACGACCTGGCCGCAGATGTGCTGCGCATTGTATCAAGCCCCGCCAAGCAGGAGGCACCCGCTGACTCCCAGCGCAAGTGCTGCGACGGCTTCCTGGCGGACCTGGGCCTGGTGATATCACAGGCTGTTGCCTTGCCGGGGCCGGCCGGCAGCACTCTAGAGCACCCTGCGGAGCAGCTCACGTGCGCCGCCGCACAGCCTGGCCCACCGGTGAGTGTCTTACCCAGCTTCCCCTGTGCTGTGTCCTATATATTTGTACTTGGAGAAGCGTACCAGAGTAATCATTCTGCACAAGGCTATTACGCTGCAAAGGCACTCACACATCTCTGAAGATTCATATGGGTCTATGGCATCGTGGTTGCCTTGGCTGTTGAGCTCAAAGTGCTGCTCATTGGGTTGCAATGTTGAGCGGTGGATGTCTCTACGCCAGGTAACGGCCACTCTGGTGACGAGGACGGCGCGGCACCTGCTGGCGTTTGCATGCGACGCGGGCGCGCCGGCGCTGGCGCACTTCCTGCTCCCCAGCGCGAGCGTCGACTGCGGCAGCGCGGCGGAGGTGGTTGCGGCTGTGGACGGCGTGGAGGCGCAGGGTGGAAGCACGCTGCTGCACCGTGCCGCGCGCTCCGGCTCCGGGCCGCTGTTGCGCGGGCTACTGGCCTGGGGGTCCACCAATGGCTACCGCTGGAAGGTGCAGCATCTCAAAATTCGCCATGGTGGAATATCCATGAATTGGTCCCCTGTGCAACGAGCAGACATCAGACATTCTTGAGCCTGCCTTGGCATGCCCCTATGTCATCACCAGAGTGGCCGGCCCGCTTGATCTGCACAGTGGGTGCCTTTAAGAGAAACTTGCGGACCAGCCTCGAGAAAGTTCCCGCTGCTCTGGGCAGGCGGACGCGCGGGATGCAAACGGGTTGACTCCCCTGCATTTCACTGCCATCGTGCCGGATGCTGACCTGGCGGTGCACCTGCTGCTTGCATGCGGCTGCAGCCCGCGGGTTTGGTTCACTGCCGCGGCGGACGACGGCCTCACGCCAGCACATTTTGCTGCCCGCGTTGGACGCAACGACCTCAATGAGCGGATGCTGCTCCTTGCACAGGAGGCACAGGTACTCCCAGCCCTTTTCCCTTTGTTGTGCTACCAGTTCACAACACTGTAGAACCTTGACAATGCATGCAGTCTCGGACGCTCTTCACTGGGTGTGATGCATTCTGGATAGAATTGAAAAAGTTTGGAGCGCTGCTCACTGACTCACATTTGTTGCTTGCGCAGCCTGGATCACTGCCGATCAAGCCAGGCTGCGGGTGCACTTGCGGTGACGCGTGTGCGTGCAGCCGCTCTGGGATATGCCGCTGCGCCGCGGCCTCTGGAGGCCCCAGCTGTGGTGGCCCCGGTGGCCACTCCTCCGGCGCAGGGGCCGTCCCAAGTGGCGGACAGAGCTCTGCCGGCGGCTGCTGCGGCAGCACCGGTAGCTGTGGGGGGACGGTTGTGTATGCCGATAGTGTGCCATCCGCTTGCAGTTCCAGTGATGGTGCACTGGCGCCAGCAGGCAACTGCCCCATGTCAGCCTGTTGCGTCGGGGTGTCGCTGTGATTTACGGATGGCATTTTGCTCTAGCGTGCATGTTGCAAAGGTCCAATTTTTGTACCTGGAATGGTTGAATAAATAGACAGTGTTGTTTGTGACACAGGAATGATGTGTCGCTGGGTTTGCCATGTCATATCATTGCAGCATTTTAAACATTCTCCCCTATATCAAGTTCCAGCCAATACTCAGACCTTGATGGTTTCACTTGTTGGGAAGTATGCCCGTTCTCACTGCATACTGGTTGAAAACACGGAATTCAAAGTTGACCGTGCCAGATTGGTGGCCCAGCACTTCTGTTTGCGAAATTGAGGCACTTGTGCAAGGGCCGGGGAGGACTGCCCCTGCTGTAAAAGTACGCATTGTGTGCAATTATGTGTTATCATGACTGTTAATCAACATTAACATTATAATGTCAGGTCTGCATGTGCATGCGTTGTGTGCACATACGTGTACCCCTCATTGTAATATGCTCTGTTCACTTCTTCTAAGACAGATTACCAAGAACATTTGATACATGTCTAGAAAAATGAAATCTCAAGGACGCCGCGCACACGCGAGTCCGGGACTCTGGGAGTCCCAGAGAGGATCACTTTGCGCAGTTTCTAATAGACTCCCGGGACAAAGTGTTCATTTCTGGGACAACATGCAGTTGCTGTATCGATCTGCCCAGAAACAGAAGCAACAGCTGTCCCACTTTGCAATTTACAGATACAGTCCTTCAACGGTGAGGTTCATTGACAGATTCGTGCCCAGGGGAGGGCGCAGCACTTTGTGTACATGTGATGCCAGGACATGCTGTACGACTGCAAAGCCACTCAAGCGGTGACGGCGCTGCCATTGCTGTATGCTGCCTTGGGCTGCACTGCAGGGGCGATGTGCACCTGGCCATCGGCACTCTGGCCCACGGCAAAGCCGGGCATGGGGAAAGATGAGGCAAAAGCCTCCACCTTCTTCTTGATCTCTGGCAGGCGCGGGTCGGCCTCAATTACCCTGGCGCACACAAACAAAGCAATTTAGGTCCTGTTTAGCCAAGAGAGTATGCAAACACAAACACAGAGCGAGCGCCTATGAAAAGAGAGAGAGCTGCCTCGCAGGTGCGAGATTGTCAACTCATGATGTACAGGTCAGCGTCTGATTAAGGTGGTGAAATGTGTGTACGTTGTGCTCATGCAACAATGTGAGTAAAAGATCCAGTGTGAGGAGCGCACTTGAGCCAGTCCTTGTAGAGCTTGCCGGTCTTGTTCTGCACGTCGATGACAACTCCCAGCACCTGTTCACAGCACCCAGCAATCAGCACTTGGCGCATCCCAAACGCCACGATTAGTGCTCAACCCAATCACCCTTCAAAGTGAGACACAATTGCCTCTGGAGCACGGGACCACAGAGGCAGTGACACCCTTCACAAAGCCAGGATGCATGAAAGCACAGCACACACAGAAGCAGGGGCCTTGCCTCGTGGAGCAGGTCGGCGATGGTCTCAAACTCGGCTTCCTTGAGGCCGCGCGATGTCATGGCGGGGGCACCGATGCGCACGCCGCCGGGGGCCAGCGCGCTGACGTCACCCACGACCGCGTTCTTGTTCAGCGTGATGTGCACCAGGTCGCACGCCTTCTCCATCTTGTTGCCGTTCACGCCCTGTGAACCAAAGCAATATTTCCTCTTCTGCTGGCAATGATGAATATTTTTAGTATTTTTACGTTTCAGACCTTTTGGGAGCCACCTGAGGCTCATTGGTCTTGTAGGCAGTCTGTCACTGCCCATCTTCATATCGCAAACTTCCCATGTGTCTGCATTCCGTCAGAATTTTGACAATGATGCCCTCACAGTAAAGTGGTAGGGTAATACTTTAGCTGCCAAGCTTACAGATTGTGTGAAGAGTGTGTGCACGCAGAAGAGAAAAGGTGGACAAGGCACGTTCAAAATAGGAATGCACCTCTGGGCGCAGGTCCCACAGGACGAGGTGGTTGTCGGTGCCGCCGGTGACGAGCTTGTAGCCGCGCTTGGTCAGGTTGGCGCCCAGCGCTGACGAGTTTGCGCGAATCTGCAACCGATTCACAATCCTGTCAAGGTGCCTCCTTGCTTGCAAACTGCACTATCAGAAGCTCACAAGACCAGTCGGCATTGTGACCTTGATCCAGAAGAGGCAGGGTGCCTGTTCATGACCTGACATCGGTGGCAAATGAACGGGCACAACAGAGGCAAAAAATAAGGAAAAAGGGAGGGAGAGGCACCTGCTTGGCGTAGGTCTTGAACTGGGGCGATGCGGCGTACTTGAGCGCGACGGCCAGCGCTGCGATCTGGTGGTTGTGGGGGCCGCCCTGCAGCGAGGGGAACACGCTGAAGTTGATGCGGTCCTCAAAATCGTACGCCGCGTCCGCAGCCTCGCCCTTCACCGCGCGCTCACCCTTGGGGCCCTGCACCGCGCACTCACACCCTCCCTCTGTCAGCACATGCGCCTCCACGGATGGATGGCTAGAAACAAGTAGAAAGCCTTACTGCTGGCAAGGCAAAGCGTGGTTCAGATTACTCACGGAATGCTGATGGCCTCCACTGCACATTGACAAGAGCAGCTTAGGAGAGCTGCATTGAGACTTTGTTTCTGTTTTTTTTAAGTCTCATAGAGCTGGAAAGGGGCTAGGGACTGAGCCGAGGGCGCACCACGCGGAAGAAGATCATGCCGGCGCGGGGGCCGCGCAGGGACTTGTGGGTGGTGGTCGTCACCACGTCGCAGTACTCGAAGGGCTGGTCCAGCTCCTGAGCCGCCACCAAACCGCTGCAGCCCAGCACCAGCTTGTCAGTACATGCACAGTCCCAGAAACAAGCTCTGCTACATACAGTGCAATCTCCCAGCTCGTACAAGAAGCTGTCAATCGCGAAAGGCCTCTTCATGGGCTGCTTCTAAGCTGTTCCAACTGTGGATGGTGCTAAATAAAAGCTGGCGTGGATGTAAGGAGCTTGGTGGAGGGAGGGTGGGTGGGTCACCTGTAGTGGGCCATGTCGCACATGAGCAGCGCGCCGACCTTCTTGGCGATGCCGTAAAGGCGCTTGTAGTCCCACTCACGCGGGTATGCAGAGCCACCGCAGATGAGCATCTTCGGCCGGAAGTCGAGTGCCTTCTCCTCCAGCTTGTCATAGTCAATGTACCCCGTCTGCGGTGCAGCATCAACATGTTGAGTCATCCTTTCAATATTATAGGAACTTTTGCCTGAGAACTTTTGACAACAGAACTTTGCTGGTCGCTGCAGATGATAGAATGAATAAACCCCCCGGATGACAGAAAGAGGCATAACAAGACTATCACATTTGGGTGCGGCTCGCTGCATGATAGGTGCGTTGTCGACAGGAACTCAGACCCCTCAAGATATTGCTCGAGTGTGGTGCCGCTGTGGCTATACCTCGGGGTTCAGCTTGTAGGGCAGGGACTCGAAGTAGATAGAGGTGGCTGAGATCTTCTTGCCGTTGGCTGTGTAGTAGCCGTGGGTCAGGTGGCCACCGCTGGGCAGGTCTAGGCCCATGATGCGGTCATGGGGCTGCAGGAGGGCAGTGTACACTGCAAAGTTCGCCGGACTGGCGCAAGAACACACACACAGCAGTCGGATGCCTGACAAGCTTACAGCATCCAGGTGTAAACGTGACACTGGCACATGTCACCCCTTCGTTGGGAGGAGAGACGATCGCTTTTCAAGATCGTGGTGACGAGCAAGGTTGCTCATTCCATTTGCACGTTTGATCATGAATGAACGCCACCAATAAAGGACATTTCTGAGGTGAAGTTTCCACGACATCAAGGTCTCAATACAAGGGGCGCTGTCTACCTTCCGGAGTACGGCTGCACATTGACCCCCCAGCTCTCAGGGCTGAGATGAAACGCCTCCAAAGCGCGAGCCTTACACAAGAGCTCGATGCGATCGGTGTTGACGTTGCCGCCGTAGTATCGAGCTCCTGGCTGACCTTCAGAATATTTATTGGTGAAGCATGATCCCAGCGCCTCAATGACGGGCTGCGAAGTGAAGTTCTCGGAAGCGATCAACTCAATCCCCTTCCTGCGATTTGAAGGATTGATTTTGGATTCAGTGCAATCTTCAATGTTGCACAACAAATTCAAGACGCGCCAGAAGGCACCAAGTGACCTCAGTCCATGTGCAACGATCCAATGACTTCGAAAGAAATTAGCGGTCTCAGGGATCGAAAAGAATCAGCAGAAGCTTCACCACTGCCTCTCCTCCTCATCCTTGATGATACCAAACACCTCAGGGTCGGCCTGTGCCAACGGCGTCAGGCCCTCTGGAAACACTGCTGCAAAATTCTGCTGAGCCATGGTGCTTCTTTCCAGTATTTACGGTCAAAGTTTACAGGCCAATTGATCACGGTGTGCTCCACTTTGCCGCTCGGCGTGGGGAGCCCGGCTTCCGGCGTTCAAACTATCCCTGATCTTGCCGCCTAAAGTGGCTACCAAGTGACATGACCCTCCACTGAGCTCGCACTACCCTAAATATCTGTGCACTATTGTTCTGATCACCAATCTGGAATCCACTCTATTCCTTGGTGTCTAAAATTCAAATCCTCCTGGGTGCCACCGTGGCTGGGCGCCCGGTCACTGCCGGCAGTTACTGGCATACAATGCATGTTAAACATATCATATGATGTGCTATGCCTAGTATGTTTAGTATTAGGACCAGTGGCATCAGTGGTCATTTATGTTCATCATCCATCATGTGATATCATCATCTCTTATTAACTCATTGCAACAATGGTGCAACAGTCAGAGTGGCAGAAATCAAATCTCTAAATGGTAAATGGTGCTGGTACCATCATGAGCCTCAAGCTTGCTCATTACTACTTAGCTTGAGCTTGAGCTTAAGCTTAAGCCCAAGCCTCTAAAAATGAGCAAACCCATCGCCCTCGCCTGCTGACACAAAGAGGACGTACTGGTCCCCTGGCAGCACAAGCAGGATGTAATCATTTTCGCCACCCATGCCTGGTCCACGGCCATGCTCCGTCCCCTGCCATGACAGAGGAGCATCCACGAAGCCCCACACAGACACAGCAGCCCAGGGGCAGACACCACGTGCTACTTCATCTCTGCAGAAGGTGATGGCTTCCATGATACTGCATGCTGGCAGCAGCCCCTCCCATGCCAGGCACGTCATGTCTGCAAGTATTGGTTGAGTCTCCTCTGAGTCATGCTGGCTGAAGCTGCCTGGCACACCAAAAAGGCCATCAGTGTGGCTGCACCAGTTGCACTCGTGTGCCAGGGCTCATGATCCCCTTCACCTGCCCTTTTCAAGTTACTAATCTATTAGACCTATCAGACATACCTGCAATGCCACAAGCCATGGCGCCAAGCCACTCATGAACCCACTTGAGCTTTTCAACCACTCTCTCTTGTTCTGCAGCACAGATCAAGCGTGAAGGATTCGGTGGGGTAGCAGCACATTTTGCAGTAATCTGTTGGAATTCAGCAGAGTAGGAGCAGCACATGTCAATCCCGTTGCAGCAGAGCTGAGAGGTCACCTGCCATGCTCTCAGATGCGTAGCCTGAATTTTCCTTAACCAGACTGCCCCAGGCTGGGACTGGAAACCCTTCCTTGGTCCATGAGTTCAGGGTAGGCTGCTGTTGCATGCTGAAGCTGACATCAGGCAGTGCTGAGTAGTCAACCTCTGCGCCTCTGCCGTCAACTGTCTTCACACACAAGAAGTCCATCTCACTTGTGTGCGCCCGCAGGCATTGAATGACCTGCAGGAATTTGGACTCTGTCTTAGGATGTAAATGCATGTACACTGACCTTACCAGCAAGGACTGTTGCATAACGCCTTGCCTCACCCTCTTGTAGAAGTTGCTGTCACTGGAAAAGCTCCTTCCAAGCAAGTTGATCTCAACTCGATACAAATCTGCAAAATCATAAACCAAACATGATTGCCTGCATGGGGTCCTCACTTGCACTTCTGTCTAACACATTCCATGTGACAGCAACCAGGTCCAAAGGCGTCATGTGCATAGGAACGTGCCTGGATCATGGGAGACATGCTGTCCAACGAGCCCCAATCGCTCATACGTGTGCTTTGTGACGGAGAGGATGAGATGGCCATCTGGTACGATACCAGCTACATCGGTCCTGTCTGTAGGCGTGTTCACTGAGAGCGCACTAAATTGGGCACATGAGCCTCTGATGTGTCTTTCTAGGAAGTCAGCTTCAAGAAGGGCAGCTAGATTGCATCGAATCAAGCTGTAAGGACAGCTGCTGTACGGCTGATCTGCGACAGATACTTGCGAATTTTCTTTGGCCCTGGAAGGAGAAGCACTCAGATCATCAGGAGGATCTACAGACTCGACGCCCGCTTCAGCTCCCACATCCTGGCGTTCTTGATGAATGTGGGATGTTTCATTCGTTCTAGGTAAATAGATCTGCAAAGCGCTATTAAATGGATGGCTGGCAACGAAGTGTTCAATGGATGACTTTGGATGCAGAAAGCTGCTGCGCCGAATCACGACCCTTGCACCCTTCCTAATGGTCATACAGATGCACTAAAATCCCCATGGGTCGAGTCATGTCAAAGGAAGAAGCATCATGTGTGGCACAGATGACGCAGTCCGCTCGCATGTGCCGAACGTCCCAGTCACCGCCCCGTCACCATCCATGATCAGCCACAACCTGTCTTGGGAAGCATCATTTCTCAAAAGACCCTTCAAGACAGTTTATAGATTCAAAATTCCTTGCATTGCCTTCCATCACCCCCCTGTTACCGTGCGGCCAATACACTGCGAAATTTTAGACCGGGACATCTGTGCTTGTTTCGTGTAGCATGGGGGTCCCTGCTTGGTGGGCGGCAGGATTGGCGGTCCCAGCTGTGATTGTGAAGGGATTTGTTGGAGGGCGCAGCAAATCCAGGAAAGAAGAGGAGGCAAGGACAAGGTAAGGACGCAAAGGCTGAAGACAGTGTACAAGCTAGCCTACTTCTCTGATGGAAAGGGCTCCAATGCAATTGCTTTGTCCGATTTGTGCATCAGTGGCAAGTGCCATCGTTGTGCGAGACCCTGCTGACTCCTGTGACTGCTTGAAATTCGCAACAGGCCAGAGGAGGGCACAGACCCCAGCTTTGTGTGTGAGCGCGTGTGCACATCAGACAGGCTTCTCCGCCGCATGGGTGGTCTCTCAAAGGATCCAACCCCCAACACATGCGTAACAGTATGCGGTGTCTCAGGTGAGCAAGTGCTGTGCTGCACCTATGACAGATTTTCCCTCCCAAGATAGGCATCATGTCGCCTGCTGAATTGGCGTCTTTGAGTTGCTGCTTAAGGCATGTGCTTGCTGCTGCAGCAACGGATGCCTGCACGGAGGCATGCCAGCGAGGAGTGTGCACAAACATGCACCAGGTGCCAGCATGGAACGACGCATGCTTGAAGAGATGCACCACAGAGTGCACACGAGGGCGGACCTTCTGAATCTTGCTCTGTCTTGCTTCAAGGGGAAGCAGATTCTGCCATGCTGGCGCTGGATTGCAAGCTCCATTGAGCATCTTGCAGCGACAGAGCTTGCTGTTGAACAGAGCTGACTTGCACAGATGCCTTCAGCCTGGGAGCCCTCCTGAGGAGCCCAGTGTTACTCTCTGCAATGAATGCAACGCCAATATGAGCTAAGAGATGCAGTGGAACTGCAATAGTCCAACTCCAAAGTAGATCGTACATGGCTAGGATAAAAAAATACACTGTTTATATGCTTCTGCTCACAACTTTTGTTGCCTGAAGACATATTTTAAAGGAAGACGATATTCACACACGCATGTACAGAGACAGATTTTGTCTTTGCTTTTGCTCTCAGTTGTTGCAACCTGAAGTGAGCAATTCAACGTGCGGTCATCCCAGTGATGCCAAAAAATCATCCAAGGAGGCTACTATAGAATCAGCACACCAGACTGTGCAATTTACGTTTGCTCACAAGTGTCTTTAATTTTCTCCATTGCAATGAACACAGCAGCTGTACAGCAGTTTTCTCTGGTGGCACCTGTCAAAAGAGCGGATCCCATAAAAAGAACTTCTTGATATCATATTTTTACTTTGATTCAACATGCAGCAGACATTTGACAAGGCCCCACCACTCACTAGATAGGCTGCCAGCTGTCACAGTAGCGTCTACGGTAGCGTTTAAAACAATTGGCAATGTACGTGGTCTGACTATCACTGCACCATAATCATGAGTTTTCTGCTTCCACCAATCATCCCTGGAAAAAGCACCATCCTCTTAAGGAAAAATGGGATCTGTTAACGACAGCACTGTCGTACGTATGCACGACGTGCAGGCATGTCACAATGCTACTTCCTGAGTATCAAGGACACACTGCAGTTTGCAGAATTCCAGCAGACAAATGAAAGAATACTTGAGTCACTGGCGTTGGCAGCAGCATGCATCCTTCCCTGTACGGACTGCTGGCAGCATAACCACCACATCTTGGCAGAAATACATAGATCATATGACAAACTCTTGGCTGTGCCACATCCTCACCCAGCAGAGCTTGTGCCTTTCTTCCCTTCATCTCATATCATACAACAGCATTTCACCAACTAGCTGCTCGGTAAAGCATCTTAGATGATCAAATTGCAGTATGGGCGCAGTGCAGTATTGCGTAGCGCCCAAAACGCAAACGCGCACACTCAGGGCCTCTGACAAGCTCAGATTTAGACCGTACAACCTCAGCAGAAAATCAAAGCGTGCTGAGTCACCGGCTCAAATCTGGACAGTGCGGAAACCCAGTGCACAACAAGTATTTGTCGGCATTTTCCCTACAAATGATGATTAGACGAGTTATCTGTGAGGCGGGTGAGGTTGTCAGCCCACCCGCTGGGCTTTGAGTCAGCGAATCAGTGATTGCGCGTGCCTGCAGAGCCCATCAGGAGCCCCACAGCCACAGCAAACATGAAGAGCATGCCAGCCTGCGCAGAGACAGCGCTCAATGCCTCACTGACTCAAGGAATGTGATGCACAGGAATCGATGATATTTCTGGCGAAGAGATAGTGAGCTTGAAACTTACCAGCAGGATGTAGGTCCGCTTGGATGACCTGAAGTACTCTCCAAAGAGGACTACTCCCCAGATGGTGCTCACCAGAGGAAGGGCCTGCAGAAGTAGCACAATATTCAGGGGCGCATAGCGTGCATGCCTCATTGCAAGCGTTGAATGACTGGTGAAGCATTGCCACCAGCAGAAGTGAACCCAGGTCCTGTACAGTATACCTAGCAAATAATAAAACATTATAAGATATACGTCTGAAAGGGAGCAGTGGCAAGGGTGATGGAAGGCCGGACCTGCACAGAGTCAGCTGCAGCATATCCAGCGGCCTGCAATCACACACCAGCACCTCAGAGACATTGACAGCATGCCAACGCAAGTGCACATGCATTGCTATGCACCAGCCAAGAAGACAAACACACAGGGCTCAATCTGCTGCAAGCAAGGGCCCAACCTGGCCTCCCATAAACTGGAAACTGTTGCCGAGGCCGCAGATGATGCCAGCCAGCACCGCCCACAAACGGCCATTCATGTCCTTGAAGTACTCGGGCAGGGAGGACTTTGGCGCGCCCAGGATGGGGAAGTACAAGAACACCGTGTTGACAATCCTGCAAGGCACAAGTACCTCACGCGAAATCATGTCTACACATAATATGAATTTTCGATCATCATATACATCTACAGACTGGAAAAAACCAGAGACCAACTATTACGCAGTGTGCGGCATTCAGAGCTCAATGTGTGTGTGAACTTATCAACTGGTGCTGACATGCGGAAGGTAGATCAACTCACAAGGAGAAGATGAAGAAGCTGGTCGAGAAGTAGAAGAAGGCAGTGTAGATAACCAGATGGGGAACACCCTCTGGCAGCCGATTCCACTGATCATTTGTGGCCAAATTGCTGCAAAGCACAACCGCACATGCATCGATATCTTAAAACTGCCTTTCAATGTTTTTATTGTCACATTGAAGCATCATCTTTGCATATACAAGGGAGGTAAGGGGATGACTTACAAGGCGGGACTGAACAGGGCATAGCAGGTGCCATTGAAGCACAGAATGAAGACGCCAATGAGGACACTGTTGCCCACGACCTGCGCCCCGGAGGAATCCCAAATCAAGGCTTTCCTGCCACGTGCATGCTGATGCTTCGGGCTGTACCAGACATAGACATGCCAAATCTTGGCCATTGCAAGAAGAAGCAGATGTAGAAGGACAGGAATACAGCACCAAGCAATACAAAAGTCACACTCATCTCTCTTTTCGCCAGCTCCAGCTCAGCGCTGGCCGCCTGATCAGGACCGAGGCAGTGGTCGAGGGGCGTACCTTGATGGAGCGCCTGCTCTCGACATCGGCCAGAAACTGAGCGCTGCCGCGAGCGCTGCTGCCCTCACTTTTGGCGCCTGCCTTCTCAAGGTCCACGCCGACACCCCTTGCTGAGTCATCCAGGCCGTCCTTCGTCACATCTGGAAAAGACAGACCCTTGTGATCGCCCTGCATTGCTTCAGTCTATCTGGCAGAGTCTCAGGCTTGAAAGATAAGCGGCAAGGGGCAAAGAGGACTTGTGACTTGCAGGCTCACCGTGGGACGGAAGGGGGTCATGCTCCTCCTTTGCTGTCATGCTGTATTATTGAAACATGAAGTGTTAGTAGTTTCCAGCCAGAAACAAAACATTACTGGGGTCAGCCACAACATTCGCCAGGGTGACCATCCCCAGGGACCAGCCACATGACATGCAACAAGGCTGTTGCCAATTCAAAGCCCACAAATTGTAACAAGTGCATCCGAGAACCTACTTGCTGAGCCAGCCCTTTGAGGACTTCCTCCCCATCTTGGTATTGTGGTCGTCCATATTCGAGGCATGCACAAACAGCCCTGTGATGGCGGCAATCAGAAAGCACGCCACACCCGGGAACAGGATCTCGGCCCTATTTATGCGCCCATCCAAGAAGTAATTCCTGCATGCATTCCAATACCATTCTCAGATCAGCCCCCTTCGCAACACAGCGCACGTTTGCACCAGCACTGTGCCTGACTCAAGATGTCAGACAGAGACTGACATTATCAGGAAGGTACAAGATGGACCATGATGGAGGGGGTGGGTCGCACAGGATGGTGCCGCCGACCACTGTGAGAGAGGATCCAACGACCTCTGTGATGGACAGATTTGTATATGCCAAAGCATACTGTGTGCCTATATTGCCCAGGCAGAGGAGAATGCCTCCAGCCACAGCAAATCCAACCGAGGGCCCATTGTCCTGCAATAGCATATTCATGTTAACAGTACAACGTTGTACAACAGCATATTCATGTTGTACAACACGCTAATTCACTTAAGGTTTTATGTATTACGCAGCCAACACAATGAAGGCAATTGCAATGCTGTGATGAATATAAGCCTGGTGTGCCGCCTAGTTCACAGCAGAGGAATTTAGCACCTGGTGGAGCTGTGGGATGAAGTTTGGCGTCTCTTCTGTTGAATGGCCGATCTGACCAAGGGTCAGGGCAATGATGATGGCAACCAAGTAATTGAAGATGCAGTAGTCCATAAATGTATGCTGGGGTTTCTGCACATCAGAGGAGATGGTCAGATTGTCCTGCCATCAAGAAACTGATGTGTGGCCGTTTGAAAATCAAGTCTGAAGGTGACTAGGGATGCTTCTTTGAGAGTTTTGATATGATGCCGTACCCGCCCGCGTCGCTCGAGAAGGTTGAACAGTGCGGGCCAAGTTCCCTGCGTGATCGGAAACCCTCAGGCCCCTGCATCAGTGCTTGGCAACATCTGCAAACGGTGGATACATCAAAATGACTGGAAAGTAAGGAGCTTACCAGCAGGATAAGTGCCGCAATCATGAGGACCACGCCACCCCCCTGTACAAGGTTTTCAGCCAATAAGTCAGGATCGCGACAATAAATACAAAGGTTCCACCAAGCAAACTGGACTCACACATGAGAAAAGTTTGGTCACGCAATCTGGTCAATGAAGGGGCCGAAAGCGAGCAGCGTCGAACGTTTAAACTTACTTTTGAAGTGACGACATACATCCTGGCCCGGTCTGATTGTCAAGCCAGGAACTTGATGCACAGGCTCAGATAAATCAAGAGCTTGCAGGACGACAGCGAGTTACTTTTCTTGTCTACTTCCTGCTACGGGAGGAGCAATGGCAGATTAGGGCTATGTGGCATCGGAAAGATTGCATGTGGATCCCACGTGGATGTGCATGTGATCTTTCCCCTTCCCAGAAAGTTTTCTTTAGAGGATGGCAAGATCGGTGTTGTTGAATCGTTTCAGGAATGTCTGCATGTCATGCTTGCCTTCACTGTGATAAGCGGAGCCAACATCAGCTGATGAATGCTAAGCTGAATTCACGGAGATCGAACCCACGGCTGGCTCGCATGCGCAGGTGTGGCGGTTTTGGCCACTAGCTTATTTAGTAAGAGCTTTCTTTGAAAGCCGGCTGCAAAGACTGTATTTTGATGTCCCGGTCAGTTGCTCGTTTTTAGAAATACATAACAACTTGCCAACAGTTGCCAGTGCCAATGAATGACAGTCAAAGTGACGAAACCTGGAAAAGCAGAGTCTCTTGTTGCTGGCGGACCAGCCCCAATCATGGGCAGTGCTGCAGCTGCTCAGGCCTTGACAGATCCAGAGCACTGCAAATGACAATAGTACCTATAAACCGCACTACTTTCTCAAGTTGCTCCTGCCATGGTCAGCATGTGCTCCAGTCCAAATCTGCAAACTACAAATCTGTCCAATATGAGCACGTGAATCCTCAATGTCCTTGCTCTGACGCGTCACCTCTTCTTTCCTGCAATGAGAGCCAGGACATCTGGTGCCAAGATCTGCGCTTCCTTGCTGACTGGATCTGTTTTGGCTCTCTTCTGGCCATACGTTCTGAGCACCCTGCTTCCTTTTGCAGGTTCCACCACCTTACTCTGCGCCTGTTCCTTGCCCGATCCTGCCCCTTCACTCTCCTTTTCCTGACGCTGCAGGCCACACAAGACATTGTTATTCACATAAGCCCCTGCACCAGTTGCACATGTGCAGGGTACATATCCAAGCTGTATATCTGGTGTCTCTGTTTGTAGTACACCCTACCTTCCGCTTGCGCTCCTGCTGGGCCGCCACTGCCTTTGCTTTGTCGACTCGAGACAGGTAGAAGTCGCGCTCACGCTTGGCTGCAGAGATCTCGGCAGCCAGCCTCTGCTCCCGAATCGCCTTCTGGTACGCTGCAACAAGCCACACATCCCAGCCTTTGTTCAGCAGTCTCCAGAGGACTCTGTCTCAATTGCACGAGCTGGCTCACTGATATAAAAAGACATGATATAGGCAGCACGTGAGAAGGTAGACATGCACGCACGTATGGTCACTGGCACATCAGGAGAACTTGCAACCAAACAGGCATTTGAGCAAATTTGTTGCAGAGGCTACACACCGATCTCCTCGCTCAGGTGGTCCCACTTGAACTTGCTGAGATATTTCAAACACCACAAGTCATAGTGGTATGCTGACCGCCTCTTCCCTCCCATGGGATTGCCGTTGAGCATGGAGGCCACCTGTTTTGCAACTTTCTTGTCCTCAAACTCCACCCAGCCCTCGGAGAAGTTCTTTCCGGTGTTCTTCCCCATCTTTTTCCTCCTCTTCCTCGCTGCCGCATCTGTTCATGCGTGAAACACACACCTCAAATGTGCAGACTGACAAACCAATTGAAGTCTTGTACGCGCGAAAGTCACACAAGAAGCGGCGCACAAGGCCCTGATTTTGACAATCAGTGCTCACACGCTGTTGCTGCGCATTGGCACGCTACTTTGACAGCCCTCTGCCAAGTGGGGAGGCTATGGAGCCCACTGTCCAAAAGCTGCCTATCGATTGGGAGGGATCACCTTCTGGGGCCAGATATATCCGCCCAATCTCCCCATACTGGGACAGCATGTGCCGCAGCTTTTGAGGCTTCTGCAAAGCAGGCACAAAGCCAAACCTTGGAACAAGTATGAAGGAAGCATAGTACATTCAGAAAAACTAGCTTGGGCTAACACTCACCATGTGTGGGGGTATCCTACTGATGTACACTATGCCTGTAGGTCAGAAAAATGTTCTTTGAGTGCGTCAGATAGATGGATTTATGTGACAACAGCTGCATCGCGTCCAGGCAACAGCACACGATACCTTTCTTGGCATATGCATCTTTGAGCTTTTGCAACTTCTTGTTGAGCTTTCTGCGAATCGAATTTTCCTTCGATGCTGCATCTTCCAGATCCTGTTCCTCGCTCTCCTCTCCGTGGCTCTCACTTTCTTCTTCTGACTGCGCTGCTGCTGGCTGCAGATCGTCTTCTTCCATGGCGAGAATCTTGCTATAGGCCGAGGTCCGGCATACAGTCACACTAGTACTTTCAAAAAATATTTGATGCCTTGATCAGAATGAAAGAGTCCTTAGAACTGCAAGCTAGACTGCTCTAGTTCTGCAAACACGCTTGGACGCTCACGTTTCGTGCTTGTTTTGCCAGGTTACGCTTCGCAACTCTCAGACTTTATTCACGCGTACTGGTGTCCTTCTCTGTAGCAAATGAGCTGTGCAAATTGTTTTGAGAGAGAATGGAGCTTCACCGGAAGCCCTCATGTCCCCTGGTATCCATCGACGACCCTATAGGGCTGATCAGAAACCCTTCCGATTTCTCCGAAATGGGTTCCGGTACAAAGGTGTGAGAAACCTGGAGAAGCCTCGCACAGTACCAATTTGTATCGAGAAATTCTTTCATATTTCATAATGACCAGCACAGCGGTTCTGGGCGCAGCAGGGCCTACGGGTCTCGAGTGTGTCAAGCGTCTTTTGGACCTTGGACAACCAGTAGTGGCAGTCGTGAGGAACCCAGATAAATACAAGGATACCTTTCCTATCGACAAGAACCTGCAGATCAAGAAGGGCGATGTGACTGATGCTGTAAGTCTTCAAGATGTCTTCTCTACGACGAACGCTAAGAGAGTGATCTTTGCAGCGTCTGGCAAGGGCTACTTTTCAGCCAAGGATGTCGATGAAAAGGTGAACACACTTTCTCTTTTTCTTTTGTGCTTCTAGCATTTCTCTTGTTGACATCATTTCACTAGACATCGGCCTGCGTCTTGACGTGGCTCCTCCTCAAGTGCAGGGCGTGGCCAACACTGCAGAGGCAGCCAAAAAAGTGGGAGCTGAGAGAGTGGTGCTCGTCTCGAGCGCCCTTGTAACGCCCAAGAATCGGTTCCATCCCATCCGCCTAATCCTGAACAATATCAGATGGGGTTTGATGGACTCCAAGTACAGAGGCGAAGAACTCCTTCGCAAAAGCTCTGTGCCGTATACAATAGTAAGACCTGGTGCGCCTTCGGTCCTCGCGCAATTCTTGACATTCCCGATTGTGCAGTGTGCAGAAAGGTTGTAAGGCTGAGCGCATAGGGCAAAGTCGCTTTGGTAGACCCGCCGAGGGGCAACATCGAGTCACATTTCTGAGGCGTTGTATGCTTCCGCTGCACAGGTGGTCTGACAAATGACCCACCTGGACAGAAAGCGCTGGCCATCAGTAAGAGTACTTGCTCATCCCTAACACAGAGCTGTTGCAGAGCTGCTTGTTACATCTGTGCATGCTGTTTTGTGGGCAAGCAGGCTCTCTGAGAAGAGATCCATATAGAGGACTGAATTGTGGCTGTCCATCCCTGCTGCGCAGGTCAGGGAGACACATCGGCAGGTCAGGTTGCAAGGTCAGATGTTGCCAGAGTCTGTGTGGCAGCATTGACGGATTTGCATGCCAGGAATGTGACTCTTGAGCTCAGCAGCAAGAAGGGCTCAGAAGCGCCAGCAGACGAGCTGCAGAACATTTTCAAAAGACTGCAGCCAGACAATGCCACATGATGCATAGAAGGAGAGCACTTGTGTACATGTATGAAAATGGCATCGATGATATCAGTGCTGATGGCAAAAGCTTCAAGCTCAAGTTCAGGATTAAGAAAAACACACATTATACTAAAAAGCGCTAGCTACTATAGTCATCCTGGCGCTCTGCGGATGCCGGCATTTTCTTAAGAGTGAGTGCCAGTACTTGTAGTTACTGCTTCAAATGTGAGCTTGCCATCGCTGCTTGGCTTTGTATTTGTCCAGGAAGCTCTTAGAAACACGGGTGTATATGCTGATGCAATCTATTGAGAACTTCAGAAGTCATGTACAGAGCTCTCTAGCCAGGCAAACTGATTGCTTGCTAAGTCACATTACCGGTGAGAATCCACTTCAAACGCTTGGGCACAATTGCTGCGCATATTTTCGGATGTGGATCAGCAAAATCTTCCCTATGGCTGCTGAGCAAACAAATGAACTCTCATAAATATACCAGGGAACATCTCATTTATGAGCTGCAAGAACACGCCACACCTGCTTCTCTACCACTCCAAAAAATTGCCAGCCAAAAAATGATGATGTCTCAAATCTACCATTCCGAGATCACATCAGTCAAACAGGCGGCGCATATAGCTGAGAATTGCAATATACAACAAACATTTTGTACACAGATGTGAATCTTGCAATGCGACCACACGTCTTGCCACCCTTTAGAATACACCTCCTGCCTGCACCCGACACATGACTTGCTATTCTGAACAACCGCAAAATGAAGAATCACGCGCCCAACACCTGAAGGGCTGCAATTTGTGGCATCAATCTGGGAATCAGGCGCGCCAGGTTCCCATCTCTCCGATCTCCAGCACATTCATGTCTGGATCCCTGAAGAAGAGCGCTGGGCGGCCGCTCATAGATTTGGTGTAAGGCACCCCAGCCTGATCCAGGCGCTGCACCAGCGGCTCAATGGACTGCACACCTGTCAACACAGCCGGCACCAACCACATCAAACTAGAGTGGTCCGCACATAGGCAGTTGCTTGGAGAATTCCCAGTCTCTACCCTTTGTCTATCGGTGAATGTGGTGTTATTTCAGTCTCCCCAGCCATGATTTTGCAGCTCCATTTGGATTTGGGCAGGCCACATCGCTTTGGCCCCATTTCCTCAGGTCCTCCTCTAGATTGGGCAGACTGACTACATGAAAGCAACATTCCCACTTGACAAGCATGAAGTGCACCGGAAAGAATCCATACTGGGCTTCATGCAGGGAAAAGCTGCGCTAGTGGGTGACAAGAAGGTATGAGGGATCACAAGGAGATGAAAGCCTGTGCGCACCAATGCAGAAATGGCGGTCGCGGCCGCCATGCTGAGGCCGCTTGTCCATGTCGAGAGTGTCTGGGTTCGGCAGCTGCATCAGGTGGATCATCTCACTGCGAGGCAGGCCACCGGACACATTCAAAGGCTTGTACAATGTCAAGAGATGCACCCGCATCACGCTCGAAGCTATGCCTCAAGGTGCTGGCAAAAGGGAGCAGCACAGCACAATGCATGAGCTGCCATGCTCAGATGTTCTGATTCGGCCACAATCTGCTGGCAGATGAAGGATGGAGTGGTGGGCACCTGCCGATCCAGAGCCATGCGCCGCGGTACGGCAGCTTGCTGTCTGGGCGCGCAGGGTTCAGTTCCAGGCCCAAAACTCCCATGTAAAACTCCAGGGAGCGCTCCAGGTCCTCCACGAGCAGTCCAACATGGTGCAGCCCGTTGTACACAATGCGCCCTGGCAAGAAGACAGGAAGCCTTGATAATCTTAAATAATGTTTCGATTTGGGCCATCAACAGGGGTCGGTGCACGCAATGTGCACAGAATGGGGTGAGGCAGTCAGCCACACCTGTGCTGCCTTTGGCCTCTTTCAGGCCCTGCACAAGAGCATCCTGGATGTCCTTCTCCGGCGTCAGAAACTGTGCTCCCGCCAGCCCCTTTGCAAGCTGCGTGCTTCGCCGTGAGCGCCAGAACAGGCTGCAGGCCAGAAATTGGTAGTGAGGCAATTAGGTCCAGAGAAGGGAATATCAATATGGTGGAGGAAAGAGCTGCAACCTTAGCAGGACAGCAAGCTGTATGTAGGAAGATCAGCGCCCTAAGATGTGTGTGTGTGGTCATGCTCGCCAGAACAGTCTGGACCACCCATCTACATTGCAACATTATTTACAACTCAGCAACTTACCCCGTGGACGATGATCGAGCAGTTGGGACAACGAATTTATTATGACATGGTGTGCAGGCGCGTAGCGGCCCTGTGTTCATATCGTGTAGCCCACGCTGACGGTGTATGGCCGACTTGTGTACCCGAGCGATGCGATGTGATGCCTGGCACTTGCAGGGCCTTTAAACGGAACGAAGGAGCAATCAGCAACAACAATGGTGTGACCAAGACCACACTCGGCGAAAATAATGATAGGACTGTTGCTGACACTGTCTTCCGTATCTACATGTGACTCATATCCTCAACAGGTGGGCAAGTGCCCATGTGGTGGGGCTGCCCAGACTGGGCAGCTCCTGGTGCCAACGTTGCTCCCGGGATTCTCCCTGGAGCGCAGTCGTGAGCCCACTGGGACCCACTATTAGCTGGGTACTTTCGTAGACGTCTCTTTGAATGGGCCTTACAGGGCTTGCAAGAACTGGAGGATGGTGCACTTTGTCTGGGGTTGTCTTTACAGCATGTACCATACTTGGGATGATACCATCTGACATCTGAATTTTCCTTGTATCATCATAGTTACCTTTCTGAGCAGTCGGGACGGCTTTGACAAGGCTAACTGAGTACACTTCCGACATAATGCAGAACCTTGTGTCAAAAATTGCTTCCAAAATGGCCTTCTTCCCACCTACTCCGCCTAGCTACGCCGTTAAAATGCATGGAGATGGTACAGGGGAAGAGTACATCGAGCCAGCAATGCCGTACGTCCCCTTTCAATCTGAACTAGCTGACTGTTGCTGAGTGCTCAATAAGATTTGCTGCTTTTCTCAGGCATTTTCAGGGCGTGGCATAACGGTCAAAAAGTTCTGTATAATGACAAGAACTCATGCTGCTAAGCAGGGGCTTGCGCAAGGTTCTTGACTGCCAGGTTGTCCGCCTTGATACCAAGCGCGGCACGAACATCGTTGCAGCCTACATTCCATTCAGAAGAGACACCAAGCCAACTATTCTCTTCAGCCATGGGAATGCAGTGGATCTGGCACTGATGCTCCCCTTCTACAGGTCCTTGGCAGCTCCTCTTGTGCACTTCCTTTTTTTGTAGACTGATATTTACATTCCACTGGACATAATAGAAAGTTTCACTGTCGCAGGGAAATTGCACGCGAGCTCCAGGTCAACCTGATGGGGTATGACTACTCTGGGTATGGGGCGAGCACTGGCTTGCCAACGGTTTTGAACACCTTTACAGACATCGAGGCATGCCTCGTGTGGCTGCTGCAGCAAGGGAAGCAGCCTGAGGACATCATCTTGTATGGCCAGAGTGTTGGCAGTGGCCCCACATGCCACCTTGCAGCAAAAACACCAAAATTGGGTGGGGTTGTCCTGCACAGTCCCCTTGCTACAGGTGAGTCTTGTCCGACAAGGCACCCAATAACTGTGCAGCGCAAGCATCTTGCATTTGCTGCCGTCTTCTCAACAATTTCCGGCAGCTTGATTCTGCTTTAGCTGATGGTTGCTGGGGCTGTGCAGGCATGCGCGTCATGAACCCCACATGGAATTACTGGCCCACCTTCCTGGATGTGTATCCCAACATCCGCCTGGTCCCGAAGATTGCTGCACCCCTTCTCATCCTACATGTGCGCATGAAGCCTTCTGCAGGACAGATCACTCTTGTCGGTGATGAGTGTCTTCTACAACTCCCTCTAGCATCCAAAGCTATGCTCTGTAGATGTTGTTGGAGAAGATATGACTTGTCTAATTTGCTGGCACCAGGGCACGAAAGATGAAGTGGTGGACATATCAGCGGGACGCGCACTTCATGCAGCTGCCAAGAACCCTGTGGCCCCTCTTTGGGCGCAGAACTGCAACCACCAGAATGTTGAGCTCAGTCCAGAGTACCTTCCCAGGCTCAGAGCATTTGTTCGAGACGTGGGGAAGCCTTGAACAACATAGCCATGTCACCTGGGTGCTCACGTGTGTACATTTTATCAGTGTCCTAGCCGACCCACAATGAAAGTACTTGTGCTCTTACTAGTTAGCTGATCCTTGTACAGAACTGCTAGTAGCAGCAAAAGTTTTGAACACAACGATGTAGCCTGTCCCTGAACTCGAGCTGGGTGTGCTGAAACTGAATTTGAACCTGATTGCAGGCTTGGCTCCATGGTGTCATATACACCAGGAAAGAATGCATGTCTGGAAAGCCAATGTGTAATGAGCAGGTATCTATAATTGCAAATATGGTGGTCATGATGAGAGCAATAGACCGCTTTGACACAAGTCTGCAATGCTTACATCTCATTTAATTGCAGATATTGGGCAGCAGTCTTCCCCACTATACAGCTCTAAAGACTTCGATGGCTCACGTGTGGTATGACTTATAAGAAGCTGCATTGCACGTGTTTCCAGTAAAGTAAGGACTGCATGCATGCGGCCATCAGAAATGCTGTATAATCACAAATACTCTGTATGAGTAAACGGAGGTATAAGTGGCCACTTATGCGCAACCACCCGCACATTGCCAAGTGCTGACCCAAAGCAGATGAGGATGTGCAGCACTTGCAAAGTTCTGACAGACACAACAGCAGTCAAGGTCCAACAGCAACTAAGAGCCCAAACGTACCAGGAAGCACAGGATCAACAGATACTCAACAGCAATCAGCAGCTCAACAAATCAACACCAGGGCCATGTGTTTGTTGGTGCGGTTTGAGACATCAAATTTTCCTTCTCGAGCACAGAACTCAATCGCCCTTGATCGGGATGCGCAACAAGAGAGACAGGATGACATAAACAGCTGCCAGCTGCAGGCATGCTGCCACCAGGCCGCTCCCAATCAATAGCGACTTGGACCGGTTCTCTTGCACGCAGTGCTGTGGCATGCTTTGCAACCACGACACATCTGCGTGGGACTGTTCCCGCCTCTCCAGGTGCTGCGTGAACTTCTGCTCCCATTCCCTCTGCTTCTCGGCCCGAACCTTCAGTCCAGCAAGCCACGTCTTAGTTTTTCCTTGGCAATGCGCAAACAGGTCGTTCTGCCAGTCCTACACAGGGTGAAATCCCACTGCAGACAGAAGCTTGCAAGCAAAAACATGCCGAAGGGCACAGAGCTGGTACGATGAGGTACCCTGGCCAGCTCTGTGATGTCATCACCAGCGCCGTCAACATTGAAGAGGTGATACTGATTCTGCTCCGTCCTTTCCAAGGCTCCTTGCATGTTGGGCAGCTCTGCCTTTGCCTGAATTGGTAAAGCACAGTTCTCTCAGACGCCAATCCAAAAACCCATTACAGCTTTGCACAAAACTGTTACGAAAAGAAGGGCACAGATTTGAGAAGAAAGGACCCGATGCATAGGCACTGAGCGGCCATAGAAGACCTTCTGCAATAGGCATCACTGTCATTGGGCCCCTTACCTGCATCAGGAGTGCTCCAAGCTCATGGTGACTCTCATGTGACAAATGATCCGGCACATTTGTGTAATGTGATCCGACCAGCGCATCCAGAATCTCCTCATACTCAGGCAGGCTCAGCGTGTAATTTTCTTGGGCATGCTTGGTCTTGATCTTCAAGAGTGCCTGTGCCGCAGCAAGAGCACATTTAGAACTAGTGAAAAGGTGACAGCGCTTATTCAATGCTTTCCGCACAAATCGCAACAAAACCGAGCCACAATCCCCGCTTGTGAAATTTATCGAGTCTCTCACCTGGTCTGCAAGATCAATTCGTGTTTGCAATGCATCCCTGCAATATGCCAAAGCATCAGGAATGCAGCTGCCACAACCTGCCACTACAGGAAACGCATAGAAAAGGAGGCAGAACAGCCACGGGAGCAGGATTACCTTTCATGCTGAGCCATCTGCTTGACTGACTCATCTGTGATGTTTGGGTTCTTCAGGACACTGTCCAGCATGATCTCAGCATGCTGATGCAACTGCTGCAGCTTTGCTTGGATGTAAGCCTGGTCAGTGTCCTTCAGCTGGTCCTGCTTTGCCCTCAAATCTATCGCCTTGATTGCGCCATGTTGCACCAGATCCAGCATGTCCTCCATCTGCACAGTCATTCACCTCTCTGCGTGATCTGGGATTGGGCAACTGAACATACTACGGAATGACAACCAGAGTAGAGCATATGGCAAAGACATGCATGAAGCCAAGTTTGAAAAGCCTCATGCACACCTCATTTATTCGGGTGTAGATTGTGTTGAAGATTTCTGCCTGGTGCTGGTCCTTCACCAATCGCTCAGTGGCTAGACCACGCACATACAATTCAGCCAAGGCACAATCAACTTCCGCCTCTCTTCCCACCTGCAAATGCAGCCGCTTGTGAACCACACTGTCGCTGTGATTGCCACTTACGGTTCTCAAACATGTCCCTCGGATCGAAGCGCGGTTCTTGGGACTGTAGTGATTACCTCTCCGATGAATTGAAAAGAAATCAGAAGCCCAATAATGGACACAACCACACTGATATTCAGCAGGTTTGCACTCCGTGCCTGTGCGCCTGCAAACCCCGCAAGTCCACCAAGCCCAAGAAGAGCCCCCAGAATCTGTTCATTGAAGCAGAGGAGGATCAGACATAGAAATATGGCACGTGCAAAATTCCCCATCAGATCATCCTCAACGATCCTAAAATTTTCCGACAATACCAGAACTGCAGGAAGACGACCGATCACCATTCCAGTCACCCTGGGAGAGCTGTTGGCATTTGTCAAGGCGATCAGCGCCATCAAGGCACCGCCTCCAAGAAGAACTATGCAGACAGCCTTGCAGGCTCTGGACCATTTCGCAGAACCTGCAGCATAGCCATATGTCTTCAAATACCATGAAATATTAATGATATCCCAATTTCGCGAGCAGCTCTACAGATTCAAGTGAAAAGTCCGTCTTTAGAATACCATGTAACCATAAAAAGCACAAACACCTTTTCGATACGACGATGCCCCAAAGCCGCCAAGCAGGTCACCATTTGCGGTTCCCAGCATAATTGTATTGGAGGACAACGGTGATAACAGGGATCCCAGGAATGCGGAAAGTTGTGTGATCCTAAGTAATGGAAAAGAAACTCCCGGTTTCGTCTCTTTCTTTTGCTTTCAACAAGTTCTGACGTTCGTTGCCTTCAACATGACGAACAGGCACTTTCCGGCTTCGCGCCACGCAAAATTGTGCATTCGAAGGAGACGTTGGATCTCATTGATGGGGCGTCATAGGCAGCGTCCTAAAGTGGCACCTGACCCCACTAGCCAGCACGTTGCATGTACTGCATGGCATAGATTGTTTTGGGACTTGGACACCAAAACTGCTAATGGTGTCCAGTGAAGAAGGTGTCACAGGCCGACCCGCAAGGATAATTGATGATCTCATTGAGACATGTTCATTCACTGTACAACTGCGATGGCGAGCCGGGGCGCCCCGGTCAGCCATAAAACCGCACTTGGGTTGTTATGGCAGCTGCAGCACTGCTGTTCTAAAAAACGGCCAGGGTATAGCCTGCAAACTGCAGTTGGCCACTGCACCATGATTGCTTAAAAAGTACCATGAAGTGTCCGAGGCATTGCATGGCACAGAGGGCAAAGCCCACAGGGCAATGATCATGAGAGCTATTTTCACGCGGCTACCACATGCAAAACTGTGCAATCATCCAGCGGTGGACGTGTGCCTTCCTGGCATTTACTGCTGATGTCATGCAATGATTATATGTTACCTTAGAAAGTACTTCAAAGCACTGACTCAGTTCGGAACGTTCGGAACGTGCCAGCAAAATTGCAGCACAGCTACCCAACGTCGAAGTATCAAGTGCAGAAAGAATTTGTAATAGCATATGTCTCTATAGATCCTCATGCCAAAGAACCTGGGTCCCTGATCTTCAAAAGCTGCACTTCAAAAAGCAAAGGCTCTTTTGCATGATTCAAGAGCTGGCGCCTTGTCGCAAATGTTGGCGGCTGGGGCTGGGCATTGTCGGGATCGGCAGCATATCCGAGCTCGGGTGGAATGAGAGCTCTTCTCCTACCACCCGGCTTCATCCCTTCCAGCACCCTCTCAAGACCTGGGATGACATCCTTTGACCCCTGCAAAGGCCACAAGTTTGCATATCACTACACAAGCGGCACATTTAGTAGGTCGCCGTGTAAGGTCTTGCATGACGTAATACTCTAAAATGGCGCCTGAGATTCCAGACCTACCAAAGTGATTTCCAGAGGCCCTATCGGTACATCACGAGGCTGGAAGCTCACTCCCTCTACTGTGGCATATATGAAATAGCCATTCGCTCGCCTGGACCCACAAAATTTTCAGTTGGCTGTGCGATCTAAGCACTCATCAAAGAAACACAGAACAAAATTTTTTGACACACCTGAGTACATAATCAAGCACAACCAGATCTCCAGGCTTTGCTGCTTGATCTCCTCTTCCAAGAGCCAATTCCTGGATCTTTACGCCATCAGGTGTTTTAAAGAACCTGTGCTGGATGCAAAGCCTCTGTCAAGTCATGGGGCAGCGCGCCATTGAATCGGCCCACAGCAGCAGCCCCGTTGCTGATATGATCCTTTGCCACGGAAGACAAAATTAGAAAGCATGCCACATTACCTTGGACTGTCATCATCCACAGGCGCAGCAAGCCCAGGTGATGACCAGTCCCCACCCGAACCACCTGACTGGATCTGTTTCTTTGCAGCCGCTGACCCGCTCAGGCTGCACACAAGGAAAGTCATGTCATGCCAAGAGCAGGATCATGTTGTGGGTCTGCATTGCACACACCTGGACAGAGCAGAAACAACCCCCATCATCTTGACGTTCTTGAAGGCAGCAATCTACCTGAGAGTGAGACTTGCGAGTCCGAGTGACAACAGATGTCTTCGTGAGGATTGCTGCGGCCTGATCACTCCTGCGTGGTCATAGAAATGCTAATTCCTGCCATCTAATGCCATGGCTTGCACCTCATACTCCGAAGGAGGAAATCATAGATCGCGCACCATCCTCCTTGTAGTTCATCAGAGTCTGTAGCCAATGTGGTTTGTGGTTCCTACATGTTCCTGAAGTTCTGGGACAAGCATTGCATGGCAATGCCAACGTCAGCATTGGCTTCTTAGACGGTTTTAAAAGCTAGATGAGTACAGAAACTAGAGAAGGAAATAAATACAAGGTAACAAAGCTAATTCTGCAACTGATCGGCATCAATGAATGTGAGGGAAGGCAAAACATTCATGAAGCAGGTGGACTTCCTAGTTTGGCCGAACTCGATGGACCTTGCTGCAATTCGCTGGGAATGCAGACTTTCTTTCAAATTCGCGATTCGAAAATGATAGCTTCTATGTTTTCGATCATGAAGAAGTTGGTTTGTATGTGACTGAAAGGATGAGAGGTGTTTACGGGCCTTAAGTGATGTCACATCAAAAAGAGTATGTCCTGTGCTGACTTGGACCTCAGGTGAGAAATTATCGTCTTCACTTATTCATTTGTGTGAAATATTACAGATTCCAGGGGCCGCAGGACCCATTTTGAGTGGCACCTTTGTGCAACCGTTTTGTGATGACCAAGCGTCTACCTCCCCAAAGATTTTATTTGGGCACCTAATTGATACGGTTGTGCCACTTATTGCGATCAATTAGAAATAAACGAGCATCAGAATTTAATTTGGTTTGCAGAGGTTTACTCCTGACCTTTCCAATACAGAACAAGATGCCCCAACCGGAGAGACCGAAGACCTTCTCTCGCAAGCAGCAACGCTCGAAGAAGCCGACGTCTGCTGAGGAATCCGATTTCAGCAAGATTTTAAGTAACAGCTCACAAGAAGAAAATCTTGCTGAATCAGAGGCTGACCCCTATTATTTCCAAGAGTTGCAAGCAGACAGAGGAGCTGCCCAGGATCAGGACAGCAAAGGTGCAGGTACTTTCCATAATTCTGATAAACATGCTGAATGGTGTGATAATGTCAAAAGCTTCTTGCTGATTGACCACTTCCTGCTGTCTACAGCACTAGTGAATGGCAGCATCCCTCAGGCAAAGGGACCCAGTAGTGCTGGCCAGCCTGAGAGGAAGCAGAAGCCACGTGTACCTGCTGGCAACCGCACCTCAGCCAATGGCAGGCAGCCTCCTGTGATCGCGGGATCTCAGCATGACCCCGGCTTCCTTCAAAAGCTGATAGCAGCTCAAAGGGAGCGCAACTCTGTGTGGTCATCAGAGGATAGCAGCAGCTCAGACGAAGAGGCAGAGGACACAGCACATGAACCTTCTTACATTCCTAGCAACCACGAGAGCACCAGAACAGGACCTGCAAGGAAGCCACAGAGGGATCAGGCGCTTGAAGAGCGAGGGACAGACGTGAACAGCCAAGGTTCTGTTGACACACGACGAGCAGCCCCACAGGCTCTCCACAGCAGTGACCCGTACCGTGAGGTCAGCAAGGCAATGCCCAAGGTGCCAAAGCCGCAGACGTCTGCAGACTCGTGCGCACCATCGCTCAAAGCCTCCAAAGCTCCCCCCCAATTGAGAGGCCCCGCTCAGGAAGCTGCACGGAAGAGGAAGGAGGCCTCCCAAGACATGGAGGCAAGGCTGCTAGCCTCATTTTTCCCCTTTCTGCCTCCGTAGCTTCAACAAGACGCTGTTTGAGTGCTCTACCGACATCAGAACATCATCAAATGTAGTCTTTGCAATTGCAGCAGGTAGACTATAATCTTCAGCCCAAGACGCGCCCACGAACGGTTGGACCTGGCATTCCGGTTGCCTTGGGGGCGAGCCTTCTGGTTGGCATGTCCCGGCGGCAGGGGCAGGAGACAGACATGGACAGCGCAGCTGCCACAAGCGTCATGGAGGCATGAGCCCACTCCCACATGCTGCTAGCTCTTGTTCTCGTGTGTGTCAGAAATGGGTCCTGGCCGATGCTGCGTGAAACATGAGTGACACGAGTGGGGTGTCAATGCTGCAGGCGCAGGAGAGTGGGGAGCAGTTTGAAATACAGGACAATGTGGTCTATGCCCTGGATGGGCTGACCAGGAGCGCATCTCCAGCTGTCAGGCAGGAAAGCGCAGCCAAAATCGCTGAGGTCTGTGCATCACAGCGAGGGCGCCTGGCAATGAGGTATGCCACGGTCTGCCCTCCGCCAAGCCTTGTCAGTGAAACACATGCAAGGACAGCAATGCAGACTACGGCCGGCGAGGGGTCCTCCTTGGTAGCATTACAAGTATGGGGTGGTATATATGCAGGGCTGACGGGCTGATCCAGGATGTCATGGCTGCTGGCAGCAAGCTCGCCTTGACGCAGGAGCCCATTGTGGCTGTGGCTTTCAGCGCCATGCTCCTGGCGTTCTCACGCGAGAAGCTCCACCAGGCAGTCCTCGCGCAGAAGGACTCGCTGGCTGTCATGGGTGTCCTGCTTGAGGTGCTTTGAGCCCTCCTCAACAATATCCTGGGCTGTATATTCATCATGTCAGCCAGGTTCCATCCAAAAAGGGACTTCTGCGTAATGGTGAGATGCATTTGGTGATTTCTTGCCTGCATTTGTACATGAAAGGTTGGTGGCTGGCAGGCACATGCGAGCGCAGACTTCAGGGCGTGCCAGGCGAAGAGCGCGTGCGGCGCTTTGGCGCGGCTGTTGAGAGACTCTTCCCTGACAGCGCGTCTGCCGCAATCCGAGCGCGCCTGCCCCTCTTCCCTGGTGTTGACCGCCCTTGCAGGTGTGTACCGTCCCCTCAGGCATACCGCCTTTCACACACCATCTTGCTTCCCCGAGTGATTCTGTCACACACAGGAGGCCTGGGTGGGTTGAGGATCCTTGTGAGAACATAGCATGCCATGCGTACAGGGGCCACGGACCCGCAACACAGCTCCACTGCCAGCGAGGCTCTGAAGATAGCGCTGCATGAGGGTGGCATCCTGCAGCGACTGTCTGACCTGGCAACCCACCATGCCAAAGCCCTGTCCAACTCCACTTCGCGCTCCGCGGCCAGGTATCCACCATAGAGGCCAAATCCTAAAGATGAATGGAATGTCTTTTGCTAGACTGCATGCATCTGCCTTACTAGGCTCCTGAAACCAGGGATGGAACAGTTAAATCCGTTTGGGCAACTGTATAAACTCTGACTGCATGGGACAGGTCGCTGTGGGGGCTCAACCGGTGCCTGGTGGCCATCGAGAATGCGACGTTTGCATGCGCTGCAAATGAGCAGCACCTCGTGGCCGTCACTGTGCAGCGTGGCGATGCTGCAGAGCCCTCTTCATCACAGCCACTCCCACAAGGCCCCAGGTGCTTCTGTTGTCATTACCTTTGTTTGTCACCTCACAGACTCCCGTGTGTTTGCAGACTCTTCTCATGCATGATGGGATGCTGCGCAGGGCCATGTCACAGCCTGCAGCTATCAGCTCTGACGCTGCTGATGGGCTGCCCAGCCAGAAGGCCTCATCCCAGCCGATCTCCAGCAGCAGTCCGCCTCACAGGAAGTTTGCCAGCATGCGTTGCGGCATCGAACCCCAGGATCAACCAATGAAGCTACAGAACAGCACCTCGGTGCGTCGATCCAGACTTTCCTGACCGGTACTGTGAAGAAGACAGGATGCTGGAGTTTGCAGAAGGAGCCACGCATGAGCTTTAACGAGCCACTCTCGTGTTGGTGCAGGGCCAACAGAACAGCGGCAAGCTCTGCACCGCCTCTGTGGAGCCGAAGCACTCCAGCCAGGCAGCCGATGGCACACCAACCACCAGCGCATGCCCTCAAAATATCACCTTCCCTGCCTGGCTTGTTCGACAGGCACAGCTCCCCCTTCACCCTCTCCTTCTACCAGGAACATATTGTTGTGCAGCACGGGCGTAAGGTGGTCTAACAGCCTTCAAATGCGCGCAGGCCCAAACTTTTGCCCCGGCTGACAAAGGCGTGCCGCACCGCGGGCCCCAGAGAGATGCGCTGCAACGCATGCTGTCAGTACTCATGAATCTGACGCACAACAACGGACCCGGCTGCAGTGCTGTGTTGGGCGCAGACGGCCTGCAGACTGTGATTGGCCTCATCGACGCGCTGCTCGGGCCCCCAGAGGAAGAGGCAGATTTTGTGCGCATCGCAGACAGGTGCAGTCCAGCCATTGCCTGCTCTGACTCGCAATTTTTTTTTGCATGTCGTGGCAGGCAATATGGTTACAGCCTGAATCATGCATGGCGTGGCAGAATTCTGTCGCTCCTCTGTATTTTTTGGGCATCTTGGCATGCAGGAGGCGACTTCTGGAGGGGCTGGATCTGACGAGCACGTCCTTGGGCCTGCTCATCAACCTGGTGGAGCATGACTCCGGCTGCCGCCCACATCTGGCAGCGCTGCCTCTCAGACATGGCATGCGCGCCCTGCCGCTGCTCTGCCGCCTCATGCAGGTCCGGACAAGCTTTCATCTGTCTCTGTACGTTGACTGAGTACACCGGGACACCATTCCATGCCGCAGGGTCTCCTCAAAAGTCTGAAGATCTCATTACTGTACTTCTTGCAAGCAGTCTAGCCGGACAAAAGAAGCAAGATACACCCTGCTCCTGTGGCAGGCAAGTTGCGCAGTGCCGGAGGGGTCGGTTCCACCGTCAAGCGGCAGCCCTGGCCTGGAGGTGACGGAGGAGCAGCTGCTGGCCTGTGAGGAAGAGGGGGCGGCCTCCATTGTGGAGGTGTATGCAGCCCTCGTGCTGGGCTTCATCATTGAGAGTGACCCGGCCCTACGACAGGTACTCCCTCTGCTCTTACTACCGTCCTACGCCCATGAGAATTCTTGGCCCTCTGGTTCTACGAGTGCTGGGGCAGGGCAAAAGCTGGTTGATTGCCACCAATATAGTGCCGTCAATACCCACAGTCAATGGCCCTTCTGTTGCCCGGCAGGAGGTGGAGTCTTTGCTAGAGGGAGGCGTGGCAACAGTCACAACAGCCGTGAGGCGCTGCCTGCAGTTCTATGTCAATGCTGGCGCCATCACTCGTAGCACCGAAGAGTCACTGCGCGCCCTGCTGTCGTCCTTACAAGAGGGGCCTTGACATGACTGATTGACAAGTGTGCCGAATGTTTGTTGCTGAGAGCGCCGCCCCGACACATCCATTGGAATGCCGTGTGCATAGTGAATGAAATGGAACAACGAATATATTGAACGATAGGAATTGCTGGTCCACTAAGAGCTTTTATGAGCGTCACCATGTCGTGTAATTGTGCGATGCTGTTTCATGATGTGTGATCAATGAGCACGTGGTCTGCATCGTCGACAACTGGCAAGTGGCAACTTCGACTGCCAGCCTCTGACTTGCAACTGCACATCAGCAACTTGCTGCATTTATGGTCGAATTATGTGCGCTTCAAGCTTTAAAATTTTAAAGCTTGCATGTTCACCTGTTGAACTTCAACAAGTTAACTTGGAGGAGGCCTGGTGTGCAACATGTGCGCACTGCGGCCGGCCACATATTTCAACAGGCAAAATTGTTGGAATTTTCCACAATACGAGCATCCAGGATTATGTAGCGTTTTGGTGCAACTTCAAATACTAAGAAATCTGCATATCGATTCCTTCGTGTTTCAAAGCCCTGCAGGGATTCTCTGGAATATTCACCCCACCATCTCCCCACATCTATATAGGGCCAGCTGCATGGAACACCGCCGAACGGCTGACGGCTCCAACATGCTTCTGCCTGGGGCATCGTCTCTTTCATTCCTGTTAGTGCTCCTGCAATTGCTGCCGGAGCTTAATATCTTTCAGGATGTCGACTTCTGAGCTAGCGTGCGTTTACGCTTCCCTGATCCTGCACGATGACGGCCTGGACATCACGGTGAGCTGTGGATTGTTGGCGGCTGAATGTGAAATTTTGCGCTATGATCTCGATGCCTCACAGTCTACTCTTGGGAACGTTGAGGATTATTACTCGAAGTAAATTAACAGCACTAGTCTGTAGTTTGCTCAAGTAGTTGCCAACTTGAGCATCTAACTCTTGAGTACTGCGTAGTTGCTGCGAAAGGGGCTGGAGTATTGGGATGGCACGGATGAGCTAGATAATGCGGTACTGCTTGCTTTGCCAAAACTCTAATGCGATGTCAACCTTCTGTTTCTCTTTAACAGGGTGACAACATCACCACCCTTATCAAGGCTGCTGGTGTGACTGTGGAGCCTTACTGGCCCGGACTCTTCGCCAAGCTGTTCGAGAAGAGGAGCATCGGCGACCTGATCACCAACGTTGGTGCTGGTAAGCACTGGAATGTCTTCATTAATTTCTTAGCAGCTTTACTCACTGCTGCGACTGGCCTGGCAGGTTGGCTGACTTGGCGCATAAACCCATCATGGGTCTGTCCTCTCTTGTCCTCTCGAACAGGATGGTCCAGTCATGCTTAATTCCATTCCTGTCCTGGCAATCTGTCTCCTTCTGTCTTCTGAAGCAGGATGGTTTAGTCTTGGAGATTGTCCCTGTGCTGGCAATTCTTTCTTCTGTTGTCTTCTCAAGCAGGGTGGTGGCTCAGTTAATGGAATTTCGCTGAGATTTGTTCCTGTGCAGGTGGTGGTGGTGCAGTGGCTGCCGGTGGCGGCGGCGGCGGTGCTGCAGCCGGCGGTGGCGGTGCAGCTGCCGAGGAGAAGAAGGAAGAGAAGAAGGACGAGGAGGAGGAGGAGGAGGATGACGACATGGGCTTCTCGCTGTTTGACTGAGTGCCATGATTTGTTTCCGTGACCGCATGCGTCTGCGCAGCATGTTGTGCTGATGTACATCGCATCCTTGTAATAATGTTTGTGTTGTCATACTGTTTCTCGCAGCCAGAAGGATTCTTCACATTAACTGCACCTCCCATTGGTTCCCATGCATCACTTTGCTAGTAAGGTCTGTTGGCAAATGCACGACAGGAGGTCTGAACACTCTTCATGTTATTCTAGAGAAAAGGAATGCTATTCTTTACACTACGGTATCTCGAATATGCCCCCCACCAAGAATGATACCTAGCACACCCTCATTCAAAACTTCTGCCTTCCTAATTTTGTGGCCACAAAACCAACGTTGTTGAGACGTGTGACACACATGCATGATAACGTTTCTACAGGGAACGTCTTGTCCTAAATCTGCTGTTCACACATTGATGCTTCTACATAACGGACAACTATATGATACAAAAATGAAGAGCACTCTTGTTCTGTCCACCGGTAAATTACTGCGGATGTCAGCTGTGCCTGGTTCAGATAAAGTTCACAGACCTACGCCGTTCCTGTACCTAATCAGATCTGATGATTGCAGACACAATCTCAGACAATCACTCTCAAGGCAATGTCACTCTCTTGCGCAGAGACTGTTGCTCTCCTTCAGTAGAACAGCTTCTTGACCTGCAAATCATCACAGCAAGTCTGAAAAATCCAGTCTAAAATTTCAGCAAGTTGTGGCACTGGAAGAAGCCGAGCAATCAGTAATGGACAGTAATGGAAACGCAGGCAGCACCTGCTCCACAGTCAGGAACATGGCGCAGTTCCAGGATCCCAGACGAGCAAAGTTGGGCAAGAAGCCGTTGTAGAAGGTTGCAAGCCCTCCAGTCCTGAAGCTCTTCACAAAGCAGTCCACCAATCCACTGTACTGTCCAGTCTTATCACCTGGACCATGAATGGCTATGGTGAATGCTTCTGCTGCTATCACACACACATAGCGCATTCACATTTTGCATCCTGACAGAAAACATGCTGGAATCATGCCTAAAAAATGTCGCCTGCTCAACCAACCCAGCTTGACCTTGAGGTTTTATCCAATCCAGGTAACTTATGCAGGCGTTTTATTTTGCACGCAGCTACAGCCCAGGCAAAATGAGACATGCCTTGGCAATTTAAGAGTCTGCTTGCTGTGGGGAATCTCAGCCAGAAATTGATGGGGACACAGCACTCACCCATGAGGCGGGACTTGACAACATCAACTGGAGAGCCAAAGCAGACAGCAAAGAAGCCTGCCCCCAATCCAGATGCCAAATGGCAGGGTATCGTGTCCTCAAAGTACCCAGTAGATATCAGTGCTGTTTTGATCTGCATCAGAGAGCAATCGATTAGCCACATGGGAACACTTGACTGCCAGGTAGCTAGAAATTGCAAAGAGCATATGCCTCGCACAGCAAAGCTCGGAGAACTCACCGTGTCGTAGCTGGCCAACTCTGCTGCATTGATGATCGCATTCCGACCAACATTTGGTGTGACGCCCTTCCACAGACCTAGCAGCCCCTCTTCCCTGTTATCCCAAAAGCAACAGCCACATTCTACCAACTCCACTACATCCTTGTAATGCATGCTTTGCAAGTGCCAACGGCAATAGTTAACAAGCACCAATAGGACAACTGCTCTCATTGCACCCACCTGGCAATCATGCCGTACGCTGCCCTGGCATTGGGGTAGCGCTTGGGGCCACCACCCGCCTCAGACTGCATCCGCACTTTGACAAGATCTGTCGGGCTGGCAATGAGGATGCCCAGAGCCCCTGTGGTAAGCCCAGCAGCCACCTGCAAGCATTGTCCATCATCAGGGTCGCTCCTCGCCAGGAGCAATCGTGGAATATATGGAGAGATGCACAGACTGACTGGTGCAACAGGGCACTTCAGCTAGCAGGTGCCCACCATACCTTTGTGTGGAAGGGTGCAACAGCATCAGGGGTTTTCCCCATGTACAGCCTTTTGACTGGCTCATACAGGCCAATCCGTAGGCCACCAAACAAGCATTGCCTGTGCAGTCCTGTGGTGGATCACCGCATGGAGTCAAATGTCAAGCTGATAAGAATGGACATGGATTTTAGGACATGTTGCATGCGTCACGAGTTAGTGGAAGGAAGCTATCCACCTGCTTCAAGGCCCTTCCAAAGGGCTCCTGGCCCTTCTTGCTTGGCTATTGTCCTAACAGTTCCCAAGAGTCCCCTGCACACCCAAATTGGCAAATTGAACAAAAATATGCTCATATACCATGTCGTCCACACATACAGTTTGTTAGCTTGTCGACTAAATTGGATAGGGACCGGCTCTCACTTGTACAGTGGAGGACCTGTGCTCTTAGATTGTAGCTGTAGCCGAACCTTCGCTGTATCTAAAGGTAGTGTGAGTGTCTGTGATCACAGAGAATATTGCGTCAGCGATTCATGGAACAGGGAACCAATGCTGTTGATTGCCAATGCTAGTGATTGGTACGGGATCAATATTAATAGAGAACTATGTCACATCAAATCAAGCAACTCACCTCTGCCACACAAGCTGCGATTGCCGATGCTGCAAAAGACTTGTGCAGTGGTAGGGGCTTGCTCTGAGTAGGGGGACTCATTGGTACAAACACCAATGTTCACGGCGGTATGTGACACAATTTATGAGTAGAAAGAACCGCCGAAAATATGAAAGATCAATGATGGCCAGCAGTAACGAACGCGCGTCTGCAGGAAGGCGTTCCCTGCAGGAACACCCTTGAGCTGGGAAGTTAGATATATCAAGACGTGTGTGCATGCTTATAATAAGTGGGTCAGTGGAATATCGAGCAGAAATGCTGCGCATGGCATTCCCATGAAGCTGATCTTCATCTGCAGTGGGGTGCAATAGTTGGTTGTGTCACACATGGGAATACAGGTCACTCCACTGTATGGAGCTGGCACGGATGGCCCTGTCTGTAATCTTCTTCAGGTAAGATTTGGTTAGGGGGCAAGGACGGTCGTTCCAAGATGAAGAGTAGAAATAGACTTGATTTGGGCTTGCTGATGATCCACAGATTGATCAACTCCTATTGTTGCTGGATTGCGGATGGGACGATGCCTACGATATGGAGCTCCTGCATCCACTGAAGAATGTTATTGGTCACGTGCATGGCGTGCTTATCACGCATCCAGACCCTGCTCACCTTGGAGCTCTCCCATACCTGGTTCGCCTTCCTGCATTATCCTGCAGTAATTGCTTGCATTTGCCCTTGTGTAGCTCCTCAAATTGCCATTCAATCAGGGCAGTGCCTGCTCAGTATTTAAATGCAGAGGAAGACTGACGTCCTGCTGCTGCACAGGTTGGTCGGCTCAAGTTGTCGGTGCCAGTCTATGCCACATTCCCAGTGCAGAAAATGGGGGAGATATTCATGTACGATCAGTACGTGACACGGCATGCAGTTACAGACTTTGCTGCCTTCAATCTTGATGATGTCGACGAGGCCTTTGCTCGCATCACGCCCCTCAAGTACCAGCAGACTTTGACACTGGAGGGTGAGCTCTGGAGATGACCTGATCACCGTCATCATGCCTTCTCAATCCCTGCACTTGCTGAATGTCCATAAGCTCTGCTGCCATGATCTTACTGACAGCAATGTTGGAGATTTTCTGTTCTGCCGAATGCAGGGCCAGGTGAGGGGTTCTCCATCACCCCCTTTGCAGCAGGACACCTGCTGGGAGGCTGCATCTGGCGCATCACAACTCCAGAGGAGGAGCACATCGTGTATGCGGTGCACTACAATCACAAGAAGGAGCGCCACCTGAACGGAGGGGTGCTGGACTCTGCCTTCTCCAGGCCGGCCATCCTGATCACCGACGCGGACAATTCAATGCTGGAGGGTGCTGTGCGCAGCAGGGAGACGTTGGACAAGGAGCTCAGAGAGGCCGTCATGGCCACCGTCCGCGCAAACGGTGCTTCTCTCTTCTCACACTTAAGCCAGGAGTGCCTTGTGAAGATGCAACGCAGACATGCAGTTGTGCCCACGCTCAGGGACTTGGAAGGTCCTCTATCCAGAAAGCAACTGGCCTCTACATGCAAGCGGTTGTGTATGGCCAGGCGTGTAAGCTGAAAATTGTTGTGTCTGGTGCATTCAGGAAATGTGTTGATACCTGTGGATGCTGCTGGGCGGCTGTTGGAGTTAGTCCTGCTGCTGGAGGAGCACTGGGACAAGCAGAAACTGACCTACCCCTTGGTCCTGCTCTCGCCAATGGCATACAACGTCCTGGAGCTTGCCAGCAGTCAGCTGGAGTGGATGTCCCACTACATTGGGCAGATGTTTGAGCGCACGAAGCAAAATCCTTTTTCTGTCAGGCAAGCCAAGTCAAATCCTTCATCGTCATTGCGGGGACGTTGATATATCTGCATGTTGGGAGCATGTCAATACAGGGGGGATTCACATGCAGGAAGCTGAAGCTCTGTCGGACAACGGAGGAGCTGGCTAAGCTGCCCCCCGGCCCAAGAGTGGTCATGGCAACTCTGCCTTCGCTGGAGGCTGGAGCCTCTCGTCAGCTCCTGACTGAATGGGCCACCAACCCAGCAAACCTGATCCTCTTTCCTGGCCGCGCCCCGGTGCGTCCAAGGCTCTCCCATAGTGGTTGCATCTTTATTAGCACATTATTCATTGGGCGTCTGCCTGGTAGTAGGTGTTCTTGCCACGAATTATAAAGCACACAATAATGACAATTCAGGATACACAAGACCGTTTGTTTGCAGAATGACACATTGGCGGGACTTTTGCAGCAGAACATGCAATCTGGACAGCCCTTCACTGTACCGATACGGCTGTCAAAGCGAATGCCCCTGCAAGGCGCAGAGCTGCAGGCGTGGCAGGAGAGTCAGACTGCACATGTCCTGGAGGAAGAAGAAGAGCCAGCGATTGTGCATGCACCGCATGAGCTTCCTACAAGGTACAGCTCCTCATGCTCTGCTGCCTCTTGGTGCACCACTGGAACAGGGCAGCTCGGCAGTCTGCAAAAATCTTGATGAGCCATTTCAAAGAGGCGATCCACTGTCCTGCAGGAAGAGCACAGAGAGCATTGGGAAGATTTCGCGAGCCACCTCTGACGGAGCAAAATTGGCGCCTGCATCACTGCAGCCCTCTTCCATGGCATCCCTCCCAGCTGCCAGAGTGCTCATCGATGGCTTTGTTGTGCCTGAGGTGCGTGCAGGCTGACTAAATTTGCATGATGAGTCATGTCCAGAATTGTGCTGTCCTGCATGGACGAAATTTTGGGCTCCTAGGCGTGGAAATAGTTTGTCCGCATCCATTTGCATGGATCCCCGTGTCATTGCGTGGCCTGCTGCCTGCAGGGTGCTGTAGCGCCCATGTTCCCCTTTGAAGATGACGACAACGAGTACGATGACTACGGAGCTCTGCTTCATCCGGGAGAGTTCCAGCAAGCCGGTGGCACTGCAACTGGTGCGTTGTAATTTCTGGGATGCCTTGATTGAAAGTTGGGGCCCCCTCAGTGCGCAAGATGTGCTGCGTTGGAACACAAGTGAGTTGTTTCAGAGCCTGGGAATACCAGTGGTTTTGCATCTGCATGGGGAAGGTAATGCTGTGCTGATGCCGATGCAGGTATGTCAATGGATATGGATGATGGTGAGGACAGTCCAGAAGAAGAGGAGGTTCCAACAAAGGTGGTTTTTGAGGATATTAAGCTGCCGGTGCATGCGCGGCTGCTGCTGCTTGACTACGATGGCCGCAGCGATGGCCGCAGCATGCGCCTCATCCTGGGCAAAGTTGCTCCGCGCCATCTAGTCCTTGTGCACGGAACCCCTCAGGTGAGACAATTGACAGCGTCAGAAGCAATGGCAGCATCACGAAACAAAGTATTGATAGATCCGTGATGATGTCATTGCTGTAGGAGCAGGATCAAACGGCCGAAGGGGCACAAAAGCAGCAGATTTGAGGAGTAGGAAACAGGCTGTCATGTGGGCCCACATGCTGACACATGCTTTATGAACAGGCGACACAGGTGTTGAGAGACGCATGCGCGGACGACCTGTACTCTGTCAATGGCCAGGTGCACTGCCCAGCCAACGGAGAGACCGTGGACGTGTCGGCGGGGACGTCCTCCTTCCAAGTGGTGCGCTCTTGTGCCCCTAGAATACCTCAATGAGGTTCACGGTGCCTTTCTTGTATACCTCAGGAAGGTTACTTGAGTCAGTGGATCACCTGTTAAGCCTCAGGAGCATGGTGCGCAGTTTGCTCCTTTCTTGAGCACCTCGGGTAGGTTCTTGAGTCAGTAGAGTTACATGCCAAGTCTCAGGAGCGAGGTGTGCTGATTAATCTCTTGGTCCATTGAAACATGCAGCAACCTTGAATGGAAATTCCTGTGGCAGGGGCTGTCGGACGGGCTGCTGGCGCAGTTGCGGATGCGGCAGATGGGGTCAGAGTATGCGCTGGCCTGGGTGCACGGCGTGGTTGCGTCGGTCAACTCTGGCGCACTGCCAGAGGTCCTGCCGGCATCAGCTTCTGCCGAGGAGGCCCTGGAAGGCGGCGTGTTCATAGGTGTAAGCTCATGCATTCTCTGCAGCTGTCAATTGCGGGACATTGACCACAGCAGAGAGGCTCACACATCATTCCATGCAGCACCATGAGAAGAATGGGCACATTCTTCAGGACGACACATGAAAAACAGATGTGTGCACACATTTTGAGGAGTTGATCACAGTGGCATCGTGTAATGCCATGTGATGCTCGGATGTGATCAAGTTTGTCTGCTGGTTTTGCAGGAGACGCCAAGCTGTCAGACTTGAAGACTGCGTTGGAAGAGGAGGGGATTGCGGCAGTCTTTGTGGAAGGCAACCTTCAGTGTTCGGGCAGTGTCTCTGTGAAACGGACCGTGCCAGAGGACGGGGGGATTATCTTGGAGGGTCCCTTGTCGGACGATTACTACCGCATCAGAACTGTGCTCTATAGCCAATATCAGGTTTGCTAGTCAGACATGGCGTGCGAGGGAATTGACTGCCTTAAATAAGGACTCCATCCAGGATTAGCATAGGATGTCTTGCCCAGAAGCCATGGGCAGCCTGAACTGAATGAACTCGTACTTGAACTGACACCAAGAATGACGGAACTGGGGGAGGTTCATACATTGTGGGTGTTGTCCCAGAAGTCGTGAATGAAATATTTTGAGCTGGATTGTGGCATGATTTTGCTTGTCAAGAACAGTACATATATGCGCACGCCTGGTGATATTGAAAGTACCTTAAAATCAAATTGATCAGAACGATCAGTGGTGATGCAATCGAATGGCCATGGCCTACTCTAAACGCATTCTCCTTGAAAGGGAAACCTGAACGGTTCACTCAGTTCGTCACTTCATTCAAACTAGAGGTGTCCTCAGACCTGCTGCATGCAGCTGGGCAATTGCTTTGCCAACTTTCAAGTCTGTACGAGTTCAGGAGGTTCATTGATTGTTCATGCACTTTGGCAGTGCACTACCGCAGTGACTGCCAGTTTGTCGGCAAAGAAGCTTCTTAAGACTGTTTCATTGCACAATGCATTATGGTTGCAGGAAAGCTTCAGGCATCCTTGGCCTTCATCTCGCTCGTATCAGGGCTCCACCTCTTCCCAAAACCGTTGAACTTCCTCATGTCTTCCTTGGCATCTGCAGCAATGCTGTCCAGCGTGTCATAGAGAGGCTTCAGAGCCGCAGGAGGGTTGTGCGTTGATGACGGCGCCCCCAAAACCTTTTCAAGATCAGCGTCCTTTCCATAGATTGCTGCATTTGCATCCTTGTCCACACTGATTTTGCCACCTACGCAACACACCAGCTCTTCATCCCTGCACGTTCATGCGTAGATCGCAATAAACTTGGAATATGGCCTTGTGGCAGGAGTGCAGTAATGTACATACCGATCAAGCTCCAGTCGACAATGGCACCATCAGCCAGGCTGTGCGAGATGATGTCACGAGATGCAAAGACATTTGCATCTTCAATCACATCGAAGCCGAATGACTTTCCCAGGCTCAGGTCTTGCCCCAGCACCACCGGCCCCTTCTTGGCACCAACTCTGAACTGGTCCACGGCCTTCTCACTCCCAAGAATCAGCACTGTCTGAATGTTGCCAACACCTGCCATTGAACACCCTACTGCATCAGCAGGAGGATACCAGAAACAGCTGTGATCCAGATATTGTGTACTTTTGTTGCTCCACCACACCAGTCTGTGAAGCAAGGGGAACAAAGTTGCTCGTCCTTTTCAGAGAGAGGTGCAGCCCATCTTTCCATGGCAAATCTGCCGATTACCTGCGAGAAGTCCGAGGGACACCTCGTTCACCTTGAACAGGACAGGTGCTGACCAGCTTTCACGGCCATTCTCGTCAAGTATGTGGGCAAGAAGCACGCCCGCTCCCCACTTAATGCCCAGTGCCAGCCCCACCTTCTTTGTGTGGAAGAAAAAGATGCCCTGCGTTATTTCATTAGTGAGAATGATTCTGTACAATCATAAAAAGAAGCTTTGCATTTTGTTTGCGATGAACCGACGGGGAAGTTGGTATGAAGCTAGCCGATCCCAGCAAAACTACCCACCCGACAATGCTTTATTGCCTTTGGATTGAGTTCTCCAAGTGGGTTCTGAGGAGGATTGGGCTTCGTCAGGTTTCCAAGGAGCTCTAGTGCCCGATGAACCTCATCCTTCAAGTGCTCTGCACCTGGATTCATGGCTGACTATATAGATATGGCCTGATCTGATGACCAGCTAATTCCACTACTGTAAATCTTTGAAGTGTTGTGCACATGGAAGACCACCGAGGCAACCCAACGAACGTTGGACAAATTGGTGTTCCGGAGTTCCGGAACGAGCCCAGGGTTTCACAATACCCCATGTAAGTCCCCTGCATAAATTCTCGAGCAAGGAACTGAAATATCGGGAAAAGATCACGAGCTTTATCTTTCGAAACTCTCTAAAATCTTCTTTCAATATTTATAAGAAATTTCATCACGACCCTGGAATTGTTGCTAAGTATTAGAACGTATATCTTTGTCCAAGTGAGTTTTGTACGTATGGAAGTCACGATCCTCCATAACGCGAGTGTTTGGGGTGGTGTGAAAGAGGTGTGTTGATCTTGTCAAGGATCTGATCGATGCATTTCTAGCAATAATAATGCATGCTCTTGGCACGTCCGGAAGTAATTGATTCTCTTGTGATTGCCACAGCAGGGTTGCTTTGCGTCAACAAGGCTAGTACCACTTCCTTTGCACAGGCGCGATCATGAATCTCATTGGATTTTATCTTGGAACAAATAAAGTGATAGATACGTTACATCCTTTGAGCGTGTGCATGAGAAAGGATCTTCCTGTGTTCTGCAGGTCGTCTGCTCATTTTCTCGCACAGCCAAACACTACCCATCTCAGGCATGCAGGTCAGTAACCAATACATGGTGACAAAAATAATAAAAAGGCCAGGATGTCTCCCTTCCTGCAATATTGCTGACGGTGGGAATTCTTGCAGAACGGAGCGCTTCGCTTGTTGCCCGGGCCATCAAAGCCATCACAGAGAAGGAGGAAGAGGTGGGAGCTCCCCTCACTTCCATCATTTCAAGTGTCTCGAGTGTCTGCACCCTCTAGTAAGAAGCATGCAGAAGTTTGACAAATTCAATTACCTGGGGACAGGACCTCCTCCAGTACAAGGACCGGGACCAGTGGTACCTCCCAAAGTTTGTGGCGGATGATGCTCCAGACTGGAACCCAGGCAAATTTCTGAGGTCCAGTCAGCTTGGTCCAGGTGTCAAGGAGGTCCGTGCTATGACATCTTCGGAATTATGGATTTCTTGAGTTGTTGCTGGCAGCACAGATTGTGAGAATGTCCTTAGGCAACGGTGTTCTGTTGAAGTGCAGGTCGTTCTGGAAGCTGAGATCAGCAGGGAGCAGATCCCCCTGCGCAATGCCTACAAGCACATCGGCCAGAGGGCCACCATCAGAATTAACAGCGGTGTTGACACCGAGCTGCCAGGTGACACACTACCCTTGCAAGCCTACTTGTCGCATCCTTGCAATAATCTTAAAACTCATGTGTCAAGGTGCTTTGCGAGCACGCTTTTTCCGCAGATAATCTGCACTGCTGTCAAAAATTTCAATGCTGGCAGTTCGTCTCAAAATTTATGGCACTCTTATTATTATTAGCACACCCTTTTCCTGCCAAGCGGTAAGATGCGTCCTGCAGACAAGCTGCATTTAAAGGCTGCCATAATCCTACCCCCTGTTGGAGCCGCCATATCCAGGCCAGACCCAATCAATCGTGGGCACGGCGCTCAGTATTCATACCGCACCCCGCCAGCCGGGGCCGTTCTCTGGTATGAGCGCTGAGGGGTGCGCTGTTACAATTTAGTGACTACATAGATCAGACTAGTACAGATTGGTCATCAGGTGATCTTGGGTCTGATTGGGTCCAGTCATCTGGGCCGATCTGAAACATGCGGTGTGCATGCGGCAGTGGCGCGGGGCCCCTTCCCGCAGGAGCTGAACAAGCAGGCGCTGTTCCGGGCGCGGCTGGACATGCACGCGGGCGAGATCAAGGCCGTGAAGGAGGTGGACAGCGTCAAGGCAGAGCTGCCGCTGGTGGTGTACCAGGACGAGGCGCCCGACATCTACAAGATGGCCGACGACGACGCCGTTGAAATCGGGCCCTTCGTGGTGCGATTCCGCCCAACCCCCCTCACCTGCTCTTGCTCGCACCCTCCTAAGCTGTTGTGAGGAGATGCTCTCCAGACCTTTTTATCTCTTGTCTGGTTGAGGGGGCTTCAATTGCAAGAAGAAGATTCTCACAGAGAGGGCAGCCCAAGCCCACATGATGTGGAACCCAGTCAAGAAGGCTGTCAATTGTTTTTGGCAATTTTCATGGTACAGATGCGGGGCGTGCTTGTGATCGTGGCCAGTGTAGGCTCTAGATAGTGGGGGTTACTTATTTGCTGTGCTGCGTGGGTGTAGGGGAGCGGCATGGACCTGAGGGGCCCCATCATCTCCATATACACCTTCCCCACGATCGTCATCTTCTGCGAGGGCCGCGGCATCGCCGCTGCAAAGGCGCTGGTGGAGGCACAGCCATCCGAAGGCGGCCTCAACTTCCCTTACAGGGAGGATGTGCGCATGTACTACAGGGTGGGAGCACCTTTCTTGGGGACACCTGTTTTATTGATTTCCTAGCCTTTGCAAGCTGTGGGAAGTGCAAGTTCTGCATCACTGGCTGTCCGGCACACCAGCTGTATTCTTCATTCCAGATAGCTGTTCTAAGTTCTTGGAAGTGCAATTTCCACTCTGCCTCACCGTCTGTCTGGCACGCCAGGTGTAGCCTTCATGCCGGACACCTATGGTCTTATTTTGTATTAGGCTAGTTAGATTGGTGTGAGCGGTTCTGTCGGTGATTTGACTGAGTGATACTCTGAATCTGCAGGCGCCAAACCAGGAGGCGCTGTGCTTCAGAGACGAGCTGGAAGAGTGGGAGAGCAAGTATGGCTGCAAGGTGGTCACATCCACGCGCGGCACCTTCCAGGACATGTTTGATGACGATGACACACTGGCCTATGAGCCTGCCAGCACAGCCGCCATCATCCTGACTGGTGGCGACGAGGAGGCAGAGGCAGCTGCCTTGGAGGTGGGACATGCAGGCTCATCTGGCCTTTTCTGCAGAGGCATCAGTTGGGGATCTCCTTTTCCATCGGAGATGAATGGCGTCGCTTATCGGCCTGGCTCAGGAATTGAGGTGAGCATTTGGTGTCAACTGTGGAGCAGCAGTTGATTGCTTGTGACATGGTGTGCAGGTGTGCAAGGAGGCGGAGATCACAGAGATTGCCATCGACAGCAGAGAGCAGATCCAGTCTGTGTATCTGGTGAAGGGATCAGAAGGGCCTACAAAGTCAGACAGGAAAAAGGAACCTTCAGCAGATACCTAGGTGTTGGACTGCTTGAGTGTTGCCCATCATAATAGGCAAGCAGCAAGCCTGTTTATTTTGTTTTGTACTGTGGAGCTGACAATGTATGTTTTCAGAGTCTACCATGCGCCTCGAGGGCATCAAGCTCAGGGGCATCAATCATTGCACCATCGCAAACGCAAAACAAAGTGTAAACTATTGTTCTTTAGTCTTCTCAGAATGTGTATAGAGTGGGCTGCTAATGTCAGCAACATTCTCTTGTACTCTAGACATCCAATTAATTTACATTAAACTTTCGCTGAATTCAGTATGAGGCATACGGGAAATATAACTCTCATTCTGTCGTCAAGCAATAACTTAAAAAGTTTGACAGAGACTCCTATTGCACTACTAGTAATCCTTCACTGACTTTCCATAAGGGGCATGCTTGAATGCAGCACAATTCAGTGTGCATACTGCATAGCGGCCATGATCTCACAAGAACCAATTTACACTGGCGCCACCATCGGAAGGGGCTGCGTCATTTGTGTGGAGTCGTCCTGCACAACAGGAAAAATCTGCAATTCACAATCGTCCCACTTTATTTTCCTCGTGCGCGCTTTCAGTGTTACTCACAGAAGCCCATAAATAGATGCGATCACTGCCGGACGGTTGTACAGTCGTGCGAGTTGGTTGTTTGTGTTCACCTGAGTGCGAGCTTGATACTGGGAGGGCTCATAGGCACGGAATGGAGACCCCGGCTGCAGGGGAAATACTGTTTGAGAACCAGATCTGCTGGGGGCATGGATGCTGTGGATGGCAGCCGCTGTAGAGGAGGCACCCTGTTCCCCATACCATCAGCTTCAGCTCAAGGCAGAGATCTCATGAAGGGAGTATGCATGCATGCCGATGAATTGAGAACACGACACGCCGGCTCTGTGTTGTTCACCCTTCATCAGACAGGGACTCACCAGTGAGTCTGGCAGATGTTGGCCCTGGCGCTCTGATTGTACAGTGACATGAGCGTCTGCGACAGGGTGCGAAGCTGCATGTGCAGCGCTTTCAGACAGGCCCCTTGCTTGGGCGCCGTTCGTTCCAGTGGGCGCCTGACTGGCAGGCGCGGCTTTGGAGGGCGGCGCGTGCGCTCCAAGGGGCACTGTCGCTATCCCATTTGCCAGCTGCGCACCCCCCTGGACAAAGATATATAGAGACTCGAGGTTTGCATGATTGAAGGCCGCTCCGGCCGGGTGAATATGGGAAGCCAGCATGGCTCAATGCACAAAGAGAGGTGCCAGGTGACCATGCGGCTTTGATGACAGAGTGGAGCTGACAAACCTGCTTCTGCTTGGCGTCCCCGGCGCTCTTGCGGGGCCCATCAGGCTTGATCTGAGCTGAACTGTAGGGGTTTGGCATGTCGTAGAGCTGTTTGAAGTCCTGACAGGCAGCAAGCACACAGCACAATCAATTCTATACTGAGAAAATGGTATGCCCAGCAGAAATGGTCCGCTGATAAACACCCAGGATAGGATGCCACCTCCTATGCCCAAGGATTAGCACATTTCAGACAGTGGCAGAACACTCTCATCCTGAATGAGCGCATGAGACAGTGCGCGCACCCCATCGTCGTTCTGCACGGAGCCGCTGAGCTCCTCGTGAGTGAGCGCGTGCACTCTGTCGAAGATGAGGCGGCCGCCGCGGCCGATGCGCGGGCGCCCCTGGCCCCGGGCGAGTGCATCGGGCAGGGCAGGATCGCCCCCCAGCGACATGCGCGCCATGTTGGGCGGCAGAGTAAAAAGCATGACTGGCGAGGGCGGCAGCGGAGGTGGCGGCAGCGCTGCCAGGCTCTGCATTGTAGGCATAAAACATGCTAAACGCCGAGCAACAGCGCTGCCATTCACCCTACATCGCTGATTGATCTTGTAGCCATTCCTGAGACTCGTTCTTCAGTGCATGCGGCAAAGGGAAGCTCTCCTAATCTGACGCACAAATGCAATAAGTTGAAGCTTGCAAGCGGCATATAATATCTTGGAGGAGGTAGTACCTGCGCAGGGCGCTTGGCATCCTTCTTGCGCTTCTTCAGCCGCCTGGCAATGTCAGCAGTGACAGCCAGCGCAGAGGACGCTGCAGCAGCCGCAGCATCCGATGCCGCATTGCCAGCAGTCCCAGCGTCACCTGCACAGCCCAGCAGGACTCACTGGAAGTCCATCCCCTTCCATACTTGCCCTCAGCAGCATGACATTTTGTATGCAGTAGATTTTTTAAATAACAGAAGCCTGCCCCACCTGACTTTGGGTCCAGCTCGATGGGGCGCCGCACAGGCTTGGCCTTGGCAGCAGCTGCGTACTCCGCCTCAATGGCCTCATGAAGATGCCTAGGCTCCACCTTGAGCTTCATCTGAAGCCTCTGCAGGTCTGTCTCGATGTACTGCATGGAACGCACATTGGTCTGTCAGGTCCCACATGAGGCTAGCAGGGCGGAGCATCCAAAGAGCGTTCCAGAATATCATGCAGGGAACAGTTCCTCACCGCCAGGTTGACCTTGCGCTGCTCGCGCCGCGTGAGCCACTCCAGGATCTCGCACGCCTTCTTCATGTTCTTGCGGATGGCCTGCATCTTGTCAAGGCTGTCCTCATTGTTCTCTCTGCGCCGCCGCGTCTGCGGCCTGTGTATCTTCTCCCGCGGCCTGCAAATGCCATCACCCCCCATCATGCTCCTGACGCACTTTCTGATCCTCTGCGCAACTCCCACAAGCTTGCTGCAGCACAAATTGAGTAACGAGGAATTCGTAACAACAAAATTAATGCCTAAATGTGGCCATGCCGTACCTGAACACCCCAAACGGGTTCTGGTCTGAGGACGAGGTGGGCGCCTGCAGCCGTCTGAGGAGCGGCTTGCCGATCCTCTCCCGCTTGGTTCGCCAGAAGTCATATATGGCGTCCCTGACCAGCGTGCGGACCGGGTGGGCGGCTGTGATCACCTCATACGCCTCCTCCCGAGTCATGTGATCCACAGCCGCGGCGGCTGATGGGCTCTGTCGCTCGGTCTGCGCTGCACCTGCAACCCAGCATGCAGAAGCAATGTCATTCGTTTGCTCTGGACATGTCTTGATACGTCATAATACAAACCCAAGTGTGTGTGGCAGGGGCTTGATGTGCGTGAAGTATTCAGACAGGTGGCGCAAGAGCCAGGGTGACTCACCGGCAGCGGCCAGAGCGCGGTCGGTGGCCTCAGCATTGGCGCATTCCAGGCGCCACATAAGCAGCTCCATGCGCCGTGCTGGCAGCCGATCCTGCCCCTTGTTGAAGGCTTCCAGCCACTCCTGATCCTCTTTGTCCAGGTCATACTCTATGAAGCGGTCGTCATGATACCCAATGCCACCTGCCGCCAGCAGACACAATCACACAATCGTCTGAACTCATGGCTTAAACATTCTGTCAGCTTTTCTGAGGAAAAGAAACTGAGGAGAAGAACCTGATAACTAAATAGTCATCATGATGATTAATATATGGTACTGTGTGGGCATCACGGCCATGCATGCTACATGCACATCTCACTGCATGCGAAGGGGGGCCCACCTCGCCCACGGATGTATGTGTTCTGTTCTCGGAAGGTTGGCAGGTAGTCAATGTTGTAGGTTGGCACGAGGGTGACTTTTGGCACAGGAATTTCCTTGCCCCCCTTCGCTTTCGCGCTGCTGACCATCTTAGCCTGTTGGCATGCACATGTCTCAGAACATGCACCACCCCATACGTGGTTTTGAGCGATGTTAGACTCCTAGAATGTGCTCTTGCATGATAGTTTCCTTGATGTCATTCAGTTTGGTGCCTGTGCAGTGTATGCTTGGCACTGGCAGACCACCTGCAAATGTTCCAGTGGCAGGTGAAGGGCTTGAATTTTAGGGCTCAAAAGATGCATAATAAAATCCTTTTTTCTTTGAGATGACTGTGCTCACCTCCTCATTTTCTTTGTCCAACGCTTCGTGGTTGTGAGTGATCTCCCTTGACACAAGTCCATCAGTCGAATCTAAATCTTTCAGGTCTCGAACAATTGGAAGCTGCTTCTGTAAATCCAAAGGCCTGGGCCTAAAACTGGTACGCGTTCCCATGTTTTCCCTCATCGTGTCAAATTCCTGAAAAAGTCAAAAAGCTTACAGGCACTTTCTTTTAAGCTCGCATCAGCAACATCTCGAACATATACTTTTGCTCATGGAAAATACCGATGAAGCGTAACATCACGCGATCATCGCAGCAGCGCACTTCGAGAAACTCTCCCAAGCATAAATAGCAAGGGAAATGTGATATCTAGACATTGCAGACAGCGGACATGAAGGACTCGATAACATTGGATTTAGCACTTTAAAGCAATCCTTGTGTACTGTAATTCGCATATAGTATTCTTTGTCATCCATCGCTCAAGGAGCAATCGATGCCAGGTTTGCCGATGCTTGTTGCACTTCGCATGTGTTTGAGGGTCCTCTCAAATGAATAGGTTTTCTTCGTGTGCAATATCCAATTTACAGTCAGATACACATTTTGTTATGGACCTGTCATAAATTTACCATGCCTTCCGTTGGAAGGATCTTGGAGAATGAACAAGGTTCTGTTCCAGTCCCATCTTGCTTACTTGTCTGGAAGCCCCAGTATGTAGAGACTCTCTGAAATCGACATAAGTCGCCATGTGGTCCATAGTATTCCACAAAACATCTATGAAAGCTGCCTCAGACTTATTGTGTGTCCTGCTGCCTGCTGCAGGCCGTGATGACTTTCCAGCGTTTCCCTATGAGCCTTACAGAGTTCAACAGGACTTTATGCAACACCTGTACTCAGTCTTGCAGACGGGTGGAGTGGGTCTTCTTGAAAGCCCAACAGGTGAAAGCAGCCTGCCATGATTTGGAACCTTGGATCCGGAAGAAGCAATCATTTGTTGGCTTGATTGTCAATTAAAGAAAATTAAAGAATCGGATTACCTGTGCAGGCACAGGGAAGACGTTGAGCCTGATCTGCAGCACCCTGCAATGGCTGGAAGACAGGAACAAAGCTGAAGCTCAGGAGGTGCTGGCCGCCTCAACGAGCCAAGGTGCTGACAAATCAGCCTTCATCCTGTGATTGCCCAACTGACATTGGAAAGTGCCTCTGTGCACTGTTCTCAACCTGAGAATCATGCTGTGGAACAGGCTGTGAAGCAGACAGTGATCTCCCAGACTGGATGCGCGTCCACACAGCTGAGCAGCAGTCTGAGCAGCAAGCGCAGCGCGAAGCGCAGCGTGCACAGCGGCTGCAGAAGGCAAAGCTGAAGCTCAGCAAGAGCAGGGGCGCTTTTGGAGCCCTCCACCCCAGCGGTGAGGCTCCTGCCAAGGGTGCAAAGCAGCTGGCCAGATCAGGCGCTCATCCTCCTGGACTGCAGGAAGAGCGGCAGGGCATCAGCAAAGAGGAGGCAGAGTTCCTACTGGATGAGTGGGAGAGCGAGGGAGAAGACTGTGGCAGCAAAAGGAAGGCAAATGGGTATGCTAGCATGTTTCTGGTTCCGTGTACGGTTGGCTTGCATGCAGGAAGCAGGGAACAGTTGACAAGAAGTGATAAATATGATCATGCAGGCCAAGCGACAGCAGCAGCGATGAGGATGGGACGGACACAGAGGAAGATGAGACGCCAAAGAGGAGGCAGGTCTACTTCTGCAGCAGGACACATTCGCAGCTGAGCCAATTTGTGAGCGAGCTGCATCGGACACCCTTTGCAGCCTCCTTCTCGGTTGCCACTGTGGCATCTAGAAAGGTGCGCATTACTGTGCTAATCTCTCAATCAATACCTAACATAGAGCGGCACTTGCCATATGCCAAACAGTCTTTCCTAACAAACAGAAAGGTCCTTGCATTTCCATGCATTTAATGCGGCGTGCAGGCACTGTGCATCAACGACAGTGTGCAGCGTCTGGGCAACGCCACGCGCATCAATGAAAAGTGCTTGGATCTGCAATCTGGGAAGGGCCGGAAGAAGGTGGTCACAGAGGCGCAGGGCAGCACAAAGGCCTCCTCCAAATCCCATTCCGGCTGCCCATTCCGCAAAGCCAACATGACCTCACAGCGACAGCTGAAGGTGCGTTCAGACACATGATGGGGTGACATTGCCCAAAGCTTCCCACAGACATTGGATTCAACTGAGCAGCCCTGATCGTCAGCCTCTCAGCACTCGTCAGGCACCCTGGGCTGACTGCTATTCAGGACACACTGCATGTAGCAGCCTTAATTGTCAAACTCTCCAATGATTTGTCAAGCATAGTTGGGTGGCCGCAAAATAGGACACAGTGCTGGCGATGCCCATGGATGTGGAGGACATGGCACGGCTGGGGAGGCGCAAGGAGTTGTGCCCCTACTATGCTGCGCGCGCTGCACTGCCAGAGGCAGACCTCGTGCTGCTGCCCTACCCCGCCCTGCTCCTCAAGGTGACTCCTTCATTGGACTCCTTCATGAGCCATCTTTAGTACGCCCAATACTACAGAGGTGCTCGCCAAAGTGTGTCAGTAGTTTGTAGTCTGCCCAAATCCAAATCGAAATGTAGAAACTGATGGTTGGCAATCGGAGCACCAGCAAATTCCATTGCGATGAACGAACGGAATGTGAAGAAGACTCTAGTTTGACATTGACGTTGTCACAACATGTCTGCATGCATGACATTCCTTGATCAGTGTGACAAGCGTCCCAAATCTGTGGCATGAAAGGATCTTATTTATTATGGGGCTTAACGGTGTTAACGATGTATGATCTGCTGGTGGCTTGAAAATTCTGTGGGACCGGGTGCAGGAGACGAGGGAGTCCCTGGGAGTGCGTCTGGAGGGCAATGTCGTGGTGGTAGATGAGGCCCACAACCTGGTGGACGCTGTGAACAATGTGCACAGCGCACTCATCACAGCACAGCAGCTAGCCACCGCACACAGCGCTCTGGAAAGCTACTATCAGCGTTTCCGCGCTCTGCTGGCACTTGGTACGCCCTGTGATGAAACCTGCCCTCATCAAGCTCATGCATGTCTCATTGATGAAGTCAATGGGTGGAAGCGGGAAAGCATGAGAGGTGTCATTCCGGTGCAGGGAACAGCAAGCACATCCAGACCCTCATGTGCCTGGCATCAACGCTTCAGAAGTGCTGGAACAGACCCAGTGGAGCTGCGGGAACAAGGCTGTACACGGTCAACGACTTCCTCTTTTCCATGGAACTGGACAACATGAACTTCTTCCGGCTCATCAGGTGGATACAAAGGATAATGTAAAAATTACAGGTGATAGCTGCTTGATATTGTCAGGGAACAGGAAAAATGCTCACTTGCACCCCCAACCACCTTCATGTCTCTGCAGGTACATTAAGGAGAGCAAGGTCCTGGTGAAGATTGCAGGCTATGCAGATGCTACAAGTGCCAGAGCCGGTGATGAGGTCACCCCAAATGCCACAGATGGCCAGACGCAGTCCGATGGTATGCTCTGCTGGCCTGCAAGATTCTCGAGCGCCCATCAGACTGCGTGTGTTCTTGATTTTGAATTGAAACCGAATGAAACCGAATGCACAATTGTGCGCACAGGAGGTTCTGGCATGTCGTCGCTGCATGCGCTGGTGGGCTTGGCCTCTGCGCTGAACAACGCTGATGCAGACGGCCGCATCATCGTGGACACAGCGGCCAAGACCCTCAAGTTTGTCCTGCTCAACGCCGGCGCACACTTTGTCAAGGTGCCATCCCACCTCCTGTTCCTACACATGCTGCTCTATACAATGTGCTCCTTGAGCCCCGTTTTTTGGCCATCAGGCGTGCACAAGCCAAGATTTTGAGGTGCAGGTGCTGGCTTCGGCGCATGCGGTGGTGCTGGCATCAGGCACTCTGGCGCCTGTGTCGTCGCTGAAGCAGCAGCTCTTCCCTGGAGTGCCTGCCACGCAGCTGCACCAGTTCAGCTGTGGTCATGTGGTGCGCGCGCAGCTTGTCACCTGCCACCTCTGCATCATCGCATTCAGCATGCAACGTGCATCTTTCCCTTGCTTGGAGTGCATAAACTGGTGCTACTCCAGGATGCTTGTAAGAGGATGAAATGTTGCGACGCTTCTGTGCAGTCCTAGTGCCAGAAGGGAATGCATTATTCAACTGATGTTTATCTTGAGTGATGCTTTTTGTGATAGGTTCCAAAGGAGCGCCTGTTGGCTGTGGCACTGGGCCGAGGCCCCACAGGTGCCACGCTGGACCTGCGCCACGAGCAGCGCGCACAATCCAGCAGCATGGACGAGATCGGCAGGCTCCTCACCAACATCTGTCAGGCCGTCCCTCAGGTCTGCCACACACTCCCTATACTCCCCACGCCTGCCAGATGCTCCCTAGAGTTCCACAATATGCCAGACGCTCGCTGATACGTCCAGCCATCTGTCCAACCCATATCAGCATTTGCCTGGAACATTCAATTTTTGATGCTGATATTGTAGCCATCGGTGCACAAGGTGCTGAAGATTGTTTTGCATGCGCAGGGCGTGGTGGCGTTTTTCCCTTCGTTTGCATATGCGGACGCAGTGTATGCGCACTGGCAATCCTCGGGCGCTCTGGCTGCACTGAGGTCGAAGAAGCACGTGTTCAGGGAACCCCGCTCCTCTGTGGAGGTTGATTCTGTGCTCAGGCAAGTCTCAAACCTTATCATATAGCACACATTGCAGTGCGTTCATGTTGTCTCTCTCGGGAGGCACTTGACTAGACATGCTCCGATCTGATCATGCGTTGGTGCGGCTGGTTTGACAGGCACTATGGTGAAGCAGCCAACAGCAGCGCAGGAACTCCTGATCCTCAGAAGCAGGGGGAGAAAGGTCCCAATGGAGCCCTCCTGTTGTGTGTGGTTGGTGGAAAGATGTCAGAGGGCATCAACTTTGCCGATGGCATGGGCAGGTCCGCATCCGCCCTTGACACTATTTAGTCCCTGATCCTCGTTTGTGATTGCATTCCCATGGGACTTCATTCCTGGTGGTGACCGGGGTGACATGTGACTCGTTGTTGGGGGCAGGTGTGTTGTCATGGTGGGCATGCCTTTCCCCAATCCCACAGATCCTGAGCTGTGTGAGAGGATGCGCTTCATGGACACATGCGCAGCCAGCACCCCAGCGGCTTGCACAGATTCCTCCTCAGCAGGTACAAAGTGATTTTCTCTGTACTGGTCATGGGCAGGATATTTTCTGAATACCAACCTTCATTCAGCCCTTGTGTGCACTTTTTGGAGCAGGCGATGGTGTAGCGCCAATTTCCGCCAATTCACCAGGCCGTGAATATTTTGAGGACCTGTGCATGAAGGCGGTGAATCAGTGCATCGGCCGCGTGATCCGCCACCGTGGCGACTGGGCCGCCATTGTTCTTGCAGATGTCCGATGGACTGCAGGTAACTCCTCCCAATAGGATGATGTATCAAGCACATCGGAGATCTATGCCGAGCCTAGCCTTCTAGGTGGGCTGATCAGCGCAACTAACTGCTCAAGCCCAAGTATTTCCTTGATTTTGGAAGCAGGTGGCGCGAACAAACCACTGCGCAAACTCCCTGGCTGGATCCAGGAGTCCCTTGTGGTGGCAAGCGGATTTGGAGATGCGTACAGCAGGATCAGGCGATTTGTGCGCAGCATGTGATCATCTGTGTGAGCCGGCTGTCAGGCTGCAGGTGGCCACGACCATGGTGTCGTCCAGATCTAAGTTGCAGCATCTTTTTATAGCAGCTGCAACATGTGCATCTCCACCACAATCTGTTGAGTTGGTCATTCTTACGAAGCAGCACCTGAGAGAAATTAATGATTTACAAATGGGTTCGAAGTGATTTTGTCAGCAACTTCTGTCAGCCACCCATTTTGAATTTGAACCCAGCTGTCGTGGCCTTGCTCGCTTCCATCGTGTGATTGTGCTGTTTTGCCTGGTTTATTTAGATTCCAATGTATGTGTAAAATACTTGTAACATCGTGTTGTATCGTTCTACTATCGCTCACTGTAATTGCAATGGATATCTCTCGGTTGACCGGTGATGGTGCTTCTCAATTGCTTGAAAGTTGTTGTCTAGAATTGGGCGGGAGACGACGATGTGGGAAGACACGACGTGTCATTCCAGCGGTGAGCGAAAATTATCTTTCATAAATCTGTAGAATGCGAAAGGATTTGCGAAATTCCACGCTGAGATGTGGACATCTTGTGCTTACAGGATGAGGTTCACTTCAGCTACGAGATTAGCGGAAAGAGGATTTACACGACTCTAGAAGCTGCCAGCAAGGAGCTCATGCCCTTGTTGAAGCCAGCAAAGACGCGCAAATCGGCTGCACTGAATATCAAGGTCTCCCCAACACCAGTTTTCCCTCACACGCCCAGCTGCCCATATGTATAAGCTGCATGATTTAAATGATGACGTCTGCATCTATTGATCTGGGCTGTGGCTCATTAGGGCCTGGACAAACTCCAAGCACAAGACAGGAGTACATTCTACGACCTGTTCAAGGTCTCCCCGTCAGCAGCTAGAGGCTTTGATGAGGCCCATCCACCACTCAAAGAGGAAGAGGCAGAAGAGCCACCCAGGAAGAGGCGCAAGCAGGTGTGCAAAGTGGATCTTGGCAGCCTGACCTTTTTCCATGCCGTGGTGAAGGGCACTCGCAAATGACATGCACGCTGTTGAAAGCAGGAGGTGGAGATCAAGGATGAGGCAGAAGGCGAGCAGGAGGAAGAAGATGTGGATGAGAACGGGCTCTGTGAGTATGAGCGTGAAAGGGAAGCTCGCATAGCCCAGAACCGGGCGCGGTTGGCTGCCCTTCAGCTTCCTGGCCTGGCCGATCAATTCGCAGCGAAGCATGCCGCCAAGCCAAAACCTGCCAGGCCGAGAGGCCTTGCCGCCAAAAAGATCAAGAAGGCAAGAGGCATCCATTTGTCAAAGATCACAGATGCCAGAAGACACAGATGCTAGAAGGAGGAATTGGGCACCTGCAAGGAAAGGAAAGATTGCAGGTGCAAGAGTGCTGAGGCAATGACTTGTGTATGCCCATGTAGGAGCCGAGGCAGCCCCAGCGAGCTTCCCTGCGTATAGCCGGCATCGCGTCAGACGGCACTTCGGTGGCTGAGGAGCTGCGGAACGGGCAGATCACCGTGAAGGGTGGAACCGGCGGCCAACAGGCACGGGAGGAGGAGAAGCCGCGCGCACTACCAACCGGTGTGCATGCTTTTGACACCTACCTGTTGCGCTGGATCATGGCAGATGTGCATGTGTATTCCTCTGGACCCAAAGGCCCCAGATGACCTCCAAGTGGGGCAATTTATTACATAACATGCAAGGCAGGGATGCTCAATGGCAATCCTGGTTCGGTCTTTGGAGCTCTCAGTCACTTTGAGTTCTGTAAGTAAAGGAGATGACGAAGAATTCAACCTGCCTCAGAGTGTGAAATATGTGACAAATCATGAAGCTAGGTTCTTTGCATTGGAGGATTTTCAAGGCCTGTTCTTCTGAGTGGGCCACTGTTGCTGACAGGTCCGCTGCCATTTGCCAGCACGATCGGCAACCCAAAGTCGGACGCCGCCTTCCTGGAGGCGCTCAAGAAGTGTGCTGGCCAGTCCACCGCTGGCAAGGGCAAGGAGGGCAAGGAACTGTCGCATGCACAGATCAAGAAGATAGGCCTGAAGGAGAGCGATGTGGCCAAGGTCACGCGCGAGGGGATTTCTCACCTCGCTTTTCACCCTCAGGCACCCCACCTGCTCATCGCCACTGGAGACAAGCAGGGGCACATTGCCCTCTGGGATGTCGACAAGAAGTCCGAGCCTCTGGTGGGCATGGTTGCCCCTAGCAGAGAACCTCTCACGGTTCACTGTTTTGCCGAATGGGCCATGCATTGTGATGTATTGTGACACAGGTTATCAAAAGCGCTGCTCTCCCTGTATACTTTCAGCCATTCAGCGGGTGCCCTAGCAGACGTATTGCACAAAAGGATGAATTTACAGTCAGGCCTCATCCGTTTTCTGATTGGGCGGTAGTGGCAGCAGGCTGCTGAAGAGGTTGATGACGTGGAGGAGTCAGGATCAGAGGATGGAGTGTATCTGTTCCGGCCGCACACCAGCTACATCTCAGGCCTCAGGCAAGCCTCCTCAACTTGTGACATGGCTTTTGCTCCCGTCATGTTTCCCTTTGCAGCCGAGAGTTGTCCACTGGGTTGCTGCTTACATCAGTCAGCATGGTGATGTTATGTGACAATTAGTCCGCCCAGTACCATGTGATGCCGACGATGTATGTCCAGGTGATGTGGCCTGGCCAATCAAAAGTCGGATAGCAAAAACAAAATACTGCGGAGCCAGTAGCAAATCGGCAAGTTTTTGGAATGTGATAGGCTGAGATATGTTTCGACACGATTGAGTGGTCCACATGCTTATTTTGTCATCTTTGGTGCAGGTGGGCTTCTGGCAAGCTGTACAGCGCGGCATACGACGGTGTAATCCGCCGGTTGGATCCGGCACGGGGCGAGTTTGAGCTGCTGGCGGTGCGCGAAGAAAACGAGTTCTCCGCCTTTGACTGCACGGCGGACGGCGGCTGCATGCTGCTGGGGGATAAGGACGGCGATGTGGAGGTGGCTGATGCGCGCGAGGCTGCCAAGGGCACCAGCATCAACCTGCACGACCGCAAGATCAACACCCTGCATGTACGCCCAGTCATGTTGTTTTTCATGACACGCCTCATGCTAGTTGCTGCATGGCAGTAGCATGTGTGATTGAGTCCTGATGGAATCGTGACGCTGCATGCATGTGTAGTGATCGTGCCGCACATGTAATGCACCTGATGGGAGGGTTCATTGTAGCATGCAACATTTGAGTATGCATAAATTTTCTAAAGGACCGGCCCTGCATGATGCATGTGAAAGTGCAAGAGCACTGGCGAGCAGCAAGTACTGAGGTTCACAAATGTGTGCTCAGATTGAGCCAAGGGAGGAGCAGCTGGTGGTCAGCAGCAGTGGAGACAGGACGGCCTGCATCTGGGACAGGCGCAAGCTGGGCCCTGGCGTGAAGGCGCTGCACACAGTGACTTCTGCAAACGTCATCTTGAGCGCCTACTTCTCCCCAGACGGTAATGACATTTTCAACTCCCTGCAACATCTGACAGCTGCTGTGCCTGTAACTTGTGCAACTTTTTAGGCAAATGTAGTTGAAGCTTTCCTTGAGGATTTGGTATGTGTCCATGCAGGCGCGCAGCAAGTGCTGACAACCAGCCGCGACAACACACTACGCTTGTATGACAGCAGCTTGCAGCAGAAGACCGTCATTCCCCACAACAATAACACAGGTGCTGGGAAAGCCCTGCCATGGTTTACAAGAACTTATTCAAATTTGTTTAATCATACAATACATACATGAGTCCTGCCAGAAGTTGACTTTAGCTGTGCTGTACAGGTCGGTGGGTCATGCCCTTCAGGGCGACGATGGGGCCTGGAGGCGTGTGCGTCTGCGGCAGCATGAAAAGAGCGGTAATGGCCAGCCCTCCTTGCATGCAATCTACTCTGCAAATTCTACCTAAAATTCTATGGGTACATGACGCGCTTCAGCCTATTTGCAGCTTCAGCCTATTCATGGAGTTCAAGCAGCTTGAGCCAATTCATACAGTTCCAGCAGTGAGAAAACTAAATCATGTGGCCTGTTGCTGCAGGTGGACATCTACAGCAGCACTGGGGAGCAGCTAGTTGCCCTCAGCAGCGAGTACCAGACAGCAATATCCTCGAGAAATGTGTTCCATCCCGATGGAAGTGCTTTGGCTGCATCCACATCCAGCGGCAGAGTCTGCATCTACCGATGATCTGGGGGCCTCATCGTGCTGACAATGATCAGTGGCAAGGCCTGAGGCAGGAACAGAAGTCAGCACAACATCTTTAACATGACCGACTCCAGTGGATTTTGCTGAGGGCACATTATTTTATTTCCAGGCCAAGACAGACATGTGGAAGAGTTGTACCAAAAGCTAGTTAGGTTGGTGGCACTGCAGTGTGCAGAGATGGCTGGTGCGCCACAGCTGTGGCAAGCAGAGCCAGGAAGACACAGAAGGCAGCCATAATAATGGCATGCAGGATCTGTCTGCCACAGGATGCCTCTGTCTGCCTTGGTTCTGGCGAGGCCATCAGGGACCTGGCAATCCTGAGCTCATGAAGATCCTGCAGCACATGACCTGATCATGATTCCGCCTTGTAATCAAGATAAGTGTTTCTCAGTGGCTGCATGCCGTGACACTGGCTGCAATGTATGACATGAATCGGCATTTCATTTTATCTATCAGGTTTCCTGCTACATGTGTGCCTCATACCAGTCTTTTCTCATCAGCTGAGCAGGATGCCAGCAGCTTCATGAACTCGTACAGCTCCTGTGCCATCTCGTTTGACAGACCGTCTGCCTTCTTTGTGTCCTCCTCAAAGACCTGCATATGCATGCCTTGTCATGCATCAAGCCTTTTGACAGGCAAGGTCAAGGTGGATACCATTACTTAAATTTGGCACTGGCAAGCATTCGTTGTTGCTAATCTCGATTGCATGCTCCCCAAGACAGTGGCAGGAACATGACGAAGAGGAAGCACCTGGTTCTGGATGGACAGTCCTGCTGAAGCTGCAAAGCCAGGATGCTGCTGAGAGCTGCTGGTGTCGTTGGTGCAAGCCAGCGAGCAGGTAGAGGACACATCACTTGCACCTCCATCGTCGCAGCTGTAGCTCTCTCCTGTTTTCTCTGGTGTTTCCAAGCTCCTCGGAAATGTTGCTGACCGGGGCGGTGTGGCCAACGATGGCTTCTGATGAGCTTTGTTTGGGCTGTCACTGGTGCTGTCCGACCTTCGGCGTCAAGCAAAGCCTTAACGCATAGCTCTAAGGAAGTGACCAAGTCGACATCTGTGCAGACTGTTGAAAAGCAGACAGGAGCCAAGCAAGAAGGATCGGGGATCACCTGCAAATGTTTGGGCCCACTGTGGAGGACTGGTGGCTGTCATTGAGCTGCGGCTTGAAGATTAGGGACTGCTTGACTTTTGAAGCTGTTTTGATCCTTCCGGGGTTGCCGCCTGCAGGAGCACCCCGACGAGGCGCAGCCCTGGACATTGCCGCATTGCCAGCCATGCTTCTTGAGATCAGTCGTGGTTGCCAATGCTATCGTCGCAATCAAAGATTGAGAAGGATTGACGGTGTTCTGACTGAGCCTCTCCAATGTCACAGAATGGAGTAATGAGGTGTACTGCAATTTGCATGCAAGCTTGCAAGGTCACAAAATCATAATATAAATTTTCAAAAAGGACATTTCAGACCAAAGACAGCTCCATAGAAGGTCAATTTCATGACCAGCTTCCATAATCATGGTTGAGACAATCTCTAGAATGTTTGGCCGGCCAGATGCCTAGAGCCCAGCAACACGATTTTCGAAACACCACATCATATTTAACAGATCCGCATCCAGCCGCGCTCAGATTTTAACGTGAATTATAAGTTTACTCCCTCAGATGATCTAATGACGGCATCTGCAACCCGCACAGCGTCGCGCACAGCTGCAACATTGTGGGCCCGCACAATGTTAGCTCCGCGTGAGACGCAAAGTGCTGCCGCTGCGGCCGATGCAATGTCCCTATCTTTGGCCTGATCACGCCCTGCAGCCATGATGCACGTGAGCATACACCGCGAGAGGAAATGGGAGCGAAGCACATGCATGGCAGCATTTCTGCGCACCTGTAATTTTGCCAAGGAAGCTCTTTCGCGATGGGCCAACCAGTACCGGGGCATTGTGGAGCGGACCCTTCAGCTGGGCTCTAACCTTATCAAGCCCCCCAATGAGCTGGAAATTACCCTCAGCTGTCTTGGCAAACCCGATACCTGCAGGGAACACTCTCTTTGCGCAATGCATGTCTGCATGGACAGATGGTCTGAAAGTGGTGGAGGAGGAGAGCACGCAACCAGCCTGACTTCATGCCAGTCAGCATCTGAAGAGCAACAAGCACCTGGATCAAGGATGATGCGCCAGGGCTCTATGCCGGAGCTGGTGGCCGCCTCTGCGGAGGATTGCAACGCGCGTCCCACATCAGCGCACACGTCAGCGTATGTGGTGTGCTCTCTCGACGCCATTGTGCCCGGGTCCCCGCGCATGTGCATCAGGATGTATGGGACCCCCAAGCGCGCCACCTACTCAGCCAGACAGAGGCCACTCTGGGGGGTGCAAAAGGCTGCCTTTGCAGTGATTAGATGTGTGGGCAGGCAAGTATGGGCATGCCAGTATGGGCATGCCAATATTGGCATGTGTGGGATATGACAGGTCACCTCTTTATGCATGGCAGGGTCCAGAGACCCGCCGGACACATCGTTGACGATGTGTGCCCCTGCAGCAACCGCCTCTCGTGCCACCTCGGCATAAAAGGTGTCAATGGACAGGGGCACACCCTGCAGTGCTTCGTCCTCCGCCATTGCCCTGCATGTGGCAGGAATTTGTGTCTCTGTCATAAGTCATGGAGCAGTGCCCTGCATCCAATCTGTGTTGGCAATACCTTGATATCCTGGACACACCATCACCAAGCAAGACAGTAAGAGGGGTGCATGCATGTTTGGAATTACCTAATGACAGGCAACACTCGCTGCAATTCCACCTCTGCAGGCAACCTGTCGGCACCGGGTCTGGTGGACTGGCCCCCAATGTCCAGCATGTCTGCCCCAGCAGCCACCATCTGCCGCGCAGCTGCCACCACTGCTTCCACGCTGGGCAGCTGCCCTCCATCGCTGAAGCTGTCGGGCGTCACATTCAAAATTCCCATGACCTGACTCCGCCCCTGTCGCCGCAGAACACCCAGGTTTGGGTGTGTGCATGCAGCGCATGGACAAATGTAGAAACAGAGCCCTTCTTCTATCACGCCTTCCAAGGTACCTCTGGTCTCTACTACAGGGCAGTCCCCGACACGGATTCCAATACTGCAAAGCACATGTATTAGCGAGGCAGGGTGGCTTGGAACAGACCTGCCATGCCCATGTGCCCAGGCGGGGCAGGGGGAGCACACAGCCCAAGTCCGCACCCCCCAGGCTCCTTTCCCCGCCCGCCTGGGCCCACATGGAATGCACCTGCTGCAGAGGCCGCGCCATCTGCCCTGCTGCCGAGTCCGCACCCAGCTCGCTCGCAGCATACAAGTCCGCCACAGGCGCCTGACAGGGCAGAGAAAGACTGTGTTGCAACCGCTATACTAGCCTTTTGTGTCATATCAACTCTGGCAAAGAAACTGCGCTTGCAGAAACTTGAGACTGTTCTGTTGGACAAGATGACCTCCAGATTGGCCCAACCTGCACGAAGGACCGCTCCTGCCACCGCGGGTGGGGAACCTGCAGGCCGTCCTCGTCGCAGGATATGCTGTCATAGAATATTATGTCAAGATCCAGGGGCCTCGGCCCCCAGCGCAGGCCCCCAGCCTCCCTCCCTAGTTCTGCCTGCGACAGAGCTCATGTTGTTCCTTTCAGCAGAGGAATATCTGATGGACTCAAGCACAGCAAATCATGTAGTGCCCTCTGACACCGCACAGAAGCTCACCTCTACTTTCTTCAAGGCATGCAGCAGCTGGCGTGGCTCCAAGGATGTCGTGACAGCCACGGCTGCATTTATAAATCTGGGCTGATCTGTCACGTATGCTGGCGCGCTCTCATAGAGCCTAGAATGCCTCACAACCTGCATCGATGCACTGTCAGCTGCAGGAGGGCACTATGTGTCGCAACATTGGTGCAGTAAGGAAGCTGCAAGTGAGACACACCTCAATATCATGGGCTGGCAGGAGCTTCAGAGCCTCCTGAATGTTACTTACCCTGTCTCCCTGTTCCGCAAAATTGAGAAAGCCCATTCAGGCAAGGAACCATCCAAGCCCACCACAGTGATCACGCGAAAACACATGATCAACAGTTAGAGGGTGCATGTCACACCAGATTGGCACCAATGGCAAGAGCAGCAGTATGGGCGAGCTCGGCAGCGTGTGTGGACATGGCATTGCATCTGACAAGTGCATGCCATCTTGCGTGCCTGTAGACAACACAGAAACATTATGCAATCCTCTTAGATCTCTACAGTAATCAGCAGACATGAGACTACTCACCTGGTTCTCTGCAGGGATCTTGTGATACTGCCACTCATGCTGGAAGGTCGGACTCCGTCTGTTGTTCTAGGCAACTTTATGCCCATTAAATCATCTGTGCTCCGACTAGGACTTGCTAAACGTGTACGTCAATGTGCTCCCAGGACAACCGTCGATGACCAGAATTTTACATCGCGACGTCGCAACTTTCGAGACTGATTGACCAGTGTAAGATCGCAATACTCAATCGGTTTCCACAGCAGTACTTCCGTCCTAAATGAGAGAACTAGATTGTAGGAGAGAGAGCTGTGCACTCCACAATCTGGATGAGCAGGGTTTCACTTGCAGGGTTTTGTAGCTTCCCCCAGCTTCCTCATTCCTCCCAACTTGCTACTCAGTTGCTTTAAGTCTTGATAGGAAGTGATCCATGAAGACTCATGGATACAGTCAGATGTTACTTAGCGTCTAAAGGAGCCAGCACATGAGTCCGGACAGAGCTCAAAAGATTTCTCCATAGAAGCTCATGAGATTGTTTCAAATGTCTTCGTCGTCACGTCGTCGTCGTCGCATAAGTTATTTGTGACCGTTCAACGAGATCAAGTTCATTTCGAAGTTCTCTGGCAACCACTGGTCGAATTAATTAACTTCAGGTTGAAGTTGATGATGAATGGGTCTCTCCCTCTCAATCCCAGCTCCCATAACCCCAGACAGAGCTAACCTCCCTTGTCAGCATTTCACAAGACAAACTCAAGGAATCTATTGCATGCCTCACTAGTGATGCAGGCTCTCTGTTGCCTGAAGCAGTGCAAGAGTTCTTGCACAATCTCCAGGACCTGAAGGCACAGCCGCTTCAGTAGATGTTCAGCAAAATCTATACTTCCTAACATGGCATCACGCTGTGCCACAAGATGTGCCCTCACAGGACCACAGCACATTGGGACAAGTCTTTCTTCCCATATAAAAAAAAATTTGAGGGATGTGCTCAAAGTATCGACGCACCTCATCCAGATCACAGGTGAGAGTCTCCAGCCAATTCTGGATGCTGCGCCCTAGGAGCACGCTGGCAACATGCATGCAAGCAATTGCCATCACGTAGGGTGCATGCAGCAAGCACAGCTGGGTGCGATACGAGTCATTCAGGACCGCCCTGCAGCCCACAGGGAATACAGAATGAGTTGAAAGGTTCAAGGCAACATGCATCCGGCCTACGCGGAGTTGGAGGGGTTTGCACTCCAATACCAAAGATCATGCCAATGCCACCGCTGCCCAAAAGAAGCCAATAGCATACAGCACAGATGATTATCAGGCCAGCATCTCACCATGCGCATTCAGCCACATCCGCCACCTCAGCATCTTTCAGGAAAGTGACGAGATCTCTGTATGGGCTGTACACAATCAAATTGAACTCCAAAGACTCCTGCGGGCACATTGGAATGACTTCGTGCCGATGGTGATGTGCATACTTTCATCCAAAAATAAATACAGGAAACATATTGGCAGGAATGATCTTACCAGGACAGCCATTTCCAGGTCCAAGAGCTGTACAGAGTCTGGAAAGGGAAGTGCATGGTACTTGCCTGTTTCAAAAGCCAATGAGAGTCATGCAACTTCTCGGTGTCCTTTCACAAGAAATCTTTTAAATCATAACACCACAGCATGTCTTGTGCTCAGTCCACACCTGTGCTGCTGACTTTCCTTAGCATCTGGAACAGAACCTTGGCTTGGACCTGTGATTCCTCGGCTTTGCACGCCAGGAAAAGACAGGCGGGGCCCACAAGCCGTGGGTCATAATCGCAGAAGTTTTCCTTCAAGTAGAAACGTCGGAAGTACACGCATGCTGCGGCAGCTACCCTGTCCATTGCCAGGAAGTGATGACTTGACAGTACACAGCATTGCAGCCCACCTTGGATTAAACAGGATAGATTTGCAAGCGGCTCACCGCTGGCGAATGAGATTTTGAGAGTTCTTAGCGATGTCCTCAAGGTCTGCAACAAAATTATAACAGTCACTGCATGCAGACTGGTACAGTATGACAAGCAGAGGCACACCAAATGAAGCAGAATTCTCTGCTTACACAGCGATATGAAGACCTTCACATCTTCTATCTGGTCACAGGTCAATCCTTTCTCTCGATCTTGTTTGTGGGCTTCAATTAAGCATTCTCGATGCACAAGAAGGTTCCTGCAGATGAGCTAGTTCTCAAGGCGTTCTCTTATGGCGTCAAAAGGATACATCGTTTCCACAAATGATACGACAATACATTCAAGAAACAAATATCGCTATTGATGAGGATACGATAGCCTTACGAATGCCCCGACTTCCAATAATTGGACGCCATCCCTGTTGGCCATCCTAATGGTCAGATCGTACGAGTGTGAAATTTGGCCATGATCAGCTACATACTGCAGGTGCTTGCAACAGAGTTGAATATAATGGACGGAGAAATTGATGAAAGGAAACAAAACATAGATGATCCTTCAAAACAATACTGAGATTGTCTGCCTGCCCATGCATGCATCTGTACATGATCCAATACGATCTTGTTTCCTAGCTGTGAGCATTTTGTGAAGGCAGTGCTGCCTGTTGCACAGGAAAACCAACCACAGTGACGATTCTTTTCTGTATGTACGTACAAGAGAAAGGGCGGACGATGCTGGTGCGCAGGAAGCCAGATGTTGATTGATCAGACGCAGCAACGCCTGCAACTTGAGATTTGGCAGCTCCAGAAACCATCCAAGGTTTGTCTTCTATTCATTTCGTGACGTATGCAATACAAGCAATGTGAATGCATTAACTCATTTGTTGACTGACACTTCATCGGAAGCTGACAGGTAGTGCAGTTACTGCGAGAGATCGGTGGCGGCAATTTAGATGAGAAAGCTCAATTTTCATTGCTTGATTGCATCAAAAACCCTGTGAGCCAACGATTCTCTCCAGGGAATCTTTATCTCGATCGTCTCTTGAAGGCTTTGGTAGTGTCAGCTGAGAAGGAGGAGGAGGCTCTGATCGACGATCTTGCTGGATTCCACCAAGATGTCCTTCTGGAACCTCCAAAGGTACATAGGTACTTTCTTGGGTCAAGGCATTGCATCTACAACTCTGACATGCTGTATGGACTGAGGAAAGCTTGCAAGGCATGCATCGACAGGCACCTGTTGAGACCGCTTTGTGTGCAGAGTGCCGCTCCGATGGAACTTCCAGCAAGCTGGTGTTACAAGACATACAGCTATGGTGTAGCAGGACCAGAAACGGGCAGTTGCGATCAAAAACCCACATGCGGAGCAGCAGGGGCCACAGGCCTGATTACCTTGCATGTCTCCCAGAATCTGCTTGAGGGCAGCACAGGTTGTCACGAGTGGGAGGCAGGGTTTGTGCTGGCTGAATACATCTTCAGTCATCCCAGCCTGTTCCAAGGTATCTCGACACTCTCTTCGCTTTGCTGCAGGATACGAGCTGCAACCATCTAATATCTTGAAGTACTCTTGTACAGTTCCATTAAATCTGCGTGGGCAACTTATGAGCTGGCTTCACTGCAGGGAGGAGTTGCTGTGAGCTGGGTTGTGGACCTGGAACAGTGGGGATTGCCTTGCAGCGGGTGGGCGCAGGTTCAATTCTGCTGACTGATGGGGATGCAGAAACTCTTCTGAACTGCAAGCATAACTTGGGTATCAACAGCGTGACTGTGAAGGACGGTGACTCTGCTCCACCGTCACAGACGAAGGTGAGGGTGCTGTCACTAGGCAGGTTGTGATCAATCATTGTGTTAAGCTAGGCTCCAAGCAATCTTGATACTAATGGCAACTAACTTTGAAGAACCCGATAGGAGTAAAAAATCTCTGCAATGAGATCACTGCATCGGTTACTGACTGGCAATGGCCGATGCAGAGTGTTGAGATGGCACAGATCCAATGGGAAAATGGAGGGTCCCTTGACGCTGAAATTTTCCTGGGTGCAGACCTCCTATATGATCCAGGTTACTGTCTGCCCATCACCCTTGTCTGTAGCATTTAAGAAACGCTTCTTCATGTCATTTTGTCATGACAACTTATGGTCCTCTAAGGTTAGCTGAAAGGTTGAGGTGCGACAGGGTCCCATGCAGCACTGGTGCAAGTGATTGAGTCCTCCCTGAGAGGAAGCGGTACTCCTGAGCAGAAACAGATGATCCTGGCCACCACAATGCGGGATGAAACAAGCATAGCATCCTTCTTTTCATTGCTTCAAGAGTCCCGGCTTCATGCGGAGTCCTTGGGGGATGGAGACCTGCAGAGTATGGGCATCCGATTCCAGCATCACCTTGAGCTGGACAGCATGAGAGGGTCCATCCTGCTCCATCGGATTACAGACGCCTTTGCAACTAGATGAGATCTAGAGGGTGTGAGCAAGAGAACTAGTCACTATGGTAGCTGAATACGCATATAACACAGAACAAAAACAATAATTGAATGGCTCCACTGGACGTTTGGAAGTGCTGCTTACTGCTGGTATTGATAACAATGATGATCTTTCTGAAGTGTGTCTTTCACAAGCTCAGCTCATTAGGCTGATCATCAGCCATGATGGAAGACCCTTTTCATTACGGCACTGGCAGTAGTTACTTATAAGGGCCCCGGATCTCCATCTCTCAACGTTGAGTGTGAACTATCCAGATTTGTGCTAATACTCATTGGTGAAAACTCTCCTGGGAAAGCCAGTGGTAGTTTTTTCATTAAGGAAGCTGTTGGAAGCCGCACGGGCGAATCACGTGAGCACTTGCTTCCGAAAGGGGACAAATGAATTGGCCTGAACTAAGCCCAAGCTCACTCTTGCTTGATCCCGCTGAAGAATTACCACCTATATCACAAGATGAGTTCGTAATATAATGGAGATGACATTCTGCAATATTTCACAAGATAATGATTGTGAATTCTGCTTCTGGATCGAGTTGCATGGCTTTCGGAATTTGCTGAGCTGCCTGTAATCTGGGCTTGAGCCGTTGCAGTAAGCCACATTATATATTTATGATGACCACGTTGGTTGCCGGATCGTATGAGCGATTTTGGTTCGCATACGAAGTTGAGCCGTCTCAAAACGAGGTACTTCGTCTCCGAAAAGAGATGTTGGAATATCTTTCAGGTCCTGCTTTAAGTGTATTTTGCAAGATCTGAGTCTTCTTGTGTTCTTCTTGCAGAATCAGGAGCTGTCTCGGGCCTTTTCCTTCCCAGCCCACCAGGTACAGTGTGCCTCTACAGGGCGTTCTGATGAGGCCCTCATCGAGCTCTTGCTGAAATGATATTGAAAGCACCTGAGCATGTCAGATGCTGCGAACCCCCGTTTTCATCCCACAGGCATGCGCCCCACAGGGACCGGTCAAGTGCATAGCAGGCGCAGCACCATTTGTGGCATCTGGAGGCGCTGATGACACTGTGCACATCTACAATGCAGAGGTGTGGTGAAAATTCTGCATGTCATGAGACGCACTGTAAAATATTCTGAAGCAATATCTGTGCTGGACGGGTGTAAGAGCGCATCGTTCTGAGCTGGTGTTCTTTGGCTGGCAGTCTGGAAAGGACCTGGGGTTCTTGATGAACCCGGGCGATGGAGCAGTCACAGCGGTGGAGTTCTACACGCCAGCCGGCACTTCTCAGCCCACTCATCTGCTGAGCGGTGCAGCCGATGGCAGCATCTCTGTCTGGGGAGCTGGCGGCAGCTGGGAATGCTTGAAGGTTCTCAAGGGTCACAAGTGAGCCTGTCTTGACTCCCTAGTACTTCTATCGGTGAATGGCAATGCTCAAGTCTGTGGGCCACCTGCCTTTGCCCTGCTGGAAGTCTCATGGAAGCGCATGCTGCTTGCAGGAAGGAGGTGACAAGTCTTTCAGTGCACCCAAGCGGGCTGCTGGCCTTGAGCACATCGCGAGATGACATGCTGAGGATGTGGAACATGGCCAAAGGCCGCAGCCAGTACAAAACAAAGATTCCCCCTGGAACCGAGAGCGTCAGCTTCAGCCCCAACGGGGACATCTATGCCCTGCTGAGCGGCTTGAAGGTGCTGCCAACCTGTTGCATTATTGAGCCAGTAAATGGCTCATTTTTGGCTTTGCTGTGGTGTAATAAGTGCAATGATGCCTTTTTGACAAGCTACAACCTCCATGACCCCCTTGCATGGCGTAGGTCACCGCACACAACGTCTCAGAGGAGGGAGACATTGCCGGAACCTTTGAGCTGGAGAAGCGGGGGCTTTGTATGACATTCATGTCCGACCAGGTGCGAGTGAATTTTGCATACATCACCCCAAGTGCGCAGAGATATACTGCAATCTGTGTGCAGTGCTGACGTAGGCCAGGAGGCATATCATGCAAGAGTGACAAGATTCTGGACGCTGCTTGCAGGTCATCGTTGTTGGAGGAGAGGACGGCAGCCTGAGGACGCTGGACCTGCGCACAGATGGGGTTCAGAGCACGCTGAAGGCGCATGGCACACGGGTGCGGGGAGTGGCGGCGCTGTCCCCAGGGGACGCCTCCGACAGCGAACCTGCCCACCAGGTCGCCAGCGCTGCAACAGACGGCTTCATCCGCCTGTGGGACCTGCGCAACACAGGTGCCGCAGCCCTCCTAGTCTTCTGATTCTCCACAAGCACATTTTCATAGAGAATTTTGACAGGCCCGACAGGCGTAGAAGGGTGTTCTGCCGGGCCTGACCCTTGATGGGCCTTGCAAGCACCGACCTGCACAGCTGGGGCAGGACTGTGAATGAAAGGATTCCGGTGGTCTGCGAGGGACTGGGAGAGCCAAAATTGGGATGTGGCTGTGCAGGCTCTGCCGGTAGCAGCCAAGCGCAGCAGCTGTGTGAGACTTCGACGTCCGCTCGTCTCACCTGCCTCACAGTGCTGCAGCCTGGCAGGAAGGCGCCCGCCAGCCTGGCAGTGCCTCAGCAGAAAGCGAGCGCTGCTGACGACGGTGGCAAGGCTCCAGCAGAGCAGAAACAGCCTCGAAAGAGACGCAAGGAAGAAGCGGATCAGGAGAAGAGTTCAGCTGCTGCGCGTGATGTTGGAAAGGAGCCAAAGGGTGTGCCTGAAAGGGCAAAGGGGAAGAAGGTCAGCGAGGTGGAAGCAACAGGGGAGGAGGGCGTTGTGGTGCAGAGGAAGGCTGAAAGGGTTGTCGAATTCCCAGATGAAGCACCAAAAAGGAAGAAGACAAACACCACAAAGGGAAAAAAGGGCAAGTAGATACAGCAGATGCTAAAAGTGCAGTCTATGCCTGTCTTAGTGTGGATAGGATACAGACTGTCTTCATGATTAGTGCTGAAAGTCAATCTCTGACATCTGCATGCATGGTGATTGACATGCGCAGGGTGGGCTTTTTGTATTGCCATGTGAACAGTGATGCAGGCACTAGTGCTACTGTAACCCTACTGACGATCATGCCAGTGAGGCTTCTAATCAGCATGTGCGGCCGCCCATGGCCATGCATGCCATGCCATGCCAGTGGTGCAGATGCCACATTTGCCCATGAGAACAGGGCTCGGCTTCAAAACAACAGGCTCCACTGCTTGAGATGCCATTTGTCGAAGATGTCTCTACCAACACATCCAAACGCACCAGAAAAGTCAAACTTCTGGAGAGTCAAACTTTTAATAGGAACATCACCCCTTGTAGGGTTGCGACCAGCCCACACTGCTGAAGATCCCCACACTTCATTTGAGACTGCTCTTCTTTACTGGAGGTGCATCGAGTACAAAGACATTGTAGCATGTAGGAGGGTGTAGATGGAGTTTGTGAGTCCAGAAGGCCTGAGACTTGATGGAAGGCGACCCAAGGAGCTTCGTGCGCTGCGATGTCAGCTTGGACCTTTACCACAGGCGGATGGATCAGCATTATTTGAAATGGGTAACACAAAGGTAACCATTGTGCACCCAAATATTTGGTCATGACCGCCTGTTTCTTGTCAATCGGCTGGTGATCTGAGCTTCCTGGTCCTTAAATTGCGACAGAAGAGTCCATTACATTGGTTTCACTGTTGAGAAATAACGCTTCGCAGGTGATAGCTACCGCGTACGGCCCAAAGGTGGCAGACAATCGTTCCCAGGCCCTGCATGACAGAGCAATAGTGAAGTGTGACTACGCTGAGGCAGCCTTCAGCACCGGTGAGCCCTGCTCCTCATTTCTCGAACATACAGAATTACAAGTGCATCCATTGATCTCTGGTGATGCTCCTCGGTCAGCAATGGCCAGGGGATTCTTCATGGGCACATGATCAGGGCGGAGTGTTGTGGCGGCCAGGGAATTGGAGGCAGAGGCGAGGCCGCGGGGACAGGAAGACAACAGAGCTGGCCAGCACGATCCGGAGCGCCTTGGAACACACTATCCTTCTAGATCTGTTCCCAAGGGCGCAGATAGGAGTCAGCGTGCAGGTGCTGCAGGCTGACGGCGGCGTGCTGGGGGCATGCATCAATGCCGCCATGCTTGCACTTGCCAATGCAGGCATGCACCACCCCATTGCTCTTGTTCTTTTCCCAAGCAGAATGAACGCACACAGACAGCCTGGTGTCACACAAAATGACCAGCCCGGATAGCCTGGCAGCCAGCAAGCTCACACACAGGCGGCAGCAGGATTCTGCCAAACCAGCTTGCATCCAGCGCACCATTTACTAGATGAGCCAAGAGACTAAGCTGCTGTTCGCAGGCATCCCCTTGCGGGATATGATCGCGGCAACTTCTGCCGGCTACCTGGAGTCGACTCCGCTGCTGGACCTGAACTTCCTCGAGTCGACCGGCGCCGGCCCCGAGGTGCTCATTGCAAAATTTGCAGCGTATTGTTGACCATGCCACGGCTGGCGCGGGGCGGCACAAATACCGAGCACTGTGCCCGCAGTAAACAGAGTGTTGTTTGAATCTGGCAAGTCCAACCAGGGGTAGGACAATCGGTCGCATTTACCTCCAGCTTGTCCTGCAGACGCACCCGTGCCTCCTTGACGGGAACAGCGCGCCAAAAAACAATCCCACGCATTCTTAAGCAAGGGAGTGGCTCACAGGTGACGCTGGCGCTGCACACAAACCTGGACAAGGTGGTGATCTTGACAGAGGATTCCACGATCGCGGCGGAGCCCTTTGAGGCCGTCACAGAGCTGGCGCAGCAGGGCTGCAAGGCGGTCGCGCACTTCATGCGCGCGCAGCTTCTGCACCACGTGCAGACGGTTGCCACCGTGCGCGGACTGGCCGCCCTCTAGCGGCGGCTAACAATGGGAAAGCTCACCTATACTGATAGGCTGGATATTTACTGCTTGAAATATGGTGACGCGTACGGTGCTTGTCCTACAGTTTGGCGATGCTCGACAACTGGAGAACAAAGAGAATGGGGTGGAATAGCTGATGGCTTGTCACACTTCAACTACAACCAGTTCTCTCTTCTTTTCCGCTGCCCTGCAGCATGCGAGGGCCAATGGGGCAGAGGGTGGCCGATGTGATGGAAAGCATTTGCACAAGGGGATCACTGAGCAGGCGGGTGTGATAGAGGCAAGAAAGACGGGGAGCACCTGCTGCAGCAACTCAGAGAACATAGGCTTGTCCGACAGAGGAGCATCATGCAGCCCGTCCTTTGCACGAATCTGCACATCTGATTTACAAATGCGGCCCGTGCTGAAGCAGGACTCTCGCCAGGCTTTGCACCAGATGAGTGCAGTGAGCATTGAAGCTCCAAATGACAGTGGTTGCCACCTCTTGGGTACAATCTGTGCGATATACATCATTTCTGTTTGGCTGCATTATTACACAACAAGCTTGTAGCAAAATTTCAGTGTGTCTGTAAGTATATATACAGCACACCTTTGAGCTACTATATATTCAAGCAGGAAAAACCATGAATGCACTAGCTGCATAATTATTCACAAGCAGATTTGTCACTCTCGGCAATTCTTGTAAACAACCAACAGGGACAAAACCTGTCCAGTCACTATATACTGTATAAAGTGAATCTTGACTGCCAATGTCAACCGCATGCACACATATACACGTACTGTTCCACCTTTCAACTTGCACTCTCATCTATCAATACATGAGCTCATGTTTCAGAGCTGCTGGGTCTGCATTCCATCGCCTGGTGGCAACCATTAAATGTCAACTCAGGAAAAATTGACTTTCTTTGGCGGCCGCCTATAGGCATCAAATGTGGCCGTGATTGAGGCCGCTGCTCTGGCGGCGGCTGCTCGAGTGGGCCCCCTCGGCCCCACTTCTGCAACCTGCACCTTCACCTGCAGGCGGACACCCTCTCAAACCTGCTATGCTTCAGAGCAGCACGGCACTACTCACCTCCTTAAGCACACCAGCCTAGGAAGACGCGGTAGCCTCAGTCGTCAGCGCACGATGCAGGCCAAATGGCGCCCAGGGATGAGGCAATTGAGGCAGTGTCCGCAGCGCTCAGGTTGCTTCAGTTCAGGCAGCTTGGGTGTCCGGCATTCGGGTGCTTGGCTCTGCACGGGATGAACATTCTCCTGAAATATTCCTTTCTGCCTTGATCACATCGATGTGGTATCCTTAGTTGAAGAAAGTTGGTGATGATTAAGTAATCTGTTTCAAGCCACTGCGGCGTACATGCATCTCTACAGCAACGAGCATCGTGCTGGCCGACACCCTAGCTCTGCCATGTAGACTCAGCCGGTGTGCATTTCAAAGAGCTGCAGAAATGAGTCACCCACCTGCACAGGCACGACCGGCACGCTGTCGCACGCTGGCTGTGCTGCTGAGCCGTCTCCACTGTCCTTGCTGGAGCTGCCTGGCGCCTGTGCCGCCGCTGGCTGGGTGGCCGGTTGCGCCTGCCCCGCATCGAGGAGCGCAGCGTGCACAATCCTCCCTGCAGGCTCTGGCTTTGCTACGCCGCCCTTCAGCGCAACCGTGGCACCCACTCGGCGTGTGTACTTGCGCTTGACCCTCTGACCAGGAGCAAGGGTAGCAGCCGCCGCAGAGCCCGCCACGACGAGCGCCTGTGAGGGGCCGCCGGCCCCAGCTGGCGCAGCCCTATTAATAGCAGCTCCGAGCGCTAGCACAGATGGCTGGTCAGGGCCTTTGCCGCGCTGTTTGCCCTTCGCTCTGTCTGCAGCGGGCGGCGTGGCGGGCGGCTTGGGCTGCTTGCCCGGCAGGGTCCAATCCGGCAGCGGCCGTGGAAACCCTGCGATGCGCATTGCAGTCAATCTGTTGCCTCATCGCCACGAAGAAAATTTACACTTTAGGCCTCTTTCTCCTTCTGCAGTCCATGCGGCAATGGCAACAAGGACAACAAATCGACAAATTTTTTGCAGAACATATCGGAGAGTAAAACATGCAGGTGCTCACTTGTGATGGGATCAAAAGCGCGGACGCAGAGGAGGCCGTTCAAGAAGAAGCGTGTGACTTCCGACTGGCCCATGCCCCGGCAGACGGCCGCCACCGAAGTGCCAAAGTACACCGGCCGGCGCACCCACGCGCCCACCACCTCATCCGCCACCTGGACACACAGCTGCCATCCTCTGCCAACTCAAATGCCAACTCAGTAGCTCAATACAGTACCTGCACTTGCATATATGCATTTTTTTAAAGGCCTCCTATGCTGACTTGCAGGATGGCGCATCCCCAGCATCCCGAGGAAGGCAGCTTCTGCATAGTGTGAAGGACAACCAATGACAAAAGGAGGGGGCAGGAGTGGACCTGGATGGGGCTGCGCAGGGAGGTCTCATCCAGGAACACCTCATTGACCTGGAAGTAGGTGCCATTGAGGGGGAACCGGCCGCGCATCGCAGTGCGGCAGGGAACCAGCACTGCGTACCCCGGCTGCCGGGCTGCTGACTCATCCTTGCTAGGCGCCCCTGCCGCACCTTCCTCAGCCATCTCAAGGGCAGGTCCCTGGCCAGGCTTGGGGTCCTCGCCAGGCAGCTGGCCGGGTGAGTCTGCTGGGGCAGCACCAGTGTCTGTGATGCGCGGCTGCAGGAGTGAATTGAACAGAGCCATGGTTACGCTTCTGTCGACCTTGCCGCTGGTTCTGTCAGGAGGGCATGTTGTTGCCGGCAAGGGCACAAGCAGCAGCGGCAGGTCTTCTGAGGTGTGATGCGCAGTCACTGCAGGACTGAGCAGACCGTAAAAGGCAGCCGGGATCTCATGACCCTGCGCAACAAGTCCTGCGTAAAAGTCTTGCAAGCAGCACAGAGCAGACTCACAGCGTTCTGGGCGGGTAATGCAGCGTTACAGGGTGAAAATTGTAGGCTTCACCTGCAGCAGCACATATTGCCCTCCCCTGGGGTCCCCTGCAGAAACAGAGCCAGGTGCCGCATCCTCTTGGCATCCACCGTTGGAATTGTGCTGCGGGCTGACATGCCTTATCAGCACCTCTTGTGCCCGCCGCAAGTGATCAAACGCCTGCCACATAAGCCACTCAGTAACGGTCCTTAGTGCATCAACATATTCTTATGTAATTGCAGTGGCTTGATCGACGTGGGCTCTTTTGGGACTTGCCATTTTGTCATGCATCAGAACAGCTCAGGGCACACCACATTGCAGTGGCGGGCAGCACAGCCTGACAGTCCCTCCATAGTTTGATTCGGCGGTTGAACGATATGTACCTGCCGGGCTCCCACAAGTGTGCATTTGTCGGGATGCACGACCACAGACAACTCCTTGAAGCGGCGGCGGACAGCCTTCGCATCGTAGCGCTGCAACAGGGTCACAATGTCTTCCACACCGCTGGCATGGCCCCCAGGTATGATGTCCAGCACTGCTGCAGCCGCCTCCAGTAGCCTGCCGCAGAAATGATACCCAGCAATCTTCACAGTTTTTCACGAGTATACACAGTGACCGGATACAGAAAAAGCCCAGGTGATCTCCGAAGATGAGGCACACCTCGGGTTCACAGAAGCAGAGGGGACTGTGTCCTGGTCCATGTCCCCTGTGACTCCGCAGTCCTCTCCCAGAGCGAGAATGCGTGACAGCTCCTGGCCCTGTGATCTGTGTGCCTTGCTGGGAATGGAGGCTTTCTCAAGGTCCTCAATGTCCGGCAATGCAGCCTCGGCCTCGCATGCAGCCTTGTGATTAGATGCTCCCTGTGCTTCAATTATGTCATTGCCGGCAGCAAGAGGCCTTGTGCCTCCTTCTGTGCTCTTGCTGGGTGTGGTGGGAGCTGCAGCTTCGCCGTTCAGAGCCCCTTGGCACTCACGGCTGGCGCCTCCAGCTGATGCAGAGCTGTCAGCCCTTGGTGTGCAAAGCATCTCATGGAGGTCTGCTGTCTCAAAATTGCCCTTATCTGCGTTCTCCTGCTTACCAGGCTCTGCAATCCCTGTTCCCATTGGCTGGCCACATGCACCCTCCTGCATCCTGTCACTGTGGGGCTCCACAAGGTCTGACTTTGGGACCTCTTTGCATGGCTCATGCACTGGGGGCGCCGCCGCTTCAGGGGTGGCGGGCTGATTGTGATCTGGGCTGGCCCCTGATTTGGGCCCTTTCGAGGCAGGGGGCTTTTCCTTGAGGTGGCGTCCGTTTGCCTTGGCATACTCACACTGTGGCCGTAGCGGGCAGGCTCTGCAGTTGGGGTCCTTTTTGCTGCAGAACACCTGCTTGCAAAAACAGCCATATCTGTGCTCATGAATTGCAATGAGCAGAGCAGCAGCTTTGCATCCTGCGGCATTTTGTCAATAGATCAGAGACAACCCACCTTGCCCAAGGTGATCATCTGGTAGTGCAGCTCGTACAGAGTCTCCATGTCAAAATGCATGAGCCTGCACACAAACATTGCTGCATGAGTCGGGCGTGACATGCCTGGTGATGTCAAAGATCCGATGTAGAGTACACTCATTGTGGTGACAATATTGTGTGGATACTGAAGCTCACCTGGAGTGCAGGTATTTGTGAACCTCTGGCTCTGGTGCATATCTGTCGAGGTCCTGCGCGCAAGCACACCACAAATTACTGTACTGACTACTGCTTGGCTGCATGTAGCCACCCCATCGTTGTCAGGACCCACACATCACTCAGCACTTGAAGGGGATCCCCTAAAACACAGATGGGAGGACAACCTCAAGGGCCTCCTCGGCATCTAGTGGGATCCAGCCAAGACGTGCGCAGATCCTGCCAACGTTGGTGTCCACTGGGAAGTCATGCTTGCATAAGGCCAGCAGCATCACGCATGCCACGCTCTTCCTGCCCAGCCCTGCAAGCCATGCATCCAACCATCATTCTTCTTACGTTTCATATCCCATTCCCTGCAGTGGCAAGGATGCAGAGCCATGCTCGTGACTGAATTTCCTAGGATTTCACGCCCAATGGTCAGAGGCATTTGGAGCTTAGGGGAAGGCCCAAGACGCACCCATGACACCCATGAGGTACTGCCGTGCATCATCCTCTGCCACATCCCTCAGCCACTCCAGCGTCGTGGGATGGACTGCGCCCTCCATCTCTGCTCCCTCCTCCTCGGCTGCCAGGGATTCCATGCCTGGCATGCTGGCTGGAAAGCCGGCCGCTGGTTCTGCCTCTAGAGGCGGATCTGCCCCTAGCGCCTCCCATGCATTTGGCAAATCCTCCTCGGCTGCCTCCATTGCACTGCCTTCCAGGATCTTATGGCACTGGAACTCCATGCCCGCTGCAGCTACAGCCTCATCACCCTTTGCAAGATACCCAGAGGGCGCATCTTCTTTCGTTAAGGATTCCACATGCGGCTGATTTGGCAGTGCTGAGTCAGCATGCTTCCCTCCTGCACCAGATGAAATATTGGCTGTCTCGCTATCTGTACTTCGATGGCCTATGCTGGCTGCACCTTCCTCCACCACTGCAGTACCGTCACCCGGTGGGCAAGACTCTTCCAGGCTGCCTGGCATGCCTGCAGTAGGGCACCTGTCTGGAGACTCCTGCTCTTGTACAGCTGCCTCTGTGCGCTGCCGCTTTGAGGGCTGCTCCTGCACAACATTGCATGCGCCATGAGCATGCCATGACCGATATGTGGACTGCAGGCCTTCACAGTCCAGCATGAACATCATGGGCATGAACATCATGACAAGTGCCTGCTTGGAAGCAAAGGTGCGGTGGCGTTCTGACAAGGGGTATCCCTAAAAGAAAGCAGTGGCCCTACCGAGCCAGGCAAGGCTTTTGAGACCTCTGCTGAGTGCTCCTTCTCTCCTCCCTCATCTTTGCACACCGTCCCCAACCCCGGGCCGACCATGGATATCTGTTTGAGAAGGTTCTGTCGTACACAGACAGTTACAACCTAAGGATACTGTATTTTATGACTCGTGGTTGAATGGAGTCATGTCGCGCAACAAAAATATCGCTTTTCCTGATATTAAGAACGTATCAAATAGTCACCTGGAGGCGAGCTGCCAGTTTATTGTGCATGCCACGACACTTGATGGCTTCAGCTACCTGCAACGCATAGCTGCTTGAGTCCACACAAAACAATGAACTTGGATTGGTGACGAAGAGGTGAATAGGCCAAGGAAGCTGGCTGGCACCTCATGCGTCTCAGCTGCGCGCACGGCTTCCCAGTCAATGCTGTCTGCTGTGTCCCTGCAGCGGTGACCGTGCGGGGCAACATCTGCTGCGCTGGCCGGCAGCTCCTGCTGGGGCACTGCCAGACTGGACAACCCCGATCCCTGCTTAAACTCCATCTCACCGCTGCAGCGCCCTAACCCGGCAAGACCATTCGCAGCATCTCCTGCCTCCAATATCCCCCCGGCTTCCTGCATGACACCAGGTTTATGCATGGCACCAGCACTATGACTGTACATAGCGGCTTTCATGTATTTCTTTCAGGGAGTTTTTGTGGAGTAACATGCCTCAGAGGTGTATCCTTGGGCATGCTACTGGCAAGTCAGGAACCAGCATTACCTGGTGCTGGTTGTCAGCAGCAGCAAGGGGGAAAGTGGCTGCCAGAGTCATCCATGCCTTCGATGAGAGCGCGTCAGACACGTTCTGTGTCAGGAAAACTCCCATCACGCTGTCAAGCACGGACCCTGCCCACTGACCAGAAACGCGGCGCCGATCCCCTAGGACTCCCCTGCATGCACATGTCAAGTTTGGAGTGGGGCATCCTTTCATAATTAGTGAGCATTGCACTCGCTTGACCTGGACTTGGTCATTGTACCTTCCTCAGGGCTCCACTTTCTCAGTATCACGTTCAGGACATTGCAGGATACAATGCTTTCATTTTGGGCAGGCTGACTGGGTCACACCGTGCAGCCTGGAGAAAGCTGGCGACACGCATCTGCCACTTCAGCGCCTCGTCAGCACCATACAGGATCATGGTCAGGCTGCCGTCCTGCAGGATCCTTGCCCGCCGCCCTGCACCTCACATGTGCGTTCTCAGCCGTGGAATTTCCAGATGTTGTCGCATGCTAAGATAAGATGACATGCAGCAGGAAGTGTGTGGGCTGACCTCTCTTCTTCTGCGCAGCAGCTTCTGCTGCAGGAGCCGATGGAAGGGCGGCGCTTGTCCAGCTGTCGTCCAGAGGGCCATCGATCATTGGCTGGGGGGGCGGGAGAGGAGCCTCAACCTTGAGCGCCGGACGAGGAGCCTCGGTCATGCGCGCTAGTTCCATGCTGTCGAGATCGGAATCGTGCTCGTGCAGGACCCGCAAGGTGACGTCTGCAAGGGCCTCCCCTGTTGTGTGCGCTGGAGTGCCATGCTGTTCCTGCATGTCCTCCACGCTGGCCAGCCGCTGTATAGAGCAGAGGCTGAGGTAGAAGCTGGCCACCTCAGGGCTCAGCCCACACAAGGCTGCCCGGGCAGGGGCCGACACAGCCCCACTCTGGCCATTTGCCAAGATGTGCGCTGCCCACTCATGCTCAGCCCTTGGCGATCCCTGCCATGTAGAAGCAATCTGCAAAACTTCCTCCAAGCTGTTCGCATTTCCTTGTGTCACATGTTCCTGAGTGGATGGGGCTGTCAACCCGCTGCTCCCTCCTGCCTCTGCGCCTGCATGCCGGATCCAAGGTGGCCCACTTGGATGGCTCGGAAGTCCAATCACCTGGCTGTCGAGGACGGAGGTGACCGCGTGTTGATGCTCAACATCAGGCTGAGCGCTGTTGGCTGAGCTTGAGCTCCCCTTGGCTGCCTCTAATTGGCGTGCTTGAAGAAACGCTTGGCACCCTATTCCAATGCCGAAAGGGGCGAGGAACGCACCCATGCTGCTTGAGTTGCTACACTGGCACACACAGCGACAGAGGGGACTGCAGAATCTTCCTGCAGGAACCACACAGCCATTGTATCCAGGTGAGTCAGACTAGCTACAAATGCAACACCTAGTAAGGAAAGCTAGCAAAAGTTCTATCGGGTATTCCAGACATCTGCATGTACTTCCTTCCTTCCAAGAACGTATATTTTGGCACTGTCTACGTTCTTTGAGCCAGCAAGCAGATTGTACCTTTCAGAAAACAAGGACATAGCAGAGACATGCACTGAGTAGAAGAGCGCTTGTTACAATTGCACGATCCATTCGTATCGCCGATCATCTCAATTTAGGGGTCATCCAAGTACCTGTCGGTATCAAACAATCCAGATCGAGCGGCAGGAAGGGGAAACCCAATCCGACCTCCGTGGCATGGAGAGATATTACAGGAAGCAAACGGACTCAATTACCCTTCCTAGGATTTTGTTGCAACACTAGAAGTCCAAGTGTTCAGTAAATGACGATGCATGTCGTGACGAGGTCACAAAGTTGTCGATCGAGCCCCACTGGCCGCCCATCCCATCATCTTCGCTCCTTCCTCAGAACGCATTTTCTCCGTTCGTATGAAACGAGTATTGAATGAAAGCGCACAATTCCAATATCTCTTTCATTTCTTATAAAGCTGTCTCGATCTGCCCCAGTGATAAAATCGTCCATCTCAGATAGGGCTTCAGGGTCCCCTCCCCCTCTGACTTCTACTGGACTTTCAACCTTGGACTCAAATGATTACATCATTGACATGTATGGCACGTAGTGGCCGATTCAATTTCATGATATGATGTCTTTCTGAATACATTAAAATTCTTCTGGAGATCACAGACACCAAAATCAGTTGAGCTGGCACATCCGCCTGGAGCTTCAATTGAAAACCACTCATCATGATGATCATTCAAATGTGATACCTGCCGGCTGCAGGTCTGCTAAATTTACTATACAACGCACCACCAGATTTTTGACATCCGTGGCAAATGCTATGTTCCTCAAGTCCAGGTTGGCATGTTGTGTTCCACAATCGATTCCTCTTGCTAGCTGCAAAACTCAAAGGAGATTCTACTCATTGTGTGGCCGCTGTGACAGTGCCCCGCCGCCCTGAGCTCGCCCGCCTTCCAGTGTCCGGTGCGGCCGCGTGAGCGAGACAGTTGCATAGATTGCTGTCGCACCAGCAAGGTAGAGCCCAAGGAGGTATGACAATATGACACTGATGCAGCCCAGCATTGCCAGGCCGAAAAAGGCGACCATGGAAGGAATACTGGCCTGCACAAACAGGAACTCACATATGAGAACGCACTGAGACAGCAGGAAGGGGCCAGAACAATGATTGCTGGAACTGCATGCTTCAGTGGCAACAATGTGAAAGGTCAGCTTCATGAGGACACAGTAGGTGGGACAGACCTGATATGACATGAGGAGCCAGGGGAGCTGGAAGACAAAAATGAAGACAGACGACAGCATGCCAGCGGTGAAATTGACGATCGCCGTGCAAATCAGCTGCACAAAAGCTGTGACAATGTTCCGATCTCCCTGACTGGACGAGAGCAGGTTGAACGCCGTATCCCAGATTGTCTGCCTCCTTCCAAACACCTGCAGTCATGCTGGAGTCGAAAGATCTGCCATTGGTGCAGCTCTTACAGCACTAATGCACCCGTATGAAAACCCGTGCACTGTGCAAGGCGGGCAACATCAGATCACCTTGCCCGCCTGGAAAGACCTCCAAAACAGCTGCCGCCCTTCACCGATCCCCAGCTCCGACCAGAGCCCCAGCTCTGCTTTAGCTGCAGAGATCAAAGAATCCAGGTGCCGGTCATGCTCCCGAACAACAGCATATGCAGCTCGCTCCTTTGCCTGCTTCTCCAGCACCAGTGGCTTCTGCTTTGTGAAGCGCCAAAACCATGTCTTTGCCTCCCTGAGCTCCTCTGCAGCCTCATACCATGCCTGCAAAGTAAAGTTCCATCTTGCTGGGCATGACGCACAAGGACAGTGTACCTGAGGACTGGGTCATGCCAATCCTGAATTGGGACACGTCAGCACACTCATGTCATAGCTTGATGCGGACCTGCGTGGAATTTGCTGTCTGCTTGCTGTAGTTGGCTGCTTCGTCTAGCTTGCCCTCATATCTTGCCATAGCGTCTTCCGTGATGGGTAGTGGGGCTGGGAGGAAGAACATGCTGGCGAGGCCAAACATCCACAGACATCCAAGAATGTAAAAGGAAGGCTTCCTGTGCAGCTTCAGGCTCTGAAACACCTGTCACTCCACAATGACTCCTCTGAGGAAATGTGTCAAGAGCATTTGAAACTTGTAAACCTTATGTAGGGTATCACTGAACACCTGGAAAGGAGAGAAATGCACCTCGATGGCTGTATTGCCACGCCTGGGTCTTCGGATCGCTGCATTGGCCTCTGGACCTCCACCTCTGTCGTCCATGTGAAGGGGTGCTTTCACTATCGTGATGTACCTAGATAATTACAGTACTGCACAGCACTGCCAGATCATTGTCCAAGCACAAGACGTGCTAGTATGAGTGGCATGTCTTTATGATCGGGTCAGAAAACACATCGCGCACGCCTGCATTCGCGCACCTGTGAGGCACTGTCAAAATATACAATATTTACCAAATGCAGCTGCATCAATGCTGAGGCACCAATAAGCGAGAGTCTGGACTATGGACATCACGTGCCAAACCGTGACGTAAATTTCTTGGCCAGCCTTTGTGGGCAAGCGGGGATCTGCGCTGAGTGGGCTGTCCCGGACGGCGTCGAACTGAATAGGGATGAGGGCAACCCGCTGTTGACCCATTCGATGCCTCCAGAACTTGCACCAATTCGCGGATTTTTGGCACCAGTAAACGTAATCCTCTGAAACAGCCAAGTGCTCAATCGGAGAGCAAGAGGCACCCGCCCGGGAGCTCACAACGTCTTATCGGGGAAATACAACTTGAGGTTCCTTGCACGCCCTGAGGACAACTGAGGGATTCATTGGTGCACCATAGCGGTGCTACTGCTCCCCTGCATAGAGACAAGGATGAAAGTCATGTGATATGGAGGGTGCAGGTGAGCTCTGACCCTGGTTTGTAATCTTGAAGGTTTGACGCTCCCCCAATAAATTCCGTGCTGTCTTTATTGCCTCGTATGCTATCATAGACAGGAAAGGTAGCATCACAGGGTAGAACTTGCTGATCTCGGTTGGGGTGAGGGAAGCCTGCTTCTCTCAGGATTGATTGCGTAACACAACGCTGTGCTTCGAAATGACAACTGCATGCATCTACTGGCTGACAGCTAAATAAAGAGCCTTCTGAGTGTGGCTGATGGGTTGATGGTGAGCAAGCATTGGAAAATGACACTGCTTAGCAACGCGACTGGTGGTGCAGATGGGGAGCAAGAACCCTCACCTGCCGCTCAAGGCGTCAATGGAGCTGAAGACCCTGAGGAGACCAAAGCTAAGCCTTCCAGGGCGCTGAAGACTCCTCTTCAGAAGGAAGCGCTTGAAGCTGCCTACAGCAGTGAGCCACACAATCTCATCTGAATCATGCGTTGCCGGGCGTTCTCAGACCATCATGCATTAAATAATTAATTTCCTTTGGCTCACACACAGTCAAACTTAATGGAGGCGATATGCCTGATGTGTTCCTGCTGCTGTGCAGTCAACCCTCTTCCCTCAGATGAGGTCCGCAAAGCCCTTGGCGAGAGGATCGGCCTCACTGCGCATCAAGTGCAGGTGGGTGTCTCCTGAATGTCCTTTATACCCTGCCAAGCACAGAAAGGCTGTACTAAATCTATTGTTCCAGGTAACCTAGTCAATCATGTCCCAGCATTGATGTTTCTGCAGATCTGGTTCTCCCATCGGAGGCGCAAGGACAAGACCGCAGCCCAGGCGGCGCAAGCCAGCGCAGCAGCCGCAGTGCCCCAGGCAGCGGCAGCACCCGACCCATCATCAACACCCGCCGCTCTCCCCAAGCCGTCCGTGCCCCCACATGCATCATCGCCGGTGCAGCAGCCTGCGCAGACACCGCTGGGCCAGCAGCTGGCAGCGGTGCAGCAGGCTCGCCTGGCGCGCTCCAGCCCTCCTGCACACATTGGCGGCCCGGCCCTGAACCAACCAGCGCCCCAAGAAGGCCCTGCCGCGCATCAAATGAGGCCGCAGGCCGTTCATGAGAACGCCCCTCAGGCAGCTCCACGCCAGCTTCCATGTTTCATTGCCCAGGTGACTACCCCTACATCAGGACAAAAGTGAAGACTTTTGAGTGGAAGAGCAAGTCGTTGCGAGCAACTAAACGAACAAGCAGCTAACATGAGGCACTCTTGCCATTATGACTGCCATTTTGAGCTGACATTGTGCTGGGTGTGTGCAGGCGGAGCCAGTTGTGGCGTCCGAGGAGGAGTTGCAGGAGCTTCTTTCGCTGGCGCGCGAGAGGCTGCATCAGCCGTACAGGGAGGAGGGTCCCCCACTGGGGATGTTCTTCGACCCTGTCCCAGCAGCGGAGGCTCCCGGCAGCCTTCCAGCGGAGATTGCTGGAGAGAAGCGCAAGCGTGTCATGATTGATGACTACGAGATGGAGGGCGGCGAAGGAGGCGATCTCAACGTGACTCGCATGGTGCCCACCTCTCCCAAGATAAAGATCCACATGGTTCTAACTGGTCCCTATATGGCTATTTATCTTGATACTGCACGCTCTAACCTCTTGGACTACACTCTTGCATGCAGATTGGAGACGGGTACGGAGGCGGCTGGCGCAATGACAGGTGGGGCCAGGACCGGGGGCGGCAGGACGATCGGCTCATGCGGGAGAGGGACAAGGTGCGCGCATTTGCCTTTCCCGCTCGATGATATTCATACTTAATGTCCTGTTCCCAGCAGCTGCAACGGGAGGTGTATTCATGAGGCACTTGTGGAAAATCTGTCGTAGCCGGCGCTGCAGGAGATGGACAAGCTGACGCGGGAGCAGCGGCGGCTGGCGGACCGCGAGGAGAGGGAGCGCCGCAAGGCGGACGACCTGAAGGCCAGAGAGGACGCGCGGCTGCGGCTGATGCAGGAGCGCGAAGCCAAGCGCATGCGCGACGTCGTCGAGAAGGAACGCCGCGCCGCCGAGCGCAAGGAGAACGTCGAGCGCCGCAGGCGGTGAGGCCACCATTCTACCATGCACTCTTATCCGCCAGTTTTGACCCTGCAGAGACATCTTTCCATCCAATTGTGAGATACTCCTTCCCTAGAAGCACCAGAGCTTGTCGTAAGGTAGCGAGGCATGCAGCGAACAAGGTGTTTTGCAAGCGAGAAATGTGAAGGCTGTGTGGTAGGGCTCCCCCCCCTGATGGCGCGCTCCTGCCTGCCTGCCAGGGGGGGAGGCGCCCGGCCAGCAGCCGCCAGCCGTCGCGCTTCCGGCCCTTCTGCCAGCTTGGCAGAGTTCCGCGACCTGCAGTTTGCATTTGCTTCGCCCTTCAGCATTTTGCTGGCCATGAGGCACGAGGCTCAGGAGGATGAACAGCGGATGCACTTGCTGGATGACAATACAGGGTGTGTGTTGCAAGAGTGTTCCCTGTTAATTAGGTAGGGGCGGCCTTACCCTAACCTGGCTGTAATATTGAGAGGCTCTTCTTAAAAAACAAGACTAGCAAAGCGTATCCTCTACAGATCAGAATTTGTCCATATGCACCCTTTCGTGCAGACATGTTGGGGCTGAGCAGCATTTTTGCATGTGCTTTTCCTCATTACTTCAAAGTCTGTATTGTATATGTGTGCACAGGGAGAAGGAAATGCTCAAGGCGCTGGCCCAGCAAGAGAAGCAGGCGACCAGGCTCCGCCAGCGGGAAGCGAACGCCGGCCCCAGAGACGACCTGGACATTGAGTGGGAATCCCTCTTGGCCTCGCAACGCCAGCATCTGCCACCTCCACGGTCCGCTTGTTTCTATCTTTCCTGACGTGCACTCTGCTGTATAGCACAGGCATGACTATATGCATGCCTTGCACTTGCATTGCCGCTTTTCTTGCTGTTTGTTAGGGCCTTGCACCCATAGCGTTGGATAGTTCCAGCGGATTGCGCAGCATTGGCATGTATCTTCTATATATTTGGTGGTGAGGTCCTCTACAGCAAATCACTGCTATGTGTTGCAAAGGGTGACTGATGGTTTGCTGCACTTTGACAGGGAGGGAGAGGCGCCCCCAGAGCTGCCGCTGCCGGAGAGGCCACCATTCCCGCCGTCAGCGCTGCAGCTTCCAGCAGCGTTCCCTGCTGAGCTGGGGGACACACTGGGCAGCGAGCTGCTAATGGTGTGGGCCTTCCTGCACTCCTTTGGGGAGCTGCTGGGCCTGTGGCCCGCCACCGTGGACGAGCTGCTGGCCGCTGTGGTTCTGGGCGAGCGCAGCCGCCTGCTGGGCGAGATCCACGTGGGCCTCCTGCGCCTGCTGCAGGCCGATATGGAGGAGGCGCACGCAAGCGGGGCCACCCAGGTGCCAATCCTGTTGCTGCTTAGTCCCTGACAGACTCGCGCTGACATCCAGTGCCATCAAAACAGCACGATGTGTTGCCTGGTCCGCCATTGGTTGGAGTTGGCGTCTCGTGGAGGTCATGAATGAAAAGGTTTGGCTGGTGGCATAGGGTGGTGGACCGTCCAGCGGCCTAGACCGGGCAGTGGCGATGAGCGCTGGCTGGCTGGAGGAGGCCTGGGCCTGGGGCTTTGATGTGGACATCTGGAGGGCCCACCTCAACGCGCTGACCTGGCCGGAGGTGAGCATGCTTTTCTCAACATGCTTCTGCATGCTTCACTCCGCAGGATTGACATAAACTGTGGTCCTTCCTTCAACTGTGAAGAGCCACAGAACATCTGGCTGGACGCTGAATTTTTTAATGCTGCGGCAGGTGCTGCGGGAGTTTGCCATAGCGGCTGGCCTGGGCCGCAAGCGCCCCAAGCCAAGGAAGGAAGCGCGGCCCAAGATGGGCACGGAGGGCGAGGACGTTGTTGCCGACGAGGCCGGCAATTTCAAGCTGCGTCTGCCACCCCGCTACGCAGTCGGCACTGTCAAGGCGGCTGCCTGGCAGGTGCGCCTCCCATCCTGTCTAGGCAATGCAAGTGCGTTGTGGACTCACGCAGGCTGATTGGTCTCCAATTAGCTGGATAAATTTGAAGGTGGTGAGAACAAGTGGATGTTGGGAGCAGGTGTTGGCTGAGGCTGGCCCGGACGGGCTGGGCATCACAGAGATTGCCAAGCGCATTCAGAAGCAGGGCCTGCGAGACCTGAGGACGTCCAGAACGCCCGAGGTGTGCTGTTGTTCCAAATGACACTGTCATATACACCCTGTGGGAATACCGCCAAATGATTACTTCCAGCATGTCAAAAGTCCAATGCAAGCCAAGTCTTCCTGACTGCGCAGGCTTCTGTGGCGGCCGCCCTGTCACGTGATGTGGTGTTTGGACGGACTGCTCCGGCCACCTATGGCTTAAACTCCCTTGTCAACAACATGAAGTGCGTCCCCTTCTCATCACTTTGTGTTGACCATCCCGTTTGCAATTTCTGAGACTTGTTTCTCAAGTTGTTTTTCATGGAGCAGCTGGTGTACAAAGTCCCTCCAAAGAATACTGACCTGTTCATGCAATATTGTGCAGGCTTGCGGGGTTGCCAGCACCAGCACCATCCGCAGACATAGAGAAGAAGGAGGCCGCATCAGATGCAGCAGGCGAGGTCAAGGCAGAAGTGAAGGAGGAACTTCCAGGCACTGACAAAGCTGCAGGCGCCTCTGCCGACGCCGTTGCCAAGCAGGAGGGCGACGTGAAGCAGGAGGGGGATGGGAATGCGCACGGCCACGAGAGCGACGATGACTCCGACTCAGAAGATGAAGAGCCCGAGGAGGATGTGGTGAGTGCTCCCATTGCTGACTGGACTGATCGCCATTCCCAAGCTCCCACTTGTATATGCATGCTTACCAGACCACCTGCCCTTTCTCCCCGGGTGACTTTGTTGGGCTTTGTGAACCCTTCCTTATCTGCAATACTTGTCCGTTTGCATTTCAGTTCTCCAACACTTACTGATTGACCTCTGCAGGGCCAAAATATACGGTTCATGGCTGACGGGCTAGTTTTGTGTACATGAGCAGGTGCAGGGGGAGCCCTGGGTGACAGCGCTGGAGACATGCGAGTATGGGGAGCTGAGCATGGAGATGCGCATGACGGCGATAGTGGCGCTGATGCACCTGGCGCTGGATGGCCCTTCCGTGCGCACCTGCCTTGACGGCCGCCTGGAGGAGGCGCAGCGCGTCCGCAAGTCTATGTGGGACGAGGCCAAGGCATGCCACCGTCTCATCATCCTCATTCTTATATCTTGCACTACCTTCAGCTTGCCATGCTGCCTGAATCACTGCTATTGTCAAGCCATGCCTTTGGCTCATCCAAGCACATCTTGCTCATCTACTACTTGAACCGCTGTTGGTGTAATTCCAAGTGATGCAAGCAAATTTTGCTCGTCATGATCCTCTAATGGGTGCTCTTTTTATTGAAAATTTCGGGTCGTGCGAGCCATGGGATGAGGGTGATGTTGTGGTCAAATTGCAGGCTGAGAAGAGGCAGAGGCAGATTGAGGCGGCGGAGCGTGCGAAGCGCGCGGCGGCCGAGGCGCAGCGCAACCTGGAGCTTTTCAGGCAGCAAAATGGCATGGGGCCCGGGCCCTCCTCTACCCCAGACGCCGAACCCAACCCCAGCGGTGCTGCCAGCGCCACCAATGCACAGGTCAATACTCCTGGCAGCTGCAGTTTTGCACATGCTTTTTGCATGCTGGCAAAGGATCAAAATTGGCTCTTTGTGAACACCTTTGTTGTGGGGATTGAGGTGAAGTGGTGCACAGGGAGGGGCCGGCGGCCAGAGTGCCGCACAAGTGGAGAGCAGCGTGGAGCCCACTGGCCCCAGCATCATGGAGGATGAAGTCTCTGCGGCCAACGCAGCCAAGCAGCGGCAGCAGCAGCGCGCAGAGACCATCAGGTGCTACTTCTTTCCTTTTGTCTCATGCTTGACCCTACCAGTTTCCTCATGTCTTTACTGTTTATCTGGGCTGAAAAGTTCTCATTTGCGGTATCTTGATGGTTTCCAAAACCTGCTCAGGAGAGCCGAGGAGTCGAATGCAGTTCGGACAGAGCCGCTGGGGCAGGACAGGCGGTATAACAGGTACTGGCGCCTAGCGGCCGGCAGCGAAGCCGGATCAGGCCGCATCTTTGTGGAGTTACAGGTGTGCATGCATTGCAAGCCCATCGCCAGTGCCTCTGTTTAACATCTGATCATGCTTTGGAACCATGGCGCTTTCATGAATCTCAATGATGAATTCCCTCTATGGAGCACGAATGTCACAAATGTCTCCTCTGCTTTGCAGGACACGCAGACCTACAGGATACTGGGGCAGCCTGACACATTGGAGACGCTGATGGGGGCGCTGGAGAAGAGGGGCGCGCGCGAAGGCGCCCTCTACAACTCCCTGCTCCGCCACAAGGACTCCATCCTCCAGGGCATGCCTGCAGAGCCCCTCAAGTGAGCCTCCTGCGCCTGCTATCTCTCCTCTTTTGCTGTCACCTCTCCTACTCTCAGTTCTTGATATAAAGGCAGATTGCCTCCCCTTCATTCTAACTACACAGAGGCCCTGAAGAGTGCTCCTTCCTGGTCTGGTGGCCGGTGCTGTCTCCGCCTCTGTCCATTCTCCTCGACACTGTACTAGCGTGCCTGCCCTTCATACTCCCGGTATATGACACACAGGCGCTGAGACTGCTGCTCCGTGGTCGTCTCAAGATGTTGCGTTGACAAAAGTGGGATTGACAGGGCTGCTTCCTGCTGTTGTGTCAGGATGCCGGCGCTGTCTGAGGCTGAGGGTGCGCAAGTGGAGTCAGAACATCGTGCGTGGGTGTACAGCCTGCCAACGCAGGCGCACGTGCGCGCCTCCGACCCGGCGGTCGCGGCTTCTCTGGCGGCCGAGGAGGCGGCGGCGCTCGCGGAGCAGTCTCAGCCGCGCCTGGCCAAGCTCAAGTGCGACCTGCTCCGCGTGCAGGCCGCGCTGCCGCCGCCCGCCATGGCCGAATCCTGGGACGCTGATGCCTGGCGCCAGGTCCGCGCGATCCCTCTCGCCTGTTTTGTCTGCTGTCAATTTCCAAAATCGCTGCAGCGCAAAATAGCAGCCCCCGGACAGAAATTTCAAGGTCAAACTGGAGACGGACAATGCAATCTACGTGTTACACTGCAGCAGCTGCATACCTTTTCTACCACTCTACTTTCCTAGTATAGTTCAAACGGGAAGTTTCAATTTTGAGTGCAATGTTATTTTTGCTGTAAGAACTCAAGCCGTGGATGCAATTGGTGTGGGTGGTGCAGCGTGTGCGAACAGCTTCAACTGTGGTGGAGCTGCGGACGGCGCTTGGGCAGCTGGAGGCGAGCCTGCATGACGAGTATGTGTCGACGCAGTTCAAGCGCAAGCCTGCCCCCGTCAAGGGCGCCTGGGTCAGCACAGGTCCGAACAGGGTCCCCCGTGCATGTCATTCTGATGTTTGGATCACAGGAGCGCTAGGCATGGTGATTCAAGTAGATTCTGGGCAATGAGCCTGCATGATATGTATCATTGCGTGGGCACAGGCAAGGTGGCAGGGCACAAGCAGCAGGCGTCAGAGGGCGCCGAAGGCATGGAGGCCCGGCCGGCTGCAGCGGATGTGCAGCTGCTGGAATGGCTGCCGCCCACAGTCGCAGCTGTCAGCCTGCGACTGGGCGCCCTGGATGCCGCGCTCATCTACAGCCCCGGCATGCCTCCCGCCAGGGACAATCTTCAGGTGACCATCGACACCCCAATGCCATCGGTCAGCTCTCCTGTTGCGATGTCTTGGCTCACACGTGGTGGCAGCAATCCGAGGTGATGAGGGGAATTTGAGGGATGCGTGCGCCGGCTGTGCAGGCGTACAAGTACATCCAGCGGCCTGCGCTGCCGGTGGAGCTGACAGAGGGCGGCATGGAGGCCCAGGCCAAGGGCAGCCGCGTGGTCTCAGGGCAGCCCATCGGCATTGGCGGCCGCTCGCGCCCCTCCCACTTCCCTCCCTTCCCCCAGGTCTGCTCCACTGCTATATCCACATCCTCTGTTTGCCTTGCAAATCTGTTACACGGCATGCATGATCCGTGTTGACGATTTTGTAGCTGGCGGGGCTGCAACACTGTGGTGTCGTCTGGTGAGGTGCGTGTCATCTGCACTTCTGCTTGCACGTCGATCTCACCGGGTCCAGTGCGGTTCCGTATATACTGACTGTGTGTGAGGTGGGGAGTGGGTGTGTGCGCAGGCTGTGCTGCAGGGCCCGCCGCAGCCATTCCAGCTGCCAATCGAGGAGCTGCGCGCGGCGGTGGCGGCCGGCGAGAAGGAGGGAGCGGCGGAGGCCCAGGGATCCGAGCCCGCCTCTGCCAGCCCCAGCCTCGCCCGCTCCACTCCCCCCGTCAGCAGGTCAGGCCTGCTCGGCTGCGTCCCCTCCACTCATGCCTCTGCTTTTACTTTGCGAGCCTGCATCGATGAGTGATCCCTTCACGACCACTTCAGACCATGAAAATTGCAGCCGTTCAAAGAGGCGCCGATCCCCTACACAGTTTTGGAAGCGCATTCTGTTGAGAAGGTTGTTTTGGGCTGGGTCCCAGACAAGCTGGAGGAAGTTTTAAAGTGACCATCAGGGCCATTCTGTGAACTCGTCTGGCAGAACTATTGCGGCAGCGCTGATTGGTTGGGTACTGAAGGCCAGCCCTTTGTACTGTGCAGGGCCAAGGGCAGAACGAGCGCGAAGGCGGCGCCACGTGGCAAGAGCAACCTGCGGCGGCAGCTGGACGCGATGGAGACGGACGACGACGCTGACGAGGACGAGGGTGACAGCGCCGATGACATGGACATCGATGCGCGCTACCCCATCAGCTCCCGAGCCACGCCCGCCTTCTCTGAAGAGGGTGCGCCTACCACCACTCCAGCCATGCTTTCTGCATCTGTGCATACAAAGATGTCATGGGTCTTGGCAATGCCTCGATGAGTGCCTCTACTGAGCTCTGAAGGAAGGGCGGAGAGGTGTTCGCCAAGTGCGGCATATGCTGAAGTGTCTCTTATGGCGTTGTGTGCAGGTCAGGATGACGAGGAGCAAGAGAGCGATGATGACCAGCCAGGTGGTGAAGAGGACCTTGAGATCAGTGACTAGCGAATAAAAGTGTTTCTCTTCAGGCTCTATTCTCTTGAGGCAGCTTTCCTCCTTTTCTGCCTAATGCCGTTATTACTCGATCTTACTCGTCTTGTTTGTGTTGCCACCTGTTGCAAATTATATGAACCGTCCAGGAAGCTGTAACGGGATGGTGAGCTATTCCAGAGGTTGCCCTGGGCGTTTCACAAGGGTGATGTCCCAGACAGGCACATGCATTCCTTTTGGCAAAGCACTCGGGTGCGAGTGCATCTCAAGAGGCTTGACAATGCCCTGAGTGCAATTGCCAGATATACCAAGGTCTACTAGTTGTGCAGATGCAAGCAGCATCAAGCACGTAGTATAAAATGATTTATCGATCGACAGAGTTAGCTATAGCTCCCACACTCATCATCAGGATCTGAACATAGTGCCCACACCCGGTGGGGCCCACCTCAGGCAGGACAAGGAAGAGCTTAATTATCATCAATCACAAGATTCTTCAGGTGTCTGAAGATTACCCACAGCTCTACGCTCAAAGCTAGCAGTCTCCCTAGTATGAGCCCTGCTCCCAGAAATGGAGATGCCATCCAGCTCGCAGAAAGGTGACTCCTTGCCCTGTGCGATGGCGGGCAGGTGTTGATAGGCAGATGTTGAGCAGATGGTATAGCGTTTTGCAGAACTCCTTGTTAGTACTAATAAGGTGGAGATCTTACCACAGCCACAGCGGTGTTCCCATGATCCCACTGATGGCAAGGATACCGGGAGGTGTCTTGAAACCATTGCTCATTACAGCCTTGACCCAAGGCGGTGCTTGGCAGAAGTATCCAGTCTTCCAAGCTGCGCCACCTCCCTGTTGATGGAGGCATCTTTCTGTATGCACTTGAAGGCAACTGTGTAATCTGAGCCAATCCCATTATGCTCAAAGCCCCTCAGTGGTCCCAAAGACGGGCCGAGAATTGCGCACCTTGTGAGTGGCCACAAAAGTCAGGAACTCCAGGGCTATTGGGAATGCAGCTGCTGGCCCAGGAAGAGTCCAAGCATAGAGCACAGCTCTGCTGGTATTGTCAACAGCAACATCTAGCCAAGCTCCAAAGGCAGACGTCTGCATAGATGAGCATCTATGGTTATGTCGTTGCATCTGATTCTGAATTCATGCATTATTTCATTGTGATAACCGTATATCACCTTGTTAAGGGCTCTTGCAAGCACTCCATCGACGAAATCCAAGAGAAAGTTGACAAGGAACAGAGCAAAGGTGGACCCTGGATGACTAGATCCAGTGCACAGCGCGCACAACAACAGTATAATTCGCACGTAACCAACTAGATTAGGAGCATACCACAGAACTTGTCCGGTGCCCATGTCAATTTTAAGAAAACATCTTATGGAAAACCTTCATCAAACCAGAAATGTCTGACCACAAACACTCCGTATATTAAACACTTGCAGCATTGTCCAGCATAAATTTCATCAAAGAAGGCTTGGGGTTGTGACGTGTCAGAAGAGATCCACGGTGAAGCTGGAGGAAGCTGCAGTGAAGGAAGGGACTCTTTCAACTTCTGCCTCACTTCGTAGACATCTAATCAGCCCTGACTGTGCTGGAATGATGTAATATGTTTCTCTCTCTCGTGCAAAAATTGGCAAACTCAGTGGCTTGCGTACATGCGCTCCAGATTTCAAAAGAGAATTCCTTCAACAAGCTGGGTGCATCATGCTGGCACTGGCAGTCATGACTGTGATCACTGCTTGCAGTTTGCAGATGTGTAGGCTCTGCGCTGTGCCGCACTGGAACTTGTGCATGCATAGTGCAGCTGTACTCCAGTCACAGTTGCTGCAGGCGCATGGTGGCTGTGAGATGGCATGAATGCGCTGCAAGGCAGAAATTTCTTTGATATGTCACATAATTACCACATGAGAACTATTACAGTCAATCCTTCACACCGCAGAAACTTCCAGTGGCATGGCAGTCACTGACTGGCGTTGGCATTCGCAGTGCTGCACACATTTTCAGATCGGACACTGTTTGTCCCCAATAATCAGAGGTGAACTGTTACGGCTGTCACTAAAGCTGAGGGCGCCTCCAGTCAGCTCCATACTCAGACGTCAGCAATTGTGACCTCCACCTCCACACCGGGCTCAATGCTGCACGAAGCATACACGCACCAATCAGCATTTGCGTTACAAAGCTACACCCCACATTGAAGAGTTCACTGCAAGGGCGGACGATAAACACAGTGGTACGACAGCTGGTGACAACCGCCATGTATCACTCACCTGATCGAGGTGATCTGCTTGACCACATCAGCGGGAGAGTGCAGGTCAATCAGGCGCTTGTGGATCCTGCAACAGCACTGGGACATTCAGGTGCCAGCGTTGACAGCTCATCACAGACACCAACAGCAGTGCAGACCAGCGCCCAAGCTCTGCAATGCCAAATGCCAGGTGCTCTGCTGCGCACCTCATCTCAAAGCGATCCCATGTGTTGGTACCCTCTCCACAGGGCGACTTCCTGGTGGTGATGTGCAGCACCTTGGTGGGCATGCGCACGGGACCCTTCACCTTCAGCTGCTTGTCCTTGGCACCGCGGATCAGGTCGGTGCAGACTGTTGCACACAGCGTCCATGTCAGCGTCCAGCATCCAGCGACAGAAAGCCCAGCAGGGATGGTGAAAGCAGCAAGCAGCCTGGGATAAGTGATCAGAGAGTAGCTGCGTCAGGAACGGTGCCTACCCTTCTCCAGGTTCTTCACGTTGCGTGAAGTCAAGGTGATGCGAATGCGGTGGACCTGGACATCCTCCTCCTGGCCGGGCTTACCGATGGGCTTCAGTGCAGACATCTGCGAAATAATTACATGAGCAGTCAGGACAGCATCTGTAAAGCGCAATTGAAAGCAGTTAAGACTTGACTATTATTTTACTCAGTATGCAATCAACCGTATGAGGCTCTCACGATATGAGGCCTTCCTGAGCAGAATCAGACATCTCACAAAGGGCAACACCCACCTTGGCTGGTTGTCGTTAGTTGATCGATGCTCGGCAAATCCCCGACTCACACTGACGCTTCTGTCAGTGAGGCAAAGTGAGGGATCTGCCTTCTTTCTTGCAAGTTCGCCTGAGTGGGCGGCGGATTGACAACGCCGTCGGAGGGCTGCCCAAAAGCCCATTTTGGGCAGATTATCTCGCTCCTGAACAAGATCTCAGTGATAGGCTCGCAACAATCGCAAAGGGCGCGAGCAACAATTCATAGTGAACACGTGTAATAAGCTTTGCCCTCTAATTTATTGACTACTGCAACTCTATCAGCCGCATGGGCGCAGATATGGGGCTGAACGTCGTAGCCGGGAGCTGGTTGGAAGGCACCAATCCACTCGTTTCTACCGCAGTCGGAGCGCTGGCGTTCTGGGTGCTGGGCGCTGTCGTGGGACTCTGCGTACGTTCTTTCATGCTTGTACCGGCTGCTGCCGGCCATCTGATGCTTGGATTGCTGTCCTGCCTTGCCTAGTCGTTGACGCGGTGTCTTTTCAAGCAACGACGGCTGAAGCTGGTTGGGTCTCTGTCGTGCAGCTCCCCCGGCCAAAGTGGCTGGCCACGGGGTCTCCCTTTGCGACATCGTCATTCTACAGTCCGGCTGGCTTGCTCGTGCGACGACTGTCTTTGTGTTTCCAAGGCTTTTACATTATCAGGTACAGCTTCCGTCCTGTAGTGGGTGTGATTTTGTGGGAGCCTGGGATACGTTCTTTTTGCTTTTTTATCAATCATGGGTGCTCTCTGGCGTTGCATTGGCATCGGGCGTGTGCATGATGAGAGGCGTTTGTCTGCCGTGGTTGTTAGATCCTCCTGCAGGGACATTGTCTGGCACATATCTGTTCGTTTGCCTGCAGGGAAATATGGAATCATTTTACCTCGCCGGGCACGTTTCACGCCCTCATGCTGGCAGTGCAAGGCCTGCTGTCAGGGACCGGCTGGCACTATGTGCCTCCTCAGAAGAGGGCACATAAGTTGCGCAAGCTGAGACACAAGAAGAGCAGCGATGCCCAGCAGAAATCGGGGTCCTCGGACGCTATCAGCTGGTGAGTGGCGTTATTCTGCATTGCAAGGGACGCAGACAAGGCACACATGCTTAAAACAGCTATGTAAGCATGTGTGCCTAAAACAGCTGGGATGTGAGGTTGAACTTAGTGTTGCAGTGAGGGTTTGTATTAATAGTTGGGAAATGCTCACAGGTACGTGGGTGATGAGGACATGGAATTCTTCAAGGAGAGGCTTGAGGTGCCGGCGGGCTCTGGCCCCTGGGAGCACATGATGACCAAGGACTTTGGCACCTTCACATATGAAGCCTGGCGCCGGACCCTTGCGGTGAGCGCCTGCACTGCTGCCCCGAAGCCAGTGAAAGTGACAAGCTATCTGCCTGTATATCAAATGTTTGGGTGACTGTCAGTGGCTTTGATGCTGAGAAGCTGTCTATGTATCTCAACAGGACGGCAAGACAGAGTACAAGAGTGTGACAGTGGCAGAAGACTCCACTGCGGAAGAGTTCATGGACTTCTACCTGGACGACCACACCCGCACCAAATGGGTGAGTCCACCTCTTTTGCTTCATACCCCCACATCTGCATCTTGTCGGCATGCAGGTTTGCCTTGTCTTCAGCTGGAGAGGGTGCTGACAGAGTTGGAAATGCAGGATACGATGATCTCGGAGCACGAGAGCCTGGAGGTGGGTGACGGCAGGCAGCGCTGCCAGGTGGTGCGCTGGGTGCGCACATTCCCGTTCTCCTTCCTGTCCAAGCGCGAGTACATCATCGGCCGCCGCATGTGGCGCGGCCCCGACGGCTGCCTCTTTGGCATCACCAAGGTGTGCCACCACCCGCTACATCGTGTGAATATCTGATGCGAGCTTCCTGTGCTCTGCATAGATCTGCGGAAATGTGGGAAAGTCTGGACTTTCCCACAGGGCTTTGACGATATAAGTTGCAGAGCTTGAATTACTGAGTCCTTGTGCTGCAGAGCATCGACCACCCCCGAGCGCCGCCGGCGAGGGGCATCGTGCGGATGGATGTGTTCTGGTCCATGTGGCGCTCGCGCACCATCCCCTGCCCCCACGGCAGCGGCCGGCCAGCCTGCGAGACCGTGCTCATCCACCACGAGCAGTTCAAGATCCCTGAGAACCTGGCGCGCTTCGCCGTGCGCCACGGCATGAGCGGCTTCGTCAAGAAGATGGGCCCCGCCGTCTGCGAGTTCGTCGCCGACCGCCGCAAGCGCATCGCACCGGTGCGCCCTCCGTCCCTGCTCCCTGGCAGTCCGCAATTGCCTTGCCTGAACTGATTGGTGCTTCCATGCTGACACACTTCCATACTCGCAGCAGTTTAGCTGCATTACATGCACACAGGCATGTCAGAAAGTGGGGCGCCGACAAGCAGGCTTTTGGTGTGCAGTTTGAGGATGATCCGGAGGCTTTTGGAGCGAGCGGCGTGCCCAACCCGCCCTCCCCGCCCTCGCGCTCGCCCTCGATGGCGTCGACAGAGTCCCTGCTGGACAGCGCGTTCGAGACGTCCTCTGAGCCCAGCACCGCGCCCAGCTCGCCCTCGGGCGGCCAACGGCGCGAGCGGCGGCCGCGGTGGAGCGGCGAGCGTGAGCGGAGGGGGCCCCTCCGGCGGCTGCAGCAAGTCAACGCTGCGGTGATCGCTGCCGGGGTCGCCTTCGCGCTCGGCCGCTCCACCAGCCGCGGCCGGATGCTGTGAAGGATCACAGGAGATTGGTGTGCGGGCGCATGGTACTGTGATATGGCTTTGGGTTGCGGCGGGGACGGGTGTCCTCCCCGTCATGATGCATGGCCGTGAGCGTGTTGACAGGCAGTGGAGTTGGTTTCAGCTCATGGACGAGGGGTGTAAAAATTTGCAATCGTATTAATTACGTGTGAGAGGGAGAGCGAGTGCGAATCTGCGTTTTGATAATTGCGGCAGGTGGCCTTGCATGCTATGGTGCTATAAGTTTGCTCGTGATACCAGCATGAAAATCTGACATTGATCCCAAATGGCAATTTTTGAGAATGACCCAGGCGTTCGTGGCAAGGCAAATTTGGCTGGGGTGGGTCCTTGAGGCGTCCCTCTATTTTGAGCCCCAATAAGCGTGCAATTTTGTGGATGAGTTTGTTTTTAAAAGGAACAAAGGATTGTGTGATAGATGTATAGGAAACTCTTTTTTGCATGGAGTATAGGGCCCAAAAGGACAATTTTGTACTGTGTATTAGGCTGTTTTGATGCTCCCATATACATACGTCTTAGGGATATCTCTTTTGTATAGCGCCTCATGATCAAGGCACGGCCGATGCTTGGCCAAATTTTGGTGTGAACTAGGACCCTTCTCGTATATATCCGATTTTTGGTGTATTAGGACTGAACCCCTGCATCTGTGTGCGCCTAGTGGCCTGGGCGTGCTGAGGGCTGTCATTGCAGGGCCAGCGCGCCATCAGGATTTTGAGATGCGCACAGGCAGGGTTTCAAGTTTTGTGACATGGGAGTGCAGCTCCCAGGGGTTTTGTAGGTGTGCATTAGGATGTCCTCATACCAGACTCTCACAAAAGCCATTCCATTCCAGTTGTGTGGTCTGGAACTGATCTGCCTGTTTCTTGGTTCTCCGTGTGGGTCCAGCTAGCTCAGGGCCCAGTCCCAGCCGAATTCAGCCTTGACTATCCCATAGAATACAGCCTGTTGTCTCTATGCCACAATTTCTGTATCGCTGCAGTGAGTAATGGAAGGATGCTGCATCTGAGGTCAGTGTATTGTAAGCTCGTTGCAACACCTGCGCTGAGGCCCATCTTGGCATATTGCTCTAGATTCAATATAGTAATCTGTAGGTGCAGGGTATGTTTCTCACATGATGCTTCCTTTGATACTTGAGCCACATGCGATCCACCTTCATCAGTACTAGTAGACTGAGTCGACTATACTTCACAAAAGGCGTGTGATACAATGCAGGAGCAATATGTTTATCAGTTTAGTGTTAACAAAGAATTTGTAATATCTGCACATGCGACGCTAGCTCTCCACCTGGAACTCTCTGTAGCTCTGGCTGCAGCTGCTCATTGGGCTCTCAAACCATGTCCAACTTTGTCTAATGGTTAGCAGTGCCCTGGCAGGGCAAGCAGTCAAAAGTATCAGCTGCCATGAAGTTCCAATCCTATACATGCATCCCTTGGACACCCAACAAACGTGTTCTGCATTGACAGATGCATACACGATCAGCCATTCGCAATCAACTGCAAGGTGCCAGTCACACTCTCACTTCCTGCCATGATGGCAGGTACTAAACCTGAACCCATGCACCTAGATGCTGCAAATTCCTTCTAAACAAAAACACATACAGGGCTCGCGTGATTCCCTATCAAAAATGACCCACACTGGTCATGAGTACACAGAAAGGCGCTGTGCAACTATTCACTTAAGGCAACTCTGCAAAACTGGTCAGGATTCAATGAAGGGGTGGTGATGTCTCTCACTTGGCCCTGGTGGGGCTCTCAAAATTGGCCAGACACACAGGAGCTGGTTGACAGGCAACAAAGACACTCACCTATGGATATCCAGTGTGACAATGCAGACCTAACCTAACCCTCACATTCATTAAATGGGTCTTTGATGCGCCTCACAAGGCCAGGCATCAGCTGCTGCGTCCCTTTGAAGTGCATCACTCCCTATTCAGGGCACACGCCGCCTGCCCAAAAGTGGCGACATTCTCCTATATCCCACGTGCCCCTACAAGTACGCCAGGTAGTGCAGATTTCCCAGTAACTGCTCACACCACTACAACTCCGCGGCCCCGTCCTGTACCACAATGCGAGGCTGACCTGAGGCAGCCCTTTCTACCTACTTGGCGCTCACACTGCCTTCAAGGCACTGCCTGGTAAGTCTTACATCTCTCTTCTCTTGACCTGTGGTGGCAAGCGCCTGATCAGGCGTCAGGTGCCTGCGACAAATTCTGCGACGGTGTCGATGAAGCGGTCGGGGCACTCCTCCATGGGCATGTGGCCGCAGGCAGGGAACGCGCACATACTCGCGCCCGGCAGCGCGGCCGCCAGCCGCCGGCTGTTCCACATCGGCACCAGCGCATCGTGCTCCCCATGGATCACCAGCACCTGCGATTTAGATATTTGAGTCGACCTCACTGCTACTGCATCCTATGTCTGCATGCTGTCTTGACTCTGCAAACCCGAGCTGACACAGCAGGATGGTCCCCAGAGTGGGGACGGCAATTTGTAAAATGGCATTAAGCCTCGGGAATCAGGGCAGGGAGCACGAGGGAGTGTTCAGCTGACTCAGGCCCCATCAGCATGTTCGTTTGTGGCTTGGTAGGTTGTGGACGCAGGGTGTCTTGGCTGTGAAGTGCAGGTGGCAGGATGCTTGGGGTGCATGAGATGATGGGTGGCCGGCTACCTTGATGTCGTGCTGCGCGACGGCGTGCGCGAGGCGCTCTGCCTGGCCGCGGGTGGCTTGCGCGTAGCCACTCTGCAGCGCCTTCCACACGTTCTTGCCCCCTGCGCGCAACATCTCCCCCTTTGTCAGCGCATCAATTTCCCAAACTGCCGCGCACCATGTCAGACAATGAGGGCCCCGAGCAAGGCGCTAAGCAGAGTCTGGGGAGGCAGTCACCGGCCACGCGTGCTCTCAGGAAGCGCAGGAGGCCCCACTCCCACCCGCGCACCAGCTGCGGCAGGCGATACGCGTCCAGGATCTCGGGCGTAACGCCGTCCTTTGCATACCTGCGCACAGCACATGTCTCTGTCAGTGCTCATGCCACCCCTCACCAGTTTGAAGCACAAGGAGTTGCTCCACTGATCACCTGCCATGCGCGCAGGGACAGTCCCAGCATGGTGATTTGAGGAGGGGGTCAGTCAAGGGTTGAAAGCAAACGGTGTTCCCTGCTCCCCCCAATTATTATTTTTATTATTACACGCTTTTCCTGCCAAGAGGCAAGGCGCGTCCTGCAGACAAGCTGCAGTTGAAGGCTGCCATAATCTTCAGATCCAAGCAAGACCCAATCAACCGTGGGCACGGTGCTCAGTATTTATATCGCCCCCCGCCAGCCGGGGCCAATGCAACTGCTAAAATGATTAGCTTTGCACAATTTCTCAAGCTGCTTTGAGCAATACAAGTGCAGGGTTTGAAGGGGATGAGCGGCCGGGGTGGCTCATGGCTGACTCACCAGGCGCTGCCGAGGCCGCGCTGCCAGAATGCGCGCGAGCGGACGGCCGAGCGCAGCGCCAGAACCAGCAGCGGCTGCGCCAGCCATATCGCGCACCGCGCCACCGCAGCGGCCGCCTCCGTCGCCAGAACCTGCACGCCCCCCAGCCAACCCCACCGGCCCCTGTGCATTCACGAGAGGGAGGTCATGCAGGGGTAGAGGGAGAGGCGCATTCACAACGGGGCACACCGGCAATGCCATATCTGGGACAGCAGCAACTGATGCACAGGTCGCACCTGGCCCTGAACATGGATGCGGTGTCTACCTCGAACACCGCATGACTCGCCCACAAGGGGGCAGAAGGTTTCACAGCAGCAAGACAGCCCCCTGACTGCACATATTCAAAATGGCACTGCAAGGGTGACATGCAGCCAGTGGATACAAGGCAGTGCTTCACTGAAGCACAACATGTCCTTGGTTTATGTAGCCACCATGGCTTTGCTGAAAGTCGGATTTTATTCGAGCAGGAAGAACAAGGGGCCAGACCTGGATGTCTGCTGGGAAGACATTGTGAGCTCGATGTCGGATGAAGCGGCCTCCTTGGGGCCAACGGAGCTGCTGGATTTGCCAAAGATTGGAGCGACAATTGCAGGAGCCACAAGGATCAGCGCGGCGATGCCCTGCAGTGACACCTGCCCTTTCAGAGCGGCAAGCCTGATCAAGATTTGTGACAGCAGCTACCTACAGCAAGTTTTGTGACAACATGCTACACTGAAGGAAGAGATGTGCCTCCACATACAGAATTGTCCCATATTTTCTCCCATGATTCCCAGAGTCTTCCGTATTTTCCGTATGCTATGGAGAGGCGCACCTCGGGGTGGTCAATGACCTCTGCCGCCGCGCAGGCAGCGCCCAGGGAGTGGCCAATCAGGATCCGGCGCACCCGCCCACCACCCTCCAGTCCGCTTGAAGTTGCATCCGCCGCCACGGCATACGCGTCCCCTGACGCCTGCATGCAAGCCCAACACCATTCCCACCACGAATATGTTTGATTTTGTGCTGGTAGATCTGAGGCAGCAGGCTCACTAAGGGCCGTTGAGGAAATTGACAGGCCAAGGGTCATTAACTTGTAATGTGGGTTGCAGCCGGGGCCTGCACAGTACTGCATGTAGACAGGGGTATGCAGGGTGTGCGCACATCTGGCTTCTTGGCAGGCTGCGTGCTGACGGCAGGGATGAGGCTGATGGCGGCCAGCTCGGCGTCCAACACCTTGCGCCCGATGCGTCCGTTGCTCTGAATGCTGTAGTCCGCCACGTCTGGCGTCCTGCAGCGATTTTATTGTGCAACAACCCACTGCTTAGCTCCTCGGCTCAAACAAAACATCTCCACTAGAATTGCGTGAAACCTCTCACCAAGATCTCCTAGTGGGGGATATCTTCCCTACAATGCAAGTGGTGCAGCGCTCCATTCTGAGGCAAAGGGTGAGGCAAAGGGTGCACCTCTGGGTGAGTCCAAAGCCGGGCATGTCATGGGACACCACCAGGGCCTTCAGCTGCGCGGCCAGCTTGCGGTCCACAAAGGACCAGCTGAAGGTGTTTGCGCCAAATCCGTGGTACATGGCAATGGCAGGGACGACGGCTGAACTGGCCTGAGCGGATGCGTAGTTGGCTGCTTTGTAGTGGACGCTGATGCCGTTCACTGACCTGAAACGTGAGTCGCTGTCTGCCAGCTCAGCCTCTGCCACCTGGCATGTCTGCGCAAGCATGGCAACATTGTCAGATACAAAGGTTTGAGAACCCATGATTAACATTGTAGTACATGACAGCTACCGTGTATGCAGAGAGCCTTGTCCTGGATTGGGCTTGTCTAAGGGGAGCATCAGACCTGGTATTGTTGCTCGAGGAAGGCTGCGCGCAGTGCAGCCACCAGCCAGGCATACAGGGCGGCCATACTGATGGCGACAAAGAGGCTGAGTCCTGCTGGCCTCAGGGCAGCATACAGCGTGGCGCAGACCAGCGCCGGCAGCACAAGACACACCACCACCTGCACGTGATCACAGAAATTGAGACAAATCCTTCTCTAGGCAGAAAGTGAGTGCAATGCAGATGAGACGGATTTACAGTGGGCATGATGTCATGCCTGCTTTGTCTGCAGGCCAGGCTTTGCATCCAAGCGCTCCCTGATGCTCTGGGGAATGATCTGGGGGGCTCCAAGTGAAGATGCCTCCCCAGACGCTGATGCCTGCACAAAACCATGGACACCGTTGAGAAGGTCTGCTACACGCCAGAAATAATGCTCAGCCAAGTCTGATCGTCGAGACTTACCAAGCAGGTGGTGTGGAGAGGCCGGCAGGGCTGCTGTGGCTGCTGAGGCCCGCACAGCCCGGCTGATACAGCATTGACTGCTCCCCAAAGCTCATTTGGGACCCTCCAGCTCAGTCTCAACCATGGCCTGAGGACGTTGCTTGTGCCAGGAAATGAGGCAGTGAGACCTGCAAGCACAATAATTATTGTGGTGTGGTGGGGGACAAATGAGTGTGCTCGTTCCGAAGCTTTCTCACCCCGCCATATCCGAACCGCATGTTTCGCCTTGGACAAAACGTACCTTTACCCGACTTCGACCGATCTAGCATACTGTAGCGGGAAAGTTGCACATAATTGTTGCCTTTACGACTTAACGAATGACGTGGGAAACAGACAGCATGACGAAGAGTACTTGCTGCTGGGCAACGTGCTGCTGACATTCAGCAAGTCAATTTGGCTTCGTGCTTGTATGAAGCACCGATCTTGCTTTTCGATATACTCATCTTGCAACAAGAAATGATGTCGAGCACTTGTAGGTAAACTTAAATAAATCCAAGGAAAGATGGCCAATCCTATGTGGCTAATAGGATCAAAGTCTTATCCAGCACGTGCGGCCATTTTGGCGTAGGTCCTGTTTTGACTCCTGAGAAATTTATTTCGATTTCTGATTCTTATAAATCCCCAAAAAATGTATCGTGGGCTTTGCCTTGCCAAGCAAGGTGGTAATAATACTATCCATGTGATGCTGACGATGCACTAGTGTACTGCATGCAGGAACAGAATCAGCAAAAATGCCGCAGCCGCAGCGGCTGCAGCGGCCGGGATCATGATGACTCGTCTATTGGATATCAGATCCAATAATATGAGATGCATGTGCCACCATGATGGCCAAATGCAAGACCCCACCAGTCTCAGTCATGCAAGGGCGCATACAAACCGTCTTTCTTAAGATCCTTGCTGGATTTATAAGAATATAAAGAGTTGGGCTAACTTTGAACGCCCTGAAGGTAATCAGGTCGGCATGCATCTGCACGCAATCAATACCTATTTAATTATCAGCAGAAGCACACGTGTACAATTATGACGAGCAAAGAATCTTGTTGTCAATTTATGCACCGCACCTAGCCAACTTCAGGCTCAGACTACTCAGTCCATGACAATTGATCTAAACGACGCAGTTTGGCTAGGTGAGACACAAGCACTTGAACCGCCCAGCAACCCGACAGCTGCCCGGGCGGGTCGAATGCTCAGGAGGCGGCCCTCTCCCGCTTGTAGGAGGCGGTGAGCTCGGCCTGGCGCTCTGTGCTGACGGGGGCGTGGCGAGCGTACTCCATCGTGAACTCGCCCTTGCCCTGAGTCATGGAGCGCAGGCCCGTGCTGTACCCAAACATCTCGTTCAGCGGCACCTGCCGCACCCCCACACACAAGCGCTGTCAGATCCCACTCAGGCATTTGCTTAATCCCCGGCACCAACAGACCCCCTAGTCCAGACAAAGTAAGTCATTGGATTTGCAGAGAAATACACCCACGTTCACATATCAGCTTTAATTGGTGCAAGATCATGCAACAGTTCATGTGGCAGTTTGATATTGTCAGTGTTGCACATTTTGTCATGGATTATTTTGATCACTTGGATGCTGTCAGTACATCCAATCAGGGCGGCTGGAGTTGTTGTGTAATTTCCTTCCTTCCTTCAGCAGCGTGCTGGCATCAAGATTCCTGTGGACCTGCACAGGAGTGAGTCCACTGCCCAAATGCACAAGCCGTGTCAGATGGCGGCTACCATAGCAGATGAAGGGGTATATATGAAGCCCGAGCCAGGCCTGCTATGCATGCTGTAATAGGGTGCCCCATGTAGAGGTCATCTGGTTACTAATGACCAGAGGAATGCATGAAGATTCCAGGGGTGCGAGACAAGGGAGGAAAGAGCACCTGGGCCTGCATGACGACGTCGTCGCCCTCGCCTTCACTATTCAGGATGATGCCCTTGCGGCGGTTGAGGTCGCCGATGATGGTGCCCTGGAACTCGGAGGGCGCACGAATGTCCACGGCCATCACGGGCTCCAGGATTACGGGCGCCGCGCGCATGAAGGCCTCCCGGAACGCGTACTGGCACGCCAGCTTGAACGCCATCTCACTGCTGTCCACCGCGTGCGCCGCCCCATCCGTCAGCGCCACACGCACCCCCTGCGCGCATTCAATCAGTGTATTTCAATTTCAATTTCTATATCCATTCAAAAGTGTATTCGAAGTGCCTTGATCAGGTTCCTGATTAGATTGCAGGCACTCGTTAGGCACCGAGACAGTAGTGCCAGATATTCACTTGAACTCCCAGCACACGGCCACAGGAGCTGTACCGCTCCTGTCGGCATGACAACACGCCCTGGCAAGCCTCTGACGGGCATCTCAGGGTGCACCAGAAAATCTGCCGGCATGCGTAGCAGGTCATGTGGAATGGTGGAACGAGTGCGGGAGCAGAGAGTGCAGAGAGAGGGGGCCCACCTGCACGGGGTGGCCGGTGAGGCCGCCGGAGTTGGCGGCTTCGCGGAAGCCCTTCTCGCAGGCCGGCAGGAAGCTGGGCGGGATGGCGTTGCCCACAATCTCACGCGCAAACACGAAGCGCTCTGGCTCATCCTCTGGCGTCGGCTCCATGTAGCCTATCACCCGCCCATACTGCCCCTGGCCACCTGCCAGTCACGACATTGCCCCTCAGAGCCCCTCGGAACGCTGGACTCAAGGTTTTCATTTCCGCATCAAGGGAAGATGCAGTGCCTCTCCTGATGCTAAGGCCTCCATTGGCTGGTACCAGGCGTGGGCTTGCACCTGTCTGCTTCTTGTGGAGGTAGTCAAAATTGATGCGCTTGGTGATGGCCTCCAGGTAATTCACTCGCGGCTTGCCCACCTCGGCATCCACCTGGCATCGCAGGAGACATGCTTCATTCTTGGGTCATGGCCATCAGCAGATATAAGCAAGCATGCAAGAGAGTGCCTTACATTGGCACTGCTCACCTTGTACTCCCTCTTCATGCGCTCCACATAGATGTCCAAGTGGAGTTCGCCCATCCCACTGATGATCGTCTGGCCAGTGTCAGGATCTGTGCTGACCTGCACAAAGCCCCACAAAGCCCTTGAGCACAAAGCCTTCTCAAATTGCCACATGACATGAGCAGCATGTGTCGTCCTGACAGCTCATAAGTGGGCAGCACCTTGAAGGTGGGGTCCTCCCTCTGGAACCGGCTCAGCGCCTTGGAGAAGTTGCCGGCAGCCTCGCGCGTCTTGGGCAGGATGGCCAGGCTCATCACAGGGTCCGGCACATTCATGGACGTCATCGTGTACCTGCACAGCGGCGGAACCTCAGCAGAGGAGCATGCAATATGCTGTACAAATACCGCGCTTTCTGGGAAAAAGACGGGGACACTGATTTAACACGATGAAGGAGGAGCCTTTTGAGTGCTGCTGGCGCCGGCTGGCGGGGGCGGTATAAACACTGCGCACCGTGCCCACAGTTGATGGGGTCTTGCTTGGATCTGGCGAGTTCGACAAGGGGTAGGATTGTGAAAGCCTTGAACTGCAGCTTGTCTGCAGGACGCACCTTGCCTCTTGGCAGGAAAAGCGTGAAGAAGTGATAAATTAAGGGAGCAGCACCTGACGGTGCCGTCGGTGAAGGTGTCGCCGGTGGAGCACTCGATGCCGAACATGGCCACGATGTCCCCAGCGCCCGCCTCCATGATGTCCTCCATGTCGTTGCTGTGCATGCGCACCAGCCTCGGCACCTGCCCGCACATGCGCAGCACTCAGATCCCTGTCGATATCAACACCTCGCCGGAACTTTCCCAGCAACCTCAAGACACGTTCGCAAATGGTTCTCATGCAGAGGCAGACAGGCTCCAGTCTGAACGCCGACATGAACTTTCCCAGCAACATTACAGATGCGTGCAATGGTCACAAGCAGGCTGAGAGGTCAATCTCCCTGGCAAACTAAATTGCTGTCGCTGAAAACAGGCTCATTTGCAGGTACCTTGATGCGTTTGCCGGTGACGACATTGATGACGTTGTCGCCCTTGCTGATGGTGCCGGAGTAGATGCGCATGTAGGTCAGCTGCCCAAAGCGCCCCTCCTCCAGCTTGAACGCCAGCGCCACCAGCGGCCCATCGCGGGAACACGGCAGCGCCACCGGCTGCTCCTCATTCGCAGCATCCTGCGCCCAGCACATTCATCAGCGCCACACGACACAATCACACAAGCACACCACATGTTAGTCATCCCTGTGCACAGGTGGCGAGGCGCGGCAGCACATTGTTCCCATCAATGCCCCACAGCCAGTTCCTCACACCCTTGGCAGTCAATCCGCCAGTCATGCCCCCAGGATGCCCATGACGTTCAAGGCGAGACCTAGGTCATCTTAGGTGATGCTGAAAGGCAAAATATCAACATACCCCACTGCATCAAAAAGATCAAAGCTGCAATGCCAATGGGCATTCCTCAAGCAGCAGCATCTGCAGGGATGACCGCTGAGAAGGAGTGCGGTGGCGGGAGTGAGTGATCAGAAAGGGCGCGCACTAGGGCGCTGTTGCCGACGTCTGAGGGGGCAGGCAGGTAATCAGTGACACCGTCCAACAGCAGCTGCACGCCCTTGTTCTTGTAGGCGCTTCCCATGAAGATGGGCACGAAGGCGAGGCTGGTGGTGGCGCGGCGGATGGCGCCCCGCAGCGTCTCCTCGTCGATCGGCTCCTCCATCAGGAACAGTTCCCCCAGCTGCTCGTCCACGTCAGCCAGCTTCTCCACTAGCTCACCGCGCTTCTCCGCTGCCCACGCCGCCTGCTCCGCCGACATGGGCACCTGTGCGTTTCCACTGGCTCTTATACTGTTGGGTTTTAAAGCATTGTATATAGGTGGTCATTTGACATTGGCAGGTATGCCAAGAAAGTTAGATTGACATGCCTTGAATATGCCCTCTGAAAGCTGCACATTGGCCACCCGGGCATTTTCTCAGAGAGGCCTTGAAGGCAGTGAAGCAGGGGCAGCATACCTCGGTGATGGTTTCTCCATTGGGGCCCTCAAATGCGAAGGCCTTCATCTTGACGAGGTCAATCAAGCCCTTGTGATCCTCCTCCAGACCAATTGGCAATTGCACAGGTGCGCAATTTAGCCGCAGCTTATCCTGCATCTGACCTATCACCTGCGCATCATACACCAAAGCACGTTTGGGACTCAACGCTCTGTTGTCTTGTGCCTAGCAGCGTTGTGTTACATCGCCGGGGTAGGCTCTCAATATCTCATAGATCCTCACCTTCCAGGGGTCTGCACCAGCCCGATCAAGCTTGTTGATAAAAGCTAGGCGTGGAACGTCGTATCTCCGCATTTGCCGATCCACTGTAATGCTCTGACTCTGCAAACCACACACTTGAAGCTTAGCAAGCTTCTGCTAGAGAGCATTCTGCAAGGGCTGCACTGCAATTGGTACCGAGCCTTGAATTAAGATCATGAGAGGGCAATACACTTGAGCTGCCCATCTCGTGGAAGCTATGCAGGTCCAGCTCTGTGCAGGCAGTGCGCTGCCATTCACTTATAGCTGACACTGCCAGTAGGACTCACCTGGACACCACCCACAGAACAGAGCACGAGGATGGCCCCATCCAGCACTCTCAGCGCTCGCTCCACCTCAATAGTGAAATCCACGTGACCCGGAGTGTCAATGATGTTGATGGAGGTGTCCTTCCAGGTGCAGTAGGTGGCGGCTGACTGGATTGTAATTCCCTTCTCTCTTTCCAGGTCCATGTGATCCATCTTCGCCCCAACACCGTCCTTTCCCCGCACCTGCATGGGACAACACGGGTCTCTGACTTTACCTGACCGGGACAGAAGGGTCCAACACACTCAAAACAATCTAGAAGAGCACATTCTTCAGAAATAGGGATGGACAGCATGCAAAGGTGGGCTTGCCTCGTGGATTGCATGTATCCGCCCAGTGTAGAACAGGATGCGCTCTGTCAGGGTGGTCTTCCCAGAATCAATGTGCGCAGATATTCCGATGTTGCGGATGTGAGACAGCTCATCAGGGTCATTTGTAGCTGTTTGAGCGAGAGGTAGAGCGCTGAAATTCCTGTCCAGTGCAACAGGAGCCTCCTCAGCATGTTTCAATGGCCAGGGGCAAGTTGTTGTGTTGCTTCTGAAAGATGAAAGGTACAGACACATATCGCGAGGAAGGCATGTTCAGATGCCATTCTCTGTCGTTTGCCGAAACCAGGGACTGACACCTAGAAAGGGTAACTTGCTTGGCACGACAATATTCCAACTGACTTCACCTGAAATCATTGTAGAAACAATAAGAATACGCCTCGAGAGAACTTACCGAAGGAGTGTAAGTTGTTGGGGAAACAAGCCGCCAAGGTTAGGTCTGAGTGCTGCGCATCCAGCTATTGTTCGATCTGTTGATAATAGCCGCAGCGATTGAGTCCCTGTACCACTCTGACTAATTTGATTTAGACATTTAGATATCAATTTGAGGCATCGACTGGAAATAAGAGTCCTCATGGTGGGAAACTAACCGATTCTAAGTGATAGTTATCCGACTGATTCCCTCATAGAGAACCTTCACATCTTGTCTCAGAGTGATTGAACTAATTCTAACACGATCGAAAGTCTAGGACGCCCCGTTAAGGACTGCTCCTTCAACAGAAAGACTGGCGAAATAAGCTGGATTCGCACGTGTCCGCGTCAAGGCCACGTGCCTATAGAGGGTGCATGTGTGCGAGAGGGGTGGCTGGCTGCTGCACACCTCATTGTGAATTGATTGGCCTTGCAGGCAACATTAAACATTTAGAACATGTCGTGTAACATATTCAGATCAACATCCATTCATTGCCCCATGCATGCCCACTAGTGGCAGTACTGCCCGCGATTACAATTGTAGACGGCTGCCACTGGCACGTATACACCGTGGCACGCTGGCATCATCATGACCGCAACATCATTTCATAAAGAGCAGCAAGCACACAAGGCTTGACAGTTTGTAAAATAAGTCAAAATGATGCAGCCCGGCAATTTTCTTCCCTGCAGTTGCTAGTGTATATCGAGTGCTGAATGATCCAATATGTCAGATTGAAAAGCCTTGTGACAAATTTGATCATCTGAGACAATGCCTGATACTGCAAGTCACCCCAGGAACGCAAAGCAAAGCATGCTAGTACTGCCCGCGATTACAATTGTAGACGGCTGCCACTGGCACGTATACACCGTGGCACGCTGGCATCATCATGACCGCAACATCATTTCATAAAGAGCAGCAAGCACACAAGGCTTGACAGTTTGTAAAATAAGTCAAAATGATGCAGCCCGGCAATTTTCTTCCCTGCAGTTGCTAGTGTATATCGAGTGCTGAATGATCCAATATGTCAGATTGAAAAGCCTTGTGACAAATTTGATCATCTGAGACAATGCCTGATACTGCAAGTCACGTCAGGAATGCAAAGCAATTCGGCCATTTTCTGCCAGGGATCACTTGTTACTGTACACAACCTGGTCCTTCCTCGGCCGATCCTGAACAGAGCCGGGCTTGACCTTTGAAGCCTCGTGGTGTGCCAACTGTGATGGAACATTTGCCCCACTCTCCTCCAGCAGCCGCTTTAGATCATAGAACACCTCCGTGTCCTGCATCACCAATCACGACCAATCAGAAAATCCACCAATTGGGCCAATCCACCACCTTCGAGATTCTGTCAGTTTCCAAGAAGTCATTGCTACTCCAGGTGCCAGATGCAAAGCAGAGGGACCAAAGCGGCACTCACCGACATGGTGAGGAAGGTGACAGCGTAGCCGGTCTTGCCAGCGCGCCCAGTGCGGCCGATGCGGTGGGTGTACTGCTCAATGCTGTGGGGCATGTCGTAGTTGATGACAGCCGCCACGTCCGGCACATCGATACCGCGCCCGGCCACGTCCGTGGCCACCAGCACGTTGTACTTGTCCTCCCTGAAGCCTGCCAGGCCTGCCTCACGCTGATCCTGCACAGATTCCAAGCCAAGCACGAAGTTAGCATGCATGCGCAAAAACCAAGCAAAAGGGCATGCGCCCAATAGAAGGAATGCACCAACAATAACGATGATTGAGGTAAAGTAGATCCCCCACCTGATAAATCAACAAGAGTACCATTGCAGAGCATCAGCTACAGGGCAGCAAACATGCTCTCTCCACAAGCTTACAATGCTTGGATGTGGCGGAGCAAGGCAAGGGGTGATGCTTCAGGTGCATGATGGGAGGGCGGACCTGGGTTTTGCCGCCGTGCAGGACGGTGCAGTGGTAGCTGAGGTGGTCCAGGTGGCGCGACACCACATCACAGTGCGTCTTGGTGTTGACAAACACGATGACGCGCTTGTCGCCGACGCGCGACAGTTGGTCCTCCAGCAGCCGCAGCTTGTCGTTGTCCTTGCAGATGACCACCTCCTGCACCACACACACCAGCAGAGCATTCAGAACCCCAGGCACACATCCCACGGCTGTGATACTTGCAGTCGCCATGATAGACCATTTGATGCAAGCAGAATCAAACACGCGCTACCTGCAATCAATACAAGTGATGCAGGTAATGGAAAAGTAACGGAAAACCGAAAAGGGGTGGGACTGGCCTGGGTGACGCTGTCGGTGGCCTTGCCGGCGGAGCCGATGTTGATGACAACGGGGCGGCGCATGTACTTGCGCGCCAGGCGCTCCACAGCCGGCGGCATGGTCGCGCTGAACATGTAGGTGGTGCGGTACACGCGGTTCTCCTCCAGCTCCTCATCCTCCTGCTCCGGCTTCAGGTTCGTGCTCGGCATCGCGTCCAGCACCCCGCGCACCTGCGCGCATACAAACAGGGAAACCATTACTGAGTTGAATTTCATTGATAATCTTTATAGACCAGAAATGCTACCTTCCTATCCAGGAAGGCACGATGCGTAGACAGGCCTAACGAGGCAGCAGAAATGCACGCCGAGCAAAATTGCATGCAAGCACTTGCTTGATGACGCAAGGGCAGAATTAAGAACATGTGCAGGCATCCCTGCCAGGATAGGACATACGATGGCTGTGGACTAGGGCCCACAACGAAAGAAAGTAGGCTGACCTGGGGCTCGAAACCCATGTCGATCATGCGATCTGCCTCATCGAGGACGACGTAGTTGCACTGGTTGAGGACGGCGTAGCGCTGCTCCAGGCAGTCCAGCAGGCGGCCGGGAGTGGCGATCACGATCTCACACCCCTTGCGCAGCTTGAATCCCTGGTCCTCGATGCTCTGCCCGCCCACCACGCTCACCATGCGGAACTCCGTGAACTGCGCCAGCTTCATCGTCTCCTCCTGTGCCACACACCATTTGCAATCTTTCAATCTATTTGGCCAGGCCAAGCCAGTTTGAAGTGCACCGTTCATGTCAAACACCCAGCAGCCACGCAATATTCACTATTTTGCATGGCATTGTGCGCATGCATTCAGCAGAGTCAATGCCTCACGCAGCAGAACCAGGGGGCATCAAACAGTGCTAATAGTATTTAGAACCCCCTGGCTGGACAGAACTACAATAGAGTGAAACAAATTGACCTCGATCTGCTGCGCGAGCTCGCGAGTGGGTGCCATGACGACGGCGTAAGGGCCCTCGGCCGCGATCTCCTCGGTCATCTTAGGCTGGTTCATGATGTAGACGAGCATGGGGAAGACAAAGGCGGCCGTCTTTCCGGAGCCCGTCTCGGCCACGCCGATGACGTCGCGGAACTTGAGGCCCAGCGGAATGGCCGCCATCTGGATGGGCGACGGCTTCACATACTTCATCTTCTCAATGGCCTGCGCGGTGCACACCCCTAGCGCTCAGCCACCACTCCAAAACATCCATATGATAATGTCCATGTCCCCCATTACCTCCAGAATATCGTGGCGCCCCACACTCTGAAGTGCTCTGAATCAGTGGTAAGGGCATTCTTCTGCCTAGTGCGCGGCAGAATTTTTGTAGAATGCATGATCATTACCCACGGGTGAGATGCCGTGGATTTTTTGTTGGATGATGGAGAGTGAGTTCCCCAGAAGAGCATGCATGCAAGCTGCTGCACAGGTGGCATGAGGCGCACATCCATGAGGGGCTGGGGCAGGCCGGCCTCCTGCCAGTTGCGGATGGGCAGCGTCGAGCCGGTGTTGCCCTTATAGGCGATGGAGAAGTCCTCGCGGAAGATGCGCCAGTCGCGCTCCGTCATCTCCTCCCGCGCCTTCTCTGTCCAGTGCTTCTCCACGCGCTTGTCAAAGTCATCGTACATCTCCGCCGCCTGCTTGCGGTCCTTGTCCCTCTGCCTGTCCTCCTTCGTCTCCGACACCCCCTGCGCCACACCACCCAGTCATGCTACTGTACCACTCACTTGACCAGACTAGGTCCCGCCGAAACCGTGGTGCTGCACAGGTCCATACAACAACATTGAGACAGTCAAGCAGGACCTTCACAGGTGCAAGATGATGCATGTGAGCGGCAATCAGAAGTGCGGCAGGCCTTGATACACGAGGCATGCATGGCCAGGAGAGGTTCACAGTGAGCAGGGGCGCACCGCGGACTGGCGCATCTTTTTCATGACGTCATTCTGGTGGGCGGCGGCGGCCTTCATCTGCTCGCGGCGGTCGACGCCGGCGCGCAGGCCGCGGCCAAAAAGCAGCGCGGCCTCGTGCGTGTTGTTGTACAGCGGGTTGAGGTCCTTGGATGTGTCGTCCTGGGCCTCCCAGTCGAAGTTGAAGCGGAACTTCTCGCTCGGCTTCAGCGTCTTCTTGCGCACCTTCTCTGTGCCCAGGTACTGCTGCTTGATCAGCAGCAGCTCCTTCTCGCGCTCACGGTCCTGCACATACACGCACTTGGCTATAAAGCAGAAGCTCACCAGTAATGCCGCTAGATCGCCACAGTTTGGTGGCTAGCTGCCAAGAACCCAGCCAGTAAAGCCTTGCTTGCGGCGCACGAGTGAGACAATTTATTCCAATCTCCGCAGTGCAGGCAGACAAAAATAAATGCATGACTGCATCAGAAACATTGCACTTGGCAAGGTGCCAAGAGTGAGGATGCAGACCTCATTTCGGCGCCGGCGGTCTTCTTGTGCCTTGCGCTCCGCCTCGCGCTGCTTTTCCTTCTCAATGCTGTCCACGTACGCAACGTGCTGCTTTCTGAGCTCCTCCACCCTGCAAGCCCATAGGAGAGGGGTCACAACTTATTATTTATTCATCACACGCTTTTCCTGCCAAGAGGCAAAATGCGTCCTGCAGACAAGCTGCAATCATAGGCTGCCACAATCCTACCCCTTGATGGATTTGCCAGATCTAAGCAAGACCCAAGGGTCATTACACAGCACCCAATATGCAAAGCACCCTGGCAATCTCGTGAAAGATGCCGAGCATGCAGAGGGTGTGATGCTGCCTACTTCTGCTTCTGCAGAGCTGTCTCCTCTTCCCTCCGCTTGAGTGCAAGCTCCTCACGCTGCTTCTTGGACAGGAACTTTGGCTGCGCCCACGCCAAACAGCCCGTCAGCATGATGATAGCAGGACAGTTGCCAATCATGGCCACGCAGGGTCGAGACAATCTATACCACACATCAGAGATTGTACGTACCTTTGCCTCAGCTTCTTGCTCCAGCTGCTTCTTCTTCAGGAGCTCCTCCAGCGATAAGGGCTGCAGAGAACAGCCAATCTTTGTCAGAACAGAAAGCAACGCAACCAACAAGGTGGCCGGGCCAAGTCAAATCCAAGCAGCAGTCAGATAGCTGCATACCTCAGCCTTGTGATTGCCATTGAGCTCCCCAGACGATTTGCCATTTGACAGACCATTGCTCTCCTTGTCAGGTGCACGCGAGCTGTCCTTCATGCTTCTGTCTGCTTCCCTTCCCCTGTCATCTCTGTCCCCGTCTCGTCTTCTTGTGGCAGTGAGATCCCTGTCCCGATCTCTCTCCCGATCTCTGTCCCTGTCCCTATCCCTGTCCCTTTCCCTGTCCCGGTCCTTCCTGTCACTGGTTTCCCTTTCCTTCCCAGCATCGCGGTTGTCCTCTCTCCTCTCTCTATCCCTCTCCCTGTTCCTTTCCCTGCTGTCAGGGCGCCGTGCTCTCTCCCGGCTTCTGCTGCGCGCTCTGTCCACTTTCCTTGCAGGACTGGCACTTCTGCGTCTCTTGGGATCCCTGGTCTCTGCTCTTGCATCTCTAGCCGCTGGACTGCGTTCCCGCTTTCGAGCATCTCGATCCCTATCTCTGCTACGATCACGACGCCTATCTGCGCTGCCTTCAGGAGATCGCGATCGTGCCATCACTTGTCAGAAGCTGCCAGAGCTGCAACGAGTTGCGACAGGCAAGGAAACCGTCGGAATATTGCAAGCACACTCCTGTGACAGCCGTAGAGAACTATTTCAGGGGAAAAGTGGAGCAGCACTAGTGGGAGAAATTGCAAAGTCAGATGAAAACTCCTGGCGATCTTAATACAAAGCGCAGATTGGCGACATCAGACGACTGTTTAAAGGTAGACTTAACTGTGTTGTTCTCTTCTCATATATAAGATCACCCGAATGAGACACATGACGCTTCACAAAATTGCATGCCTTGTGCCTTAGCACCCGTCAAACGGCGTGCTTATCCGAACACGCAAATAGCCCAAGAATTCCCTCAGCACATTCATCAAAATCCAGCATTTGATTGTAATATCGGCAGGAAGGTCGCAAGAATATCTCTCAGGCTGTTTTCTGGGCTGCTTGTGGGAAAACCTCATACAAGATGTCGATATTAGGGAATGTCGATTGGCAGAAACAGGGCAGTGAGGCCTTCACCTATCTCAAGGGCCTCGGAAATAAGGTCAAGCAAATGGCATTACAGCTCACAGAGGTCGAGATAAAGGTTGAGGACGCTACCAATAATGAACCTTGGGGCCCCCACGGGAAGGATATGGCCGGTAAGGACCAGGGGTGTATCAAACCTTGATTCCCTGTCTTTGTATCCCATTGGGTGTTGCAGATAACTTTGGGTTCGTGCAACATTTCTGCATGAAATTGTGCTACAACCCAAGCCAGATGTCTCGGTCAGCTGAACCCACCTAGGGATGTTTTTGATTCAGCACTATTGTGCAACATTCTGATAAAAGATATCTACCTATAGTACGCTCATGAAATCAATATTGGAATTGCAGCATTGATCAAGACTCTATGTAGACGAAGTGGTTGTGATCAAGGTCCTGTGTACCTCTGCAGAAATCACCAAGGCGTCCTATGACATTGAAAGCTACAAGCAAATCATGGGAGTACTGGCTCGGCGCCTGCAAGATCAGGGGGAGGAATGGCGGCATGTGTACAAGTCACTGCTCCTGCTCGAATACATGGCAAAGCACGGTCCCCAGAAGGTACCTCAGAAGGTCACCCAAGCACCTAACACACGTGCAAGCGCCAGCAACTTGGCATCGGAAGCAACATGCTCGCAACTGTTGCTGGTGGTCCTCAGGTGGTGGAGGAGCTGGTGTCCAACTTGGGAGTGATTGAGAAGCTTACCTTCTTCGAGCACAAGGATGCCAATGGCAAGGACTGGGGCCTGAATGTGCGCCAGAGGGCCAAGGAGCTTGTCGCTCTTGTGACTGACTCCGACCGGATGCGGGCTGAGCGCCAGAAGGTCAGTTCCTTCTCACACATCTTGCCATTGCCACAATGATAAATGCAATCCGCAGCCCTCACTAGAGATACACCCCTTTCTTGCAGCATTGACCTCTTGCTGGTGTGTGTTGGTTCCATAGGCCAAGGCGAATGAGACAAAGTTCACAGGAGTGTCTTCAGAGGATATGCGCAGCGGCGGCTTTGGCGCGAAGTCCTCGCTGGGGTATGGCTCTTCATCTGGAAGCCGGGGGACCCTGTCTGCTGGGGGGTCCTCCACCAAATACCGCGCTGGCGGCGGCCTGGGCGGCTCCGGCTTTGGCTCTGAAAGCCGCGGCACCCTCTATGATGACTATGATGAGCCCACTCGCAGTGGGGACACCGAGAAGGTGCTCTCTCGCATCTCTGGAGGGCCCGACAACTGCAACTGACCTGCATGCGCATGTCAGCCTGCTCATTCTGTGCCTCATCCTGCGCAACAAAGCTTGTGTGTTCCTGTTGTGTGCTTGCCTGAGCTGTGGGCTGGCGTGCTGCAGAAGGATCCCAAGGAGGCGACGCGGGAGCGCATAGAGCGGCTGAAGCGGGAGGGCGTCGTGGACCCCGATGACCCTGGCGCCATTCCCCCTGCCCGCGTCCCTGCCCTCAAGCCCGGCCGCATCGCCGTCGCAGAGGTGCCATTCCATCATTGTGCTATCATGGCGCTCAGTGTTGCACTGTGAGCTGGTCTGATGGCTATTCAAGTGTGGCATCCGCTCCTTGTCTGCCTCCCTATCTGTTAAATGTAAGTACTGCATGACTGACAGGCCTTTTTGCATACATTGGGCTGTTGTGTATATCTTCGCATTTGATGGGGTGTCTTGGGAGCGATGCTTGGCTGGGGTGGCAGACCAAGGCGGAGGAGTCGCGCGGCCCCAAGAAGCTGTCGGACGTGAAGGTCAACCCCAGCATCGCTGCCTCGCTGGGCCAGCTCCCGGTCCCCGCTGCCAAGACCTCCAACGGCACAGCACCAGCCTCGCAGACCACTGCAGCCCCATCCGCCACTGACCTGCTGCTTGAGCTGGACGCGCCTGCCACAGCACCAGGTGACCCACATCGACCCATGATGTTCTGGTTGCCATTCTACTGTGACTCATGCTTCCTGACCTTTGAGGCTCAACACTTTGGTCTTTAGTACTTGTTGCGGTCACATTGAGGAAGAGGCAGATTGGGATACCAGCAAAGGGTTGCTAGATATTGTAGTCTGAGAGAGTGTCGCTGTCTACTGCAGCTGCAGCTGCGGATGACAATTCCTGGAATGCATTTGAGGGGCCCCAGCAGCTGGCAGCCGGCCAGGACTGGCTGTCGTTTGAGGGGCCGGCCTCCTCCAGCGTGGCCGCCGCCGGCAGCAGCGCTCCCTCGGCTGACCCCTTTGCGCAGCTCTCCGCACCGCCCGCTGCCGCATCGGCTGGCGCGTTTGCATCGGTGAGGCCCGTCGCTGCAGCTGCTCCTGTGCATTACGGGGCGTTCTGAGTGCAAACCTTGAGCCTTGAGCATGTTGCTCTTTCGCGCAGGATCCCTTTGGGCACCCGGCTGCAGGCCCCTCCGTCTGTGCCTCGGTGAGTGTGCTGATGTCACACATGGATGGAGAGCACAGTCATGGAATGGACTGTTTTGCCTCCAAACCCCTCATTCATGTCAAGATGAATGCAAGACACACAAGGCAGCCTGAGTGCCATTTGCGGAGGAAAACGTGCATTGGACTTCTCATTCTGAAACACGTATCGCCAACGTGTTTCCCTGTCTGACAGCTTGCGCTGTGTGTGCAGGGCTCCTCAGGCCAGCTGGCAGATCCCTTTACGGCGCCGCAGCTGCCGCAGGGAGGGTCAAGCCGGGCATCGTCAGCCTCCAAGGCACTGCCAGAGGACTTCTTTGGGATGGGCCCGCCGCAGCCAGCGCCCAGCATGGGCCTGGGCTTCTCACAGCAGCAGCCTCACCAGGTACACATCGAGCTCTAACAAACCCTGCCCTCACTGAACAGACGGTCACGCTTGGAATAGCCCTGACAGAAGTCATTTCTAGGAACGAGAGATGGCCTGCCAAGAGCACGCGGATAATGCAAGGTTGAAAGGTTTCTGTGATGCCGAATGCTATTTGGGGCTGAGGGGCATATCTGGGTGTCTGCAGGGGATGGCAGGGGGCCTATCGCAGCCTCAGCAGGCAGGATCTGGGTTTGGGGCGTTCGCGCAGCAACCTGCCCAGGGCTTTAGCAGCTTCCAGCAGCCAGCTGGGAACTCACCCACCTGGTCGCAGCAGCAGCAGCAGGGTTTTGGAGCGTTCCAGCAGCCCTCCATGGGCTTCACTCCTACCTCGGGGAATCTTGGTTTCGGTGCTTCCAGTCAGCCCAAGCCTGGAGGGCAGGTGAGCTACTCACCGCTGTACGCAAAATGAATGTTAAAAAGGCAAGCTCTTGAGACACAAATTTGACTACGCCTGCCTGCTTGCTTTCTTGAGGCACCTTGAGACGTGTCAGCTTCAGGACCCTCCAAGATCTGCGTCATGAGTTCTGTTTGCGAGATGAAACTGATGACACGTTTGGCGTCAACAGGGATCTTCAGCCCTTGGCACAAACGCCCCATTAAACCCAGCAGCCCCGCCTCTTGGGGCCTCCTCCAGAGCAAAGGACCCCTTTGCAGACTTGGCAGCTTTCTGAGCGGAATCACCGTGTATAAGAGATGCCGTACTGTTCACATGTGTGCGGGATCAACTAACTTTCATAACGTCTTAATGTTGCACGTGCACAGTGCACTGAAGTTGTTTCAATAATACACTCTGCACAGGATTTACATGCTCCGTCCAACATGAGACGTCAGGATTGAATATGCTAAAACTTTTGATCTGCAGATCTAAATTTCCATTACATCCATTGATGTGCGTCCTCTCAGGTGCTTAGATTGAACAGGGTGCTTAGGTGCCACTAACTGTCCCATAGCATAGTTCTTTTTATGTAAGCTACGATGGCACCACAAGCTCAAGCATGCTGCTACCCAGCTAAGAGGCTTCATTTCATTCATACTGCTGTGTAATCAGCGAGCGCTCTGTTGTGCTGACACATCTCGGAGTCAAAATGTTGCGTACTTTTAAAAGGGCAATCCCCCAGTACAGGTTCAAGTTTTGCTTGGAAATGCCGCATACCGTTGATCAAACATGATGCATGTGACTGCAGCGGAAAACGCAAGCTTTTCTCGCTGGCAAAGCAGTATGCAGGACTCCATTGGATCAGGACTCAGGACAAAATCGTGCGCCAGAGACTACTGTGCTATCAGCATCAAAAAGTAGAGGACATGTGCAGTCACTCTGGCAAACTCGCAGACCTGACAGATTGCTGACACTGATGTTCTAAGAAGAAAGAAAACAAATAGATAGTTGGACCCAGGCCCAAAACATGCCCATGGGATATCACACCGCGGCACTGCGCGGCTGATTTGCTGGGAGCATGACTTCAGGGGCAGAGGTGGGCTGTCTGGGTGGACCAGAGCCTGAAAGATTGTCGTAGCAAAACATTGGGTGCTGGGTCACTGTGCCATTCTTTATCGCTAGCCCCAACTCCGCCGATGTATATAGCATCCAGATGCCAACCTGCACATCAATCAGTATTTTTTTCAAGTCTGCATTCCTCTTTTTCTAGTTAGATTGCTTAGAAAAAGCATGCTCCAGCATTGGGTGATCAACACCCTGTCAAACGTGCAAACAAATATTTAATGGAGAGCATGTCTGTGAGACAGACCGCAATAGTGAGGATGGCCACTTCCACAATGCCCCAGGCTATGAGGGCCCCAGCGATGGCCACAGCGAGCACCACTGTGATGATGGCAGTCGTCCTAGCATTCACCCCGCACAGCAGCAGCAGGTCTGCAAATATCCTCCCCCCATCGAGCGGGTAGGCCGGGAGCAACAGGTTGAAGGCCATGATGTAGAGGTTCAGCTGCAGCACAAACAACGCTCTTCATCAGACCTTCCAGCATAAATCTTTGCACAGGCAGCATGCTGCCCTGCTCGCATACGCGCAGGTTGGAAAAGTGAATGCCCTCATTTGCACAGCTGCATTGTGTTGCAAGGACTTACCTGAGAGGCTCCTGCGCAGAGGGCTAGCCAGAAATGCTGCCTGGGATCAGGCACGCTCAAAGATGGTGTCCATCCGTGGTAGACCACATGGGAGGATACCGCCAAAATTGCAAACCATATGAAGAACTGTGGAATGTGCGTCAATGGTCCTGAGATTGACACAAAGAGATCTGTCTTTGGGGACGTTGAGTGCCCCACAAAGGCCAGTCCTCCCAGTGGCCAAAGAAGTATCCCGTGCACCTCAGCACCCACCTGCAGAGAATTGAATTTTTGTGACACAGCCATGTCTGGTTGTGAAACCTTGATAGATTGTGCAAAAATGAGATTGGTTTGTTTGGTACACACAATCATTTCTGGAAGTCACCTTGCGCGAGGCCAGGCAGTGCCCAAGCTCGTGAATGTAGACCGTCAACAGCAGGATGGGCCCGAACAAGACAACAGCCCAGGCCACTGATTGTGCAGAGACGAAAGCTTGGCTCAAAACAGCCAAGAAGAGTGCGACAACGAACAAGACTGCAACAGCCAACACGTTTTCAGCTGCTTCTGATCTAGCTTTTCGCTCGTAGGCATAAAATTCAAATCAATTTGGATGTAACACCGCTTCAAATGGACAGTAAGCTGGCAGAAATTTGCACATTTAACGTAGGGAAGTTGATTTTTCCGAACGGCATCTGATCATAGACTCGGGTACCCAACCAGGCATATATTCTGGAAGCTTGAAAGATGAGCAGAGCAGTGCTTACAATGAAGACGAACAGGAATGCCGAACAAGCTGCCCAATGGGATGGTGCATGCCGTGAAAAGTGGGTCTGCCATGTGGATGATGGTATCCTTAGGGGGGTATCAAATATTCATACCAGTTCTCATTTGCTCCTTTCTCTGCTGTGTTTGCAGCATTTATATGGTGCTTTACAAAATAAACTAATTCTTTGAACTTGTTTTTCGCAAAATTTCTCAAGCACACTGACTGGCGTTGCCTATTCTGGCACTCATGCAGCCAACTTCTAGACAGGTATCCACATGCCTTCCCTGGACATCTCCACTGCTGTTGGCATTTGAACATTCACTTCACGAATATTCTGCCACACCTGATCCCTGCCATGTTCTTTGCAGACACCTTGCACTGTCTCAAACCATTCACTAAGCGGGCTGTGGCAGGTCTCCGGGGTCCAAACCTGTAGGTGAGCGATATGGACAAGTCCAGGCTCTCTGTGTAATGGGCCCATCGTGGCGGAAAGAATAAAGTGTCTCCTGGCTCCAAGACCGTTTCCACAGCTTCAATCTGCACGTGCACAGCACAGGCTTCACCACTCATGATTACTGCTCGCTGCAGCTCAATCTGGAAGTTGACAGAAGCAACGCATAAAGCTTTCAAGAAGTTGTTCATGTACCACATGATCAGTGACCTTTGCCAGATGCTATGCCACTCAGAACTCTACAAACAAGGAGCCCATACTTCCTTTTCAAGATCTTTGCATTAGCAGTCATTTGCACACCTGGTGGAAGTCTGGAAAACGCTCCAGGTCGGGCTTTGCTGGGTCCAGCCTGCAGCGGCGGCGCAGGATGTGCCAGCTGGGGTAGGGCTGCAGCTTGCTTAAGGCGCTAGGAGGGTACAACAACAACCGCTTCCTCCCTCTGATCTGCACCCAAAAGGCAGCCTCATTCCCATGCCACCATGTGCAGCCTTTGCATGTATGCGGCATGTTGAGCTTGGCAGTAGTGGCAACAATTGTTCTATTGAATCCTATCCCTATTGGCAGGGGGGTCCACATGCTGAGTTTTACCTGTGTGAGGAAGCTCGTGTGGCCGTCGTAATGTAGCGGGCTGACAGCTCCTGAAGGGGACAGCCACATCCTTGCCACTTGGCGCACCGCCATTCCCTCCTCTGGGTCACTGAGATCTGCGCATGGGACACCTCAACATATTCCCCTCATACACCCCACAGGAGATCTCAAGGGGTACTAAAGACTGCCAGGGGGTAGTCTTCGTACCCCCTGATATACTTGAAGAGTATGGTGGCACATCTGCAGCGGAAGGGCTAGGTCATACCCGGCTGAGTGATACAGTTGAAAGGGGGCCCATTAAGATCCACATCTGGTAGGATCTCTGGCCACAGCGGAGACTGCATGTAGTAGAACTCGCTGCCCGGGTAGATCAGGGGCAGCAGTGTGCAGCCTGCCTGCATGCGCTGCGCAAACTCGTGCAGTGGCATCCCGGGCACCAGCATGCTTGGCGCAGACTGTGGGGAGCGGAAGGCTAGATAGTAGGGCATCAGCCGCGGCTCCACAAAGGTGAAGCGAAGGCTCGGCGCTATCCTGACTTTCACTGTACTGGTACCAACACGTCTAAGTTAGGGCAAATGCAATCATGGCTCAGCTACTGGAAACGAAGGAACTTGCAGCATGCTTCCACTCATCTTTGGCGGCCATGCATTTTTGCAAGCCAGTCCAGCGTCCATTTATGCACTGCTGGCCAATGCCTGACGGCGCCCTTGATCAGGACTGGGCCGCAGTCATTCCCTGTGGTCCCAGCAGCATACTGTCGGAGGTGCCTCTGGGCCTCTTGCTGCTGTCCTTCACTGTCCCAAGAGAAGGTTTTGACTGAACCTGAGATCCTGTCGCAGAGCCATCAACACGTTAGTTATTTGGGATGTCAAATGTGTCAGCATCCAAGCACAGGTATCCTGTCATATGCCGACCATCATGCCCAAGAGGTAGAATTTCAGAAAAGAATACAACATGGATATTGTTACCCGGAATACACGTCAGGAAGAGGTCCACGTACAACACCCTCTTCCAATACCTCGTCACAAGCACTAGACATGTGATGCTTCCACCATCGTCACCTTGGATATTTCCAAGAAGAACAATTCATACCTCAGACAGACTAGTGTCAAGACGCAATGATTGTTGTTCAGATAACAAGATCGCAAGCACTCGACAGAGTCCAGGTGAGCAACGACTACATCAAGAATTATGAGCAGCGCTAAAGCACTTGCTTGGACGTCTGCCACGTGCCCCAGGTGGAATAAAGCGTCTGTACTTGATGAGATATGAATCTGGAATCACGTACTGTTCATTGCTGAATAAGTTATGCAAATGTTGCCCATGATCATTTGCATGGTAGCAATGCTCCTGGTATGCATGCATGAGCCGGCGGGCGCCCGGCCCATCTGCCCCGGCGGCGCATCATGATGTTGGGCAAATGATCTCGCAGTGGCTGCCAGCTGACAGTGTCAGTGGATCCATGTGAATGTTTGTAGACCTGCCTTTAGTCCCATGCCGTGCTAGGTTGCGCAGAAGCACGTTCAGGCTGACAGCATATGATTGCAATGCCCTGGTTGGTTGTCACGTGCACGGTCACCGGTGACATGGCAAAAGACAATCATTCTCAGCTGAAATCAGAATAGCTCGCTCTCTGTTCAACTTGAACAAGTAGTCTGCCTCAATCCAAGCCTATCTCAGACAAATAGCTAGATATTTTTGCCTGGATCCTGAATTCTCTCTTGAAGAATGATCAGATTCCAATTGGACAATAATTACTACATAGCAATGACAATCCTTGGGTGCTGCACAGCGGCTGCAGCTGTGCTATCCCAGGCTGTAGCCTGGCTGTACTGCATCTGATTGGCTGACAGACTGGCCACTCCCATCACTTTGATGGGATGACGAAAGATCATGAGGGCAGTCAACAAGTCGACTGTTGGACTGTTGCACAAAAGACTTGGACTTTAGTACTTGGTTGTATCAGGCGTCTACATTCTGACAGCGTTCCAAAGCAAGAACTTTGCAAGGGGCCGAGCAAACACCGTATGTATTTGGCATTTGCCGTGCATACATTCCCCACCTAAGTCAGGTCATGGCGCCAGCTTTTCAAGGTTCAAAAAGAATTCACTTCCCCTGGTTAGAACAACATTCTGCGAGAGGCTGTAACACTCCCTTCAACAGCAACGCAGGGGTCATAACAGAGGCCAACTTGGCTAGCAGCAGGAGCGCCGCGGCATTTCCTTCTCAAACGCGGGGACTGCTGGTGTGGGTGACTGTGGTGAGGAGGGCCGTCTGCTGGGGTATCTAAATTCCTGAGCCCTAATGGTTGGCGAGGACGGCCGCTGGTCTTGCGGCCACTGTCTCTGCTCCGGCGACAAGCCTGCCATGTCCTCTGCTACTGTCTGGAAGAGAGCATGCACCCCAATACCTGCACATTGCACACCAACCTTCTCAATGAACGACAGGTTGCTCGTGTTCCTCTGCGCACAGCATGCCGTGCAGTGGATCCTCCTCAACACAGTATGATTATACATCCACCCTCTGAGGCATGCCAGGTACTAAAGACTGCTAGTCTGACTAGTCTTTAGTAACTCCTGATGCCACGTGTGATGGGAAGTCAACCAAATGGACACACCCTGCTTGGCCGAGGTGACAAAGACCCGAGGAGCGCCATAGCGGGGCACAAGCAGCTGCTTTGCATACTCTGCCACATCCTCATCGCTGACCTCGCGCCGGCCAGATGTGGACGTCAGAGAGGCTGCAGAAAACTGCCTTGACATTGTGGAACTGTCTCCTCCTGCCCCACAGCACATGGTACCTCACATCGCAGCAATCTGTGGATGGCTCGCCCACATGACTTAGATATTGCTGTCCAGACAATGTGCTTGACTCAAACATTTGTCGCACCATTGACAGAGTCATCAGCTTCGGCATCTGGGTCTGGTTGCGCTGTTCCAACAGCTGGCAGCTCCTCCAGCTGATCACATTTTGTGAGGGCAATGTATATCCTGCAGTCTGGCTGCGTTTCCCTCACTTCCTCGACCTGCAGCATGACAGGGGATCAAACTCCCAATCGATTGCAATGTTCAGCATGTGAGGCCTCATCTCGGACATGGGCAGTCCCTTTGCCATGTACAAAAGCAACAGTTGTGAGTAGCACTTCCGTACCCAGAATTTGAGCTTGTCAAAGCTCCTGCGATCACAGGGATCAAAGCAGAGGATTGCTGCCTTGGCCCCGTTGTAGTACATTCGACTGAGGCTCTCAAATCGCTCTGCTCCAGCTGTGTCCCATATTCCCAGAGACACAACTCGCCCGCTGTGCACCTTGATCTGGAATGAGAAACACAGCTTTTGATTTAATAGGATGTAAGCAAACTTGTGCAGCAGTACTAACTCAGTTGTGTTTGAGCTTAAAGCCGTACTAGGCTTGCTCAATCCGATCGGCAAAGGAGCAGACCTTTTTGGCAGCAAAAGCGGCCCCAATAGTATTTTTAGGAGTATTCTCAAAGATGCTATTGATGTATCTGTCAACGAGGCAAGACTTTCCTGCGATACAGTGGCCACAGATCTCTACTGGTTACTCGGTGCACCGACAGGCAACGCGTGATCAAGCCGTGCAGATTGCATTTTTCGTGTACCACACAATGCATGACACATTAGTCTATCTGCATGCAATATACAATGATACCAGCCGTCTTCTTGTCAAAATTGCGTCGGTGGTACGGCAAAATTTATCGCACCTACACTCTGCTGTCCCAGTAGGACAACCTTCAGATCAACCTTTGCCATTACTTATTTGCGACACAGATGTAATCTTAGTATTGTGCATCCAACCATCGGAGGCAGCTTGTTTAGCCGATGAGTTTGCGGTTACGATATCATAGTGCGGCTGCCCCCAACTTTGTTGAGTTGGATATCTAACTGTTCGCAGAGACGTTAGTTTAACACACCTTATGTGCAGCTTTGAAACTTGGGTATTGTCCGACGCATTCATCATTCTGAGTGAGTCTTCGTGAGGGTTCTCGAGCAGGGTCAGGGATTTAAGCCTGCCACTCCGGCAACGGGCGTTCCATCCCATGACCCCCTCTCAGCACATCCCTTCAGCATCCCATCACACGTCCCGTCATACGTCCCATCTAATGTCTGGGATGCTCATGGGATGGAACGCCCGTTGCCGGAGTGCTGGGCACTAAATTCTTATATATCGAGAGGACGGCCCAAAGAGGTGATAAATTCATCCCAACAATACTCTACCTCGGAGGCCCCTATCATCCCCTTAAGGAAGCTTCTATTATCCAGGAGACTGCTGAGTGGAAGTCTGTGTCCGCATGGGGACAGTGCACATTTGGTGCAAGAGGACTGCCAGATTGACTCAGGCAGGTCGCCACTGGCAATCCAGAACTTTCTTTGAAAGTCCAGTCTGGAGCACGTGCACGCTGAAAGTCCAAGAGGTCCCAACATGAGACACACAACAGGCCAGACCTTGTGGCAGGGCCTTGACGCCAGTCACTTCTTGAGCACAATGCAGCGGTTGCCTGAGCCGAGCGGGACCTCCTCCAGCTTTGCAACCTTTTTGACCAGCTTGGTGAAGCCGGTCTTGTGCTCCGGCGTCTTGATCTGGCGCTTGAACCTCGCTGTCAGCGCACTGGAAGCGATTGGTCCGGACGCCTTGAGGAACTCCACAATCTCCTGCTCTGTCACACCGCCGGAACCGTTCCCTGCTGCAGGCGCCGCCGCAGCCTCACTGTGCTTTGCCTGCATTGCACAGGAGGATCTGGTTCAGCAGGAGCACGGCAGAGTATTCATGCTACATGGCAGCTGTGGCAGCTCTGTTGCCCTTTGCCCTTTTTAACCATGCATGGATGGCTACAGAGTCCCTCTTGATAGGAGGTAGGCAGCGCGCACCTTCTTGGCTCCATCGGTGGCCGCGTCCTCGGCTTTCCGCTTGGAAGGCCGACTGTCCGCGGAAGCCTGAGCCTGTTGGGACGACGAAGGCCCTGGCATGGGGCTGGGAGTGGGAGTCCTTCTCCTGGCTCCCTGCTGATCAGCTGTGCCGACCTGCAGATACCTTTATTCGTCAACTTCATCCTTGTTTGCATGCCTTGTTGCTTGTCAAAGGTTTCACTCCTGGCACTGACAGCAGGTATTCTGCATACCCATTTTGCTGCACACGCTGTAGTCATGCTATCCCTTTTCTGGCTATCACATCTTTGAACACGGAACTCCCCATATTGTCCAACGCACTTTACCTCCTGCATCAGCCAGATCTCGATTGCTTGGACACATTCAGCCTGGGCAACCTGCAAGGGGAGTGGGCCAGAAAAGTCACCTTCTTAGGGGCACCAGCAGGGGCGTCCAGGTCATCGTCATCATCCAAGTCATCGTCGTCGTCATCGTCATCATCTGAGTCAGACTCCAGCCCCGTGTCCTTCAGCTTGCTCTGGATGGACAGCCCAGGTGTTGCCCGCCCATCCTCATCGCTGTCACTGCTTCTCAGACCCCTGCACAACACGCCAGCGCAGCTTCATCAAGCTCCTGAAAATGGCCATGCTCCCTGGAGATGTGGAGGGCACAGAGTCATAGAAGGGGCCTCGCCCTCATACTGTGCTTTGTTCATTTTCTGAAAACTTTAAAACTTCAGACTTGGAGGTGCAGCGACCGCCAGAGATGAGAGAGGACTGCCTCACAAATATACATCATGCAACAATATCAGAATGACCCCACAACAGGTTTTGTGAACAGCAATGACACAAGGTGGATGGCTGACTTTGGAGGGGTTGGATTGGCATCTGCGTCCTCCCCTTCCTCGCCCATGTCCACATCATCATCCGCGCGTTCGTCCTCATGCTCCCAATCCTCCCCCTTCACTTGCTTATCCACCTGCAACCACACCACAAGTTTACATTGCTGGTGCCACGCATGCAGTTGGGGAAAAGTCCATATGCTTGCCTGTCACACCATGACAAGGCCCCTGAAATTTGTCAGACTGGAGTTTACAGCAGTGTCCAAAGGAGGTTCAGTTTGAAGCTTACAGCGGTGTCCAAAGCACTGAAGGAGGTTCGAATTGAAGCTCACAGCGGTGTCCAAAGCACTGAAAGGAGGTTCAAATTGAGGCTTACAGCGACATCGGTCCCCTCATCAGCTTCGCCCTTGGGCTGCCCGTTGCGTCCGGGGGCGCCACTTGCTCCGCCTTGGGCCCCCCTCGACATGAAGTCATCTTCATCCTCTTCATCCCTCTCAGAGCCTGACGACGCATCGTCAGCCACCGTGCCACCCTTCTCATCCGCTGCACATGGTGATGCACACAAGCTTCAAAAGCTGCATGATTAGATCCTAGCCCGGCTCTTGCCAAGCCTTTTACTGGCCACTAACAAAGGCCACACTCCACCCCTTTCACTTTTCCATTATAGAAATTCAAAAGTGGTAAAATCGTGGGAATCACCTTGGGCCACCAGAGCAGCCAGTCTAGAATTTGCCAAGGGGAAGTTAATTCTGTCGCGGCTGTCCATCTGCCTTTCAGCTTCCTCCAAGCTGTTGACCTTGAACCTGCAAAACAATGAAAACTTTCGGTCAGATCTGGCGCCATCATCAACAGAAGCATCTGCACTTGGCAAGAGCGAAAGCAACTGACAAGCATTGTGGCACGTGTGCTCACTTCTGGGTGGGCCGGAAGCTGTAGAAGTCATCAATGGGGATTGCGGTGAAGTTGTCACCCTCCTTTATGAGCACAAAGTAGCCAGCACTGGACGACGCACCAGCAAGACCCCCCTCTGGGAGACCTCTGTGACTCAGACTGCCATTGCTGTCTAGCAAGCGCCATGGACGCGCCCTGAGGATGCAATAGTGATCCTTTTGTTAGGCTGGTTCACCCAGCTATACCAGGGCACCATCATGCATATGTGTGTCCATGGACACAGTAAAACTACACTTGAAGGGCGGAGAAGAAACATGCCTGCTAGCTTCCAGCATACTCCTGGTTGTGTCAGTCTCTGCCTCCTTTTCTAGTTGCCAGCCAGCATGCTTCTTCTTAGCAAGTCCTGGGTCTCCCTGAACACCGGGAGCACTCATCAAGACCCAAATACTTCGACTGCAAGCCTTCATGCAAGGTTGCATGTCATGCAGGATGTCATAAGGTTGCATGATCGACATGGGGAATATTTGAAGTAATCCTTCGTGGTATCCTTGCTTGCTCACCCCAGGAAACATCCCCATGAAGTATTTTGTGATGCTGTGCTCTGGGCCCGGTGCACGCAGGACAAATTCCTGCAGCAACAAATGTTGGCGTGTCCTTATATGCACGCTGCACTATGCCACAAGAAAGTGCCCAAAAACCTCAAGAATGCAAGGGTATAATGCAGTGGGTCTTTCAGTTGTGAGATCACCTGTGCAGCATCGGCTGAAGCACCATCAGTCATCACGTATGTAGCAAATGTGCACAAAGAATTCCAAAAACGTCTGCTGTTGTTCAGCGTGGCTGACCAATTTCCGAGCAACCAATTTTCACTCGTTTATGCAATTGAACACTCATGATGACCATCACTGTATCCCTCCTGCTGAAGCAGACAATAGACATGAGCGATCGAAATTTTGTGTTCCCTATGAAGTCTTGGGTCACGCCAAAGGACCAAGTGAGCCGTGGTCATAAGCAATGTTCTCTGCGAGTCCCCTTCCAATGGCCTGCCCACGGTAGTGCCCCAGTGGGCCAGCAGTGGGCAGTTAAAGCTGGGCTGACATGGATCCAATGGGGTGCCAAACTTGCTCGTTCTTGGCTGCTGTGTTCTTGGCTTGTTCTTGGCTGCTGTATGGACCTTCAAGTCGAAATTTGCAACATGCATGCAAATGGGTCACGCTGCCACCATGGCATGATCATGATCATGATCATCAGTACCGGCGGTCATTGTTAGAACGTTCTGATACTGCGGCTCATGAGCCAGCTGATCAGCTGGCAAATTTGGGCAGCGCACCCGGACAGATCTGAGGGCCCTAGCATGAACAGGGCAGTCGTGCGGCCGCCATTTGTGCCAAAGAATACCAATTGACATCCAATTGCATACATTCACATATCTAGCAGGGCTGTTGCAATTGCAATGACACTGTCAGCTGGCAGCTGAAGCTTCCTGACCTTAAGGCTACTTGTCCCAGGCATCAAACTTCGAATGTGCAGGCACTGCCAATGGCATACAGTACAGAACCCTAAGGGGAATAGCAAGGATCAGCGTCAGTAATATCACCACCCGTGCGAACTGGAGTATCGAGGATCGCACTGCAGTATTAGGTGGTTTGATGCTGCATGCTTGCCATGCCAGAGACTGTGCAGAGCTGCAGCTCTTGCAAGCTCATCCTGGCTAATGCAACTCAGGTACTGATTGACTGCAATGTGGGCAGATAGGGTCTAACGGGCCCTGCATGCTGTTGTACAAATCAGCCATCACTATCAGAGACAACATTAGCAAGACATACGACACAGCAGCACAAGAGGTTGGAAAGAGATTTTCACGAGGCGCTTGAGCTTGAACCCGAGGCCATTACAATTCCTGCGTGCTGGTCTTATCGGTCTTCCCATATGGTTCTTTGGCATCAGAGGAACTGTGAGATAGTGTACTCAGTAAAGTTTGACAAAGTACAACTGTTCGAGGTATCGAAGGAATGTCATCACCAACTTCATGGAGTACAAGACGATTTCCACTAACAATGTTGTCTAATCCAAGAGGAAGGGAATAATGTACCTCGCCAGTGTTAACACAATTGAGATGATAACCTGTAGCAAGCTGTTGTCATCATGATCTAGGACCCATCATCAGAGGTCACCAGGAGCCTGTGTAATGTCATATGCTCGTTCGTTGCCAGCGAAGAAGGACAGAAGCTTACCACGGTCACCATATTTTGCAACGAGAACGCGTCATCCCACATGATTGCTCCAGGAAGATTGAAAAGGTTATCATCAACCCATTCGCCAAATCGCTGCAGTCACAGATAGTCACACGTTACTCAAATTGTCCGAATGCAGCTGAAATTTCTATGGTCGAAATGGGAGCCAGGAGGAAAAATACGGCACAGAGATGCTCGTTGATGTACCTTCCGTTTGCTTTTGGCTTGGCATGTCACAAGCACGCGCCAGACGGGCGTCGGGTTGCGTGGGGTGCGATCTTGTCGCAGGACAGAGCTGCTTTAGGGTAACACGCCCGGCTCGACATGGTACTGCCTTGCTGTGAAGGTTTTATAAATTTACTTTGCAATGGCCAGCCCCAAGCCCATGCAAGGCCATGCAAAACTCCTCGAGAGAAGTAGATCGGCTACACCCTGCTTTCGATACTTCTGCTCCCCTATTGCATAAACCCTAGCCTCAAGATGACTTAATCCTCTTGCAATTTGCTTGCTCTTGCTTGCTCCAAGGACTGGCTCTCTGGATCCCAAAATTAGCATCTGTAAGAAAGGTGTTAAGCGCTCTCGGTATCTGTGCAGCAAATCAATTGCATCCTATTTGTTGCAGCAGTATGGGAAAAGATGAGCGGTTCGACTTGCCCGTCTTGGACAACAATACATTCGATATGAATGCGACAACGGGCTTGTTGTCCCTTGATTGGTCCAAGGACCTCGTTGACACACCAGGAACGGTTCCGGTGCTTACCGCAGGGGCCCTTGTAGGCGGTGATTCTGAACTCCCACCAGACCACCTGGTAACGTTTTCCTGTCGATTTGTCAGATTATTCGAATCCACGCGTTAATGCTTAAGATCTGCCAAAGGCCTGGCATCGCTCAGATTCTACAAAATATATGGGGCTTACACGAGACTGTTTGTCTGCAGTTCTCCACCCTCCTGCAGACAGGCCTGCTGCATGATATGCTGTGCCTCTACAACACGGAACAGAGGCAATTTCATACCCTGGTCACGCTTGGCCCAAACGTTTGCGGCCATCCAAGGATCACGCATGGAGGTGAGCACTTCTGCAACCTGAGCTCCTCATATAACTGCACACACCTCATGATGGCTGATGCCCGACGCTTGAACTTTTCGCAGGAATGACTGCAGCCATCATTGATGAGACGCTGGGCGGACTCAACTATGTCCTGAAGCGCGAAGGCATTGTCCCTCACGGGCCATCCTTCACCGTGCACCTCGAGGTGCATTTATTGCCCTGATCTCCTTGCATGCTCCTGATTGCATCTTCAATGACAGGAGTGGTCAGAGAACGAAGAGTTATGATTGCAGGTTGCTGATGTAGATCCAGTGAGAAAATTTTTGTTGCCTCTCAGGTGGCATACAAAGCGCCAGTGCCCGCATCAACATCGCTGATCTGCACAGCGAGCCTCCAGTCATTGGAGGGCCGCAAGGCGTGGGTGCTGGCTGAAGTTCTGGACAGGCCCGGCGGCACCCTGTACGCTACCGGCAAGGCCTTGTTTGTGATCCCCAAGGACAAGATGCTGCCGCCATCGAAGGCCTCGGAGAATGCTGCTTTTGCAGAGGCTGACGCTCAGGCAGGGGCAGTGCCCGAGACAGAAACAGAGGTGGAGAGGTTGAGCCTCCAGCAGTGACACAGCTGCAGATTGTGGGACAGTAAGCTCTCACCTTGACCTCGAAACAGCAGTGACGAGAATTGCTAAATATTGGAATGATCCGGCTGAACAGAAGAACATACACTTATGGTGTGAAAGGTCAGACAATTGTGACATTGAGGTTGACGTAGGCCAAGCAAGTGCTGCTTGAACAAGGGAAGAACAACATGAACTGAAGATCCGCTGAAGATGTAGTACTCATTTCAAGAGAGTTGAGCACATTGGGTTACATTTGTTGATTGTTTAGTGTCTGTATGATCAGTGCATGAAGCAGCTCAAGAAGCTGATCAGTCTTAACTTTGGTGTCGCTCGTCCTTGAAGGAATCATTTGTCAAATGGATTTTCACTTGGTCCAGACCAAATAATTCTTTTGTAGCTCTGCTCTGCTGTACAGACTCTACACAGTTCAGAAGCTTGTTGACAGCTACGATGCTCATTTCTATTTGCCATATTGCCATGCATGTCTACTGGCTGTCAGAAACAATTTTTCAAACAAAGATCATCCACTTGATCCCCTACTGTGAAAGCATTACGATTGCGATTGGCAGACAAAGCTGACAATTGAGCAAAATGAAGCTGCTGGTGGCAGCAAGAATGTCAAACCTAGTGCCTTTCGGCAGGTCAACTAGAGCGGTAAGCACATGGTGTCAAGTTCGATTCATTCTAAGATCTCTTTCTTCATTGGTCCATGAGGTTGCTTTTCCTTTGATTCCCCAAGCCAGAGTTTCTACATTTTGATTTGGATTTGGGGAGGCTACAACCCACAGGAACCCCGCAGCGTCGGGCTCTGTAGTGTTGGGCGTACCAATCAGGTGATTCCCATTGGAAAGGATCAGAGAGATGCATTTGCTGTTGTGAGCCTGGGGACCATTCTGTAGGGGATTCCTCCATCATAGTTGCAGCACCAAATCGAGGAAATGTGCGCCATTCTGCGCCAGAAGCCGTCAGCAGCAGTCATGTCACTGAAGCCGCGGAAGATGCCTGTCACATTCCTGACCATGAGCACCTGCACACATCCATATCACCGTTGAGTTGCTGCAGATAGCAGAAGCTGCATATGCATGAACTGAGCATCAAATCAATTTAAGCTCCTTGCAGGTATGATGGCACACCTTGATGTCATCGTGTGGCTGCAGTGTCCTCCGCAAATCCTCATCGGACAGATTTGCAGGTATGGTGAGCTGGTTGCCCATCCTTTTCGCAGGATTCCACTCCCTCATTGCCACTGGCACCACCTCCACTTGGTTATCCTGCGCTCAATTTGTTGCTTCAAATCTCCGGCCACCAAGACTGGTGGGTTGTTGAACGCCTCAAGCAAAATTGTGTGAGTACTGCTGACGTCCAAAGGTGAAGTTGCAAGTCACCTTGAGCTCTGCGGGTGTGTCGGGATTGTCCCAGAAGGAGTGCTCTCGGAATGCTATGGGCGGACCGTAGAGCTGCGGGTCATCGCCAAAGTGGGATGGGCGCAGAATTTGATCCAGCGGGCACACAAAGGGCAGCTGCGTCCGCGACGCCCCGGGTGCCCGACACCTCTCCAGCGGACTCCTGCACAGGCGGCGCACTCCTGTTTTCAGTCTGTCCTTCACTGAACCTTGTGTGAGCCTTGGTATATTGCGAGTGCCCATGGACCGAGCCAGGACTGCTTCACTGAACTCGACATGCGCAGTCTTACAGCCTCAGTACATTGCTGGGTGCCCCACCACAGACCGATCCAGGACTTTCTTCAAGCATCCCTGCTTTGCATGTCATGCAGGAGGGTTCCCCAATCAAGGAAGTGGTCATTTTAGGCCGTGGGGTGCAGATCCCCAAACAGAGGGATGCACAACGTTGGTGTGTGGATTCTGGGACGGATGCGCGCATGGTTGAGTGGCGGCGGTAACTCACCAGAAGCGGTCGCAGAAGCAGACGAGGCGCGGCATGACCAGTGTCCGGTTGAGCGTCATCGCCATGGCAAAGCCCACCACCAGCTGCGCACAGCTTCACGCTTCAGTCCCCCCACTCCAAACTTGTCTTCATGCATAACCTTTTCGATGATCATGTAACAGATTCCCCAAGGTCAAGCTCGTCCTTAAGGGACCGGTGCATTACAAGACCCCTGGGAGAGAGGGGCGCCAATCTCCCAAAGAGTGCTTCATCAGCACACGGAAGTCATTGTTCTTCCTGAGGCACTGATTGTACAAAGGGATCGTGTTGGCAGAGGACATGCAGCGCACCTGGTCGAGCTGGTGCTGCATGAGCTTGAGGTGCAGCTCGACCATGTAGTCGTTCTTGAGGCGCTCAAAGTTGTCGGGGATGGCAGGCACATGGATGTCCAGCGTCAGCAGCCGCTTCTGGTCGTAGTAGTCGCGGTCATCCAGCCAGATCTGCTCCTCGCGCAGCCGGTTGCGCTTGGCCGCCACGCCCCCAAACACATAGCTCATGTGCACCGCGTACGGCGACACGCGCATCACCTGCACACGCCAAGACTCGCTCAAATGTTGCAGCTCAAGATCATGCATCCAAGCACAGTATGGAAGTACACATGCACTACCGCCACTCGTGACGCGATCTAAGAAGCAGCACACTTGCATGTAGTGAGGAAGGGAGCTGCAACACGTTCGAAAGCGCTTAATCCATTGGCATGGTATGGTGAAGCTGCCACGCAGAAGAGATGCACAGAGCAGTGCTACGGTCCGTCTCAAAGTAGCTGGCGTCGCTAAAAGGCAATTGCGCCAGTATTGACAGGGCAGGGTGACGCAATTCAGCATACCCTGGACAGGTTTAAGGAACAGCTTGCTTTGGATAATCATCATAATCATCACATGCAGCAAGAGGTGTGGTCTACAGAGCAGTGACAGGGGGAGGGAGGGAACAGCGTCGCACGTCATGGAGGCGCTGAACAAAGTAAGAGTGGCCGTTGGCGAAGCCGGAGGCGGGCAGGATGCCGAAGGTGACGGTGCGGCCCATGCCGTAGAAAACGCGCCAGTTGTCCGGGTGCGTCTTTAGCGGCTTCACTCCGACGCGCGCGACCGCGTTGAAGGCCTGCTGCTCCGTGCGGCTCACGTTGCGCCGCAGGGCGCTGTCCCACGCGTCCATGAAATTGCGGGCGCCGCGACCGTGCCGCAGGAACACGATGCCTGCAGCCGCCGGGCCGGTGCCGTCAGCCGCTTGTTTGGCAGGATGCTCAATTGTAATGGAACTGGCATCTTGTAACAGCAGGAGGCCAAAAGTGGAGTGACGGCATTCAGATATCGAGAAATTTGCCCACCAAAGCATGAAAACCATGCCTGCAGCTGCGGGACCAGCACTGTCAGATGCTTGCTGGCAGCAGGGGTTGCCACAATGTGACACTGCACAGAGGGGCATTTGTGATTTTTGGCTGGCTTTCCTGCCCGGAAAGGCGTTTTGTTTAGTGGGCGTCAAGGTTGGGGGGAGGCACCTGTGCTCATCTGGTGGCGCAGCGCGGCTTCTGGACTCTCCAGGCCGTCGTCGTCCTTAGTATTCGACACTCCAAGGCCATCTGTCGCCACCAGAATGTCCGCCTCCTCCAGCCTGAGGGGGCCAATCAGCTTGGGTGACCCAGGTGCGCAACTGATTCGCATGTGCATATGCTTAGGGAGATGCAGGTTGGGTCGGCTGTCCATTTCGCACAGCAAGTGTCAGCGCGCACCCTGAGAAGTAGTCAGAGGGGTCCCGGAGCCAGACCACATCCGTATCGCACAGCAGCGCATCCAGCCCAAACGTGTTGAGCGTCTGGGCCACGCCGATTTTGTTGAAGGCCAACATCCGCGCTGCTTTCGTGCCCTTCATCAGGTGACCTGCACCCCCAGAAGTTTTAAAAGCCTGCATCATGCGTGCTCATCCTACATTGCAGCTACAAGCCTCCTTTCTAAAGCTCAGGGAAATTTGCAATGAAATGGGCATTTGCAGCTATGAGCCGCACCTTGCATGTCAGAGTACATGCCGGCGTGCATGTCAAAGTATGGAATGTTCTGCTGGCGCAGATACTCCGACACCTCATTATCCATGGCCCCTGCCGCACAGCAAGAGAATCTGTCACTGCATGCCTCGCAAGCACATACCCATCACATACCCTCCCAACTTCCATGATTATAGCTGCATGTGAATTCTTTACCCGTGGATGTAGGCGCTCACCTATGAGGAAGTTTTCCACCTCCAGGATGGTCAGGTGGTGGATCCAGTTGCGCAGGAAGTCCAGGTAGGCAGCGCTGGCCCACGTGACAAGCACAATGCCGTCGCGGCTGCGACTGTTGGCCAGCGCGGCAGTGAGCTGCGCCACAGGGGCCCTGTCGGTCTGGCCCTGCAGCGCTGAAGGCGATATGCTCGCCACATCCTGCTTGTACAGCGCCTCCTCCCCCTCCAGAATGCCCCATGTGAGGTTGAATCCCAGCAGCGCCGGCCGCACCGTGATGTTCTTTGCCGCCTTGTCCGAATCCTCGCCGACAGCCGCCGAGCGTCTTTTCTTGGCCATTGTCCCACCTGCTTTCTGCTTCCCCGCTCGCGGCTTCCTCTTGCTGCTTCCCCGTGGCAGAGATCTCCTCACCCTGCTCCCAACCTGCTTTGGCCGGTCCATGGCACCTTCCTTGGCGGCCGCCGCGCTCCCTTGTCCCCTGACACTTGCTCTCCTCAAGCGCGCAGGGGCCTCCTTGGTAGCCCCCTCCTCTCCATCGTCATCATCAGCTTCTGACCATCTTCTCCCCTTGCCTGGATCCTCTAATTCCTGCTCTGCATCCTCCTGATCCTCCGGGGCTGCCACCTCCTCATCGCTGCCCTCTTCATATGTCCTACTGCGGCTGCTGCCTCTGGCTGTCTTCCCACTTGATGAGCCCTGCTCCGCAGTGACATCATCCCGATCACCGTCTCCTCCCTCATGTCCCCAACTCTCATCCAAATCTCCATCATCTTCATCCTCCCCAGCCGCGCTGCCAAGTGATGCTCCTTGCCGGTTCTGTGCAAGATCTGAACCTCTCTGCAAAAGGCCTGTTGCTGCATCTTCGCCATCAGCTGCGTCCCTGCTGTACCCTGCATCCCTGGCTCCCTCCCTCCAGTCTGCACCCCTCTTGTGGCGCTGCACTGGAAGCCCCCTCGTTATGCTCTCTTCCTCGACCACGTCAGCCAATGTCACTGGCTTCCGGATGATTGCCTCTTCATCAGGCCCCCCAGATTCCCTGACATCCTCTGGAGAACTGAAGGACTCTGTTGCGCCGTCGTTGCGCTCATTGCGCTTCTGGAAGTGGACACGCATCCTGACTGCTTGCTTCCTGGGCAACTGCCTGGGGCTCTGCAGCTCCTCCGCCATGGCAACTTGACTTCTGGCTTTGCCATCCGGCAAGGAAGCAGCTTGCCGCGTGTCACTCTGAGTCCCTGCAACCATCTCTTGGTGAGTAGGGATGCAAACAAGTACACTGATCACCCAGCAGGAATGAGACGATAAACCAGCTTCCAGATGTTCACTATGTACCTGGTAATGCATCTGCAGGGTGTCGATTCAAAAGTGCAGAAAGGTCCGCCTCCTGCATCAAAGCATCACAAAATATACAGTTGTGTCTTTCGTAAGGCTCGCCACAATTAAGAAGGATCTCACTTAGCATCAGAAGCAAAAGACAGAAATGCATTGACAACCACCACAGAAAAAGATCGCTCACCTGATAAAGGTAAGAATATGCCAGTCCCAAGACCAGCCCAGTCGAGATGACTGCAAAAATCTTCCACAGCCTCATGGACCCCTCTGTCCTGATCCGAAAAATGTTGTGCAGGTTTTCATCATAGTATTGGTTACTTCACCACCAACTGCATGATGGAAAGACGACCAACCCATGAACTTCAACTTTGAGGACTGCAATAAGCCGCAATATTCAAGCTTTCACTCCAACTCCATCTGGTGAGTGAGCGGCAGAATATCAGTGCAATACTTGATCTGCCTTGGAGAGCATGGACATAGGCGATCTGGGATCCAGATTGGAGCTGCGCTTTCAAACCATCGCGTTGCCTAAATTGTCTCTGAGCCATTCTCGTCTGCACGTCAGAGTTGGGGCCTAGCTTCTCGTCAAGATGAACTCCTGAATGTCAAAGAACATTTTTGAGAAGTTAATTTCAAGTCAAGCCTGGCTACCTTGGTGCAAGACATTGAGCTCCTGCCGATGCTTATATCCATGCAGATCTTAAAGAAGGTGTAAGGTGCAAAATTGCAAAAGATCTACTTGTCGAAATTTCAGAAATTTTTGCGAGCATAGATGACGACCTTTGATCGAGGATTTTCTTCTTAATGTCACAGTCAAATCTAGACACATGGAAATCAGACATCTGGCGATGGCGTTTCTATGGGATTGCGGCGTATGAGAGTATTTTGTTATCACTAGTGTCATTCGTAGTGACCACAAGTTCCACTTTTGTCTGGAGCTTGCGCATCAGGGATTTTTTTCAATCGCTGATCAACCCATGGCTATGGTGTCTTTTCATGCTCGAAATTGCCCTACTGACAGCTACATTGATAGGTACGTCCGCTACTTTGCGTTTCTCATAATTGTGACGCAGTGTGATCCCCTACATGAGCCATCGCTGACGATCCCGTGGGACAGCAGTGTGTGCTGACAAAGTGATCTTGCCTTCATCCTCTTGCAGCCCAGGCGCAGCTGCTGAGGGTCTCGGGGCTGCAGCAGCCTCGATGGCTGCGCTCGGGCTTTCGACTGCCCAAGTGGTTTGTGGAGCCAGTCGCTAACATACTGGGCCAGGTGCAGACAGTAGGTGGCCTGATAGACCTCTCGCTCTACTATGCAGCGTCTGCAATCACCGGTGCTGCCAGCATGTACTATTTCACATCGCTTCTTGGCCAAAAGGGTAAGGAAACAAGCAGCAGGAGCAGAGCATAAAACTTTTGCTCGCACCCTTTATCTGTCTAGACGGACGCTGAAAACATTGATTTGCTGCAGGAGCTGATTGGACATGGTGGTTTGGGCTTGTGCTTGGGGTCCTGCACGCAACAACAGTTCTCGCCAGGTCAGCGCTGAATTTGATGACTTCATGGCTAACTCTTCTTCTCTCCCAATCATGCTCAACAGCTTAGCAATGCACGTCAGGCTCAAGCCTGCGATGGCATTTGCAGGGGTAAGAACGTTCTAAGCTTTCCCATCATCCACCAGCAGCGCATCTTTGCATTGAAGAAGGAGCTGCCCAAAGGTGAGCACTTTTCTGGAAGCATGTCAAAATCTTGCATGATGCCTGCATGCACTGTCTTTGCCGGATGCGACATGCAATGTGTACTAGAGAGCTTGTGGGCGAGAAGTGATGACCTTGTGCCATGTGTCTGTGCAGCTGTGCCTATTGCAGCTGTCCTGCCCGTCATTGCTGTTGGCATCACAGCATTGCTGAGAGTTTTACTCATCAGCCAAGGGGCGAAATGGACATTGCGCGATATCATGCTCTCACAAATCGCTGGCTGGCTCACAGTCTTCTGCCTCTACATGGGTGAGACCCTTCTTGGACCAAACCCAGTGCATTTGCACATACAAACCCACTGTATGTGCAAAAATATGCTTTGAGAAATGAGCAACATTGTCTGAGCAGTTGAATTCCCCGTTCCTGTGTGCAGGCAGCTGTCTGCTGAACATTGTAACGGTGGAGCACCTGCGCTTTGCCCTGCCTGGAGACGCCGATCCCAATGGGAAGCTCTTTGCAGTCTTGCAAAACGACAAGGTAAGCTCATCCACCATCCACGATGTATACTCTTTATAAGGGCTGCCTATGCATAAGATGATGTCCTTGGAATCTCCTGACGGTGACCCCTGACCTGCTGTCACGCAGGACCCAATATGGCAAGCTCTCGCCCTGCAGGACCTGTCGTACTTCACTCAGCAAGGTCTATCGGAGCTCTGGCGGCGAGCAGCCATTTTCAGCGATGTGTCTGGCAATGCTTGGAACACACCTGTGCAGTTTTGCCTGACAGAGGTGCTCCCCTCTGCACCAGCTGCTACTTCTTTTCTCACTGCTGTGCTACATCCCTGCCAGCATTCATATGCTGAACCTTCTGCGTTGCTGGTGCCCCAGGTGGAGAAAGTGGCAAAGCAGGTGGCAGCAGTACTGCCACAGACTGGGGCAAAGCCAGGCGAGGCGCGCCCAGAGTCACACTCGGCAGCAAAGTGGAATGTGCATCCAACATCCACCAAGGTGACCAGACTTTTCAATTGCTCTTTCTTTGTCACACATGCATGCTGTCGGGGCCGATCAGTCTCCTGGCACCCCTGACTGTGCAGCATGCCTGACAGTCATAACTGTGTAATGCTCGCGTCATGATAAATGGCAATCATGTGTGGGCTGCAGCCGCTGGGAGCAATGGGGCGCGCACAGGAGGAGGCGGCAGGGTATATCAAGTCGAGATGCTGGCAGAGCGTGCAGTGCATCCGAGTGCTGGCTGCACTGAGCGTCGCTTCACACTCTGAGGACCCGCTTGGCACTGCTCAGCTGTCAGAGCCGACCGTGGGTGAGGACATATCTGGCTCTTGCTGGAAATCCGGAGCAACGGTACTGTGTGCAGCCCACATTTCTATCCACTTGTGGGTGTCAAGGACATGTGGCATGCAGCTGAGAAGGCATGTTGACTGCGCAGGCGCCGTCACGGCAGTGCTGGCGAGCACAGTGTCGGCATTGCAGGCTTATGCGAAGACGTGTGTGGCGGCTGCTCCCAGGGGAAGCGCCCTGGCACAGCAGTCCATGGGGCCCGATGCATCAGGTACTGCTTATATTCCTCTTGTGCTTGCCTAGATCCGATCATACTTCTGCAATGAAGGCCCATTTGAACTGTTAGACTAGGAGGTCGAGTGGACTGATGCCTCATTGGGGCCTTTTAAAGGCCTGAATTCTTCGTTGTGTGGGAAAATTTGTCAACTCATCATTGATCCACTGTGTAGGTGCGATGCGGAGCGGGGAAGTGGGTGCACCAGTGTTTGCTCTCCACGACGCAGCTCTAGCAGCGCTGTACAGCATCCTTGGAGCGTTTGGGAGCGAGCTGATTGACATTGTGAAGAGCAGCAAGGCCCAGCTTCCCTTTGGGACATCTGCCGATGTGGTGGCCCTGCTTAACAGATGCGACAAATGCCAGGAATGAATCCCCCACAATCTAAGACTGATATGTTACAGTGCAATTCCCTTTTGGCATCCTGCTGCATGTAGCTGTAAGTGATGACGAATCCCAACCGAATTTTTCCTCTACACGCAGTACATGTCGTTGCATGTACACACACCTAAACCTCTCACAGCCCTCAGCATTAGTGCAATATTGCATATACTCCCACTCATGTCAACATTAATTTGCCGGTCCACAACGAATCCTTCACGTAATCTCAGTTCTCTTGTTGTCGATCTGGTCAGATAATTTGACAGTCACGACGTGCACAATTATGACTTGAGTTCCCTGCCCGCGAGTTGCGTTGAGCATGTCCGATTATGAAAGTTTGATCTGACCTCTAATGCAATCAGTTTGCGGCTCAGTACCGCATGGGTTTCCAGGATCGGAAGATGGGGCGCTGTATGATTTTGGCATAAGCCTCAAATATCTCGGAGAGGTTTGGCACATTATTTTCTGCGAGACAACACACTCTTATCTGAGCATTTTTTTGTGGCTCTTTGCAGCCCGGCACGAAGTGATTCAACACTTTCATGTGGCAAGGCTTCTCACTCTCAAGATTGCTCAATGCATTCACCACGGATGCGGCCCTGGCATGCAGATACTCTGGAACCCGACTGTCTTCCTCACCTCGATTGTGGCTGCCAGTGAGGTTTCTACGCGCTGCTTTGTTCGGCTGATTGTTATGTATGCGTCTGCCTCACATTGTATGGGGAAGGGCAGGTCTGCACATCCAGTGTGCCTGGAGGTGGTGAGCAAGCTTTGCTGCTCAGCCTTGTCAACCCACAGGGCATGACTTGGCAATTGCACCTGCAAATAAGACGATGAAGTCATAGAAGCTCATATGGCAATTGAGCCTCACGCTCAAGCAACAAAGGGGAGCAGGACAAGTGCAAACACTGGAAATTGCCACATTGCAACAAACAACCAGAATAATGTGCTTTCCCCGCTGGCTACTCTACTGACTATTCTCCTCACCTTGTCCTTTACGGCTTGAAGCTATGCCTCTTGCTGCTGTGGCTCATGCTTGTTGGCTGCAGCCGGTACATCAGTGTCATATCCCAGCTCCCCTTCGAACTCATCTTCTGATCCGATCGCCACGCAGCGCAACGAGCTCTTGATGCTATCAACGTCATCTTGCGATATTGAGGACGCATGGCATACATATTCTGATCTGCCTTTCGCCATCTTCTCTAATTGCAGGGTACAACTGAGAAGCCTGCTAGCAGCGCGGTCGAGTCTTTGAACTTCATCTGCCAGATTTATGCCCCCAGCAGCTGCAGTATACAAATTTAACATGTCAACAATGACATCTGAAGGCAAGATGATCACACCCCCCACAAGCACAAAACACAAAAAACGCCATATGTAGATTCAGCAGGGACATGCAGCTAGGTGAATGGTCAGTTGCCCTAGTAATGACAATTGTCCACTGACAAGACCAGCAAGCAGCTCAGATCTCAAGACAGGGTTGCTGCCTTACTGCCTTGTAAAAGGCTATCAGGAAGCCGCAGTCAAATGGCTTGAGGGTCATTAGTACCTCTTGATGTCTCACTTTCACAGCATACGTGGGAGATTATCACTGCTCACCTTCAAGTCAATAGAATTTGCTACAGTAAGGATCGCACCTGCTGGGCTGGGCAGCTGGGCTTGGGGTTAGCTTAGGTGCTGCTGATAATCTCGACATTTTGCCAGCAGGTGCTCAACTCCCTCTCTGATGGAATCTCCAGCATCCAGATTCTCGTTGGCTTCGATGGCTGGCTTGAGCCTTTTTGGATTGGTACGGATGTCCTCCCTCGCCCTGTCCAGCTCTGAATCCCACTCCAGCCCAGACATCCCTCCTTTTCTTGCCTCCTCTTCCACCACGTCTTGCTACACTCTTGCCTGCAGGGGTGCATTCGGTTGGTCCCATTGATCAGCATTTGTCCTCTAGGAGGTATTCCATCCTCCTGCTCAGGCTTTTACTCAATCTCACATTGGGCAGCAGAGAGCATATGCATCGGTCTTGAAAGGTGCGCTGTCTAGAAAGAGCTGAACTGCAGTGCACTTTGCAAGCTTGAAGTCAGAAGGATAGGCCTCAAACGAAATACCGACCTGCTCAGAGCTACCTCCAATCAGACCGTTCCTGCAAGATATAGTTTTCCAGAGCTCTCACCGAACGAGACGCTCCTAGGACTTCCCCTCGAGGGCTCCGAAAGATACGCTTAAGAGGAAGCTTCCTGTTGCACTTCCCACAATCGAGTGGAATGGAAGACTTTTCCAAGTTTTGCGTGTTGTTTAGACCAAAATGAGGCAATCTCTCATTTCTTGGCGTCAAAGTCCTCCTGCAGATAACCAAGGCCCTGACTGGTACCGCTGACCTTGGGGCATCGATGCCAGTAAGAGATGAATGAAAGATCCTCGTCACCAGGATTTCCTAAGGAGCTCTGCTGTCCAATTTCAGAGGAATTATATAAAGATCCTGTTCTGCTTGTGGAGTCGGGCCAAACTTATTCCAGGGAATCCATCGAGAAGTGGTTTGAGAAGGGTCATCGAACCTGTCCCTTGACAGGGAAAGAGCTCATATCCACTCAGCTGGTCCCCAATTATGTTGTGAAAGGGCTCGTGCAGACTTGGATGGAAGGACGTCCAGCAAATGGCGTGGAAGACAGCCATCTAGCAAAGAGCAGCAGTGCTGATCAGGCAAAGTACCCGCCTGTCTTTGATGGCGGCCCTCAGGACAAGATCTCCCAGGCAGCCGGCTTTCTGAGTCATATCAGATCTCCCAGCATGGAGGTGGCAGCATACAGGAATGGGTGCTCTTACCAGATCTGGCAGCTGCACAGCCTGGCCAAGGACAGGGCCTGTCGCGAGTACCTGCTGCGAGAGGGGGCTGTTGCCACAGGAGCTCTGCTGCTGGCAGACGGCAACCTGGCAGAGAACACCGCAGGCCTGCTGCGGTGCCTGGCCACCCCAGAGAGCAGCCAGGAACTGATTGAGGCCGGTAAGCCTCACTTACTTGTGCTGACTTGTGCGCCTTGCGTTTGACTAGCCGACTGCATACATTATAATCGTTTCATCATTAGTATGCTCCCAAAGCACGTGTGGCTTGCACAGGGGGCGTGGACAGGCTGGTGAGGCTTTTGGGTGCAGCCAGCGGCAAGGCGAGGGAGGCAGCGGCGTTGGCCCTGTACCACATGTCAGCAGCCAGCCCGGCCTTCTGCACGGAAGCCTTCACCGGCATGTGCAAGGCCATGCTGGCCAAGCGGGGCGATGCGCTTGTGCTGGCCGCCCTCGAGCCCCTGTACGGCGGCGATGCTGCCGAGGGAGCTGCTGCAACATACCTCCTCAATGTGAGCTCTTGAGGCTGTTGATATGCAGAATTTGTACTTAAATTGGGCACAGTCTGATTGTTTGAGATTCCTTGCTGGCTGCTGCTTACCCTGTCCTGGTGTGCACATCACAATCAGGGATATTGCTCGATCCATTTCTGGTGACTTTGGCAGGTGCTCACAGCCGGCCCCGGGCAGCAATGGCCGGACTACTTCATCTGCGCAGGCACGGGCGCACTGCCGTGCCTTGTGCAGCAATTGACAGATGGAGGCAGCAGTAGCGCGGCCGTCTATGCAGCCTCCTGCGCCCTGACATCTCTTGCTGCCATGCCCAACAATCAGGCTGCCGTTGTGCAGGTGCAGAAACTACTCATCAATCTACTGTAATACTGAGGACCACTTGAGTTTTTGCCTCGGTACCTAAGCATTCAACTATTAGAGGAACCCACCACAAAGGGTGTCAATGCAGGAGCTTGTGGCGGCGCTTCAGAAGGGTAGCTCCTCTGGCAAGCAGGTGGCTGCAGTGTTGCTGTGGCAGATGCTGACTGTGCCCGCCACAGCCAGCACAAACCCTGCGGTGGCAGGCGTGTGCATGGCCTCTGCTGGGTTCCTGCCTGGGATCAGTTGGGCGCTGCATGCCTCCTCTTGGGCAGCTGCCGGCTTGATACAGGCGCTCACACATGAAGGCCACCGGTGAGTGCTTGCAGTATCCTCTGCCAGCCGTGCTAGCCCGCATGTTCCATCGTAGCATGTCTATACCTTTTTTTTAGAGCAAAGAATGGAGTTGTCAGCGGGGGTGGTGTTGCAGGGTGACCAACAGCGTGACTCAGGGTCCTGACTCAGACGCAGTACGGCTCCGCATTGTCGCCCCAGAAGCGAATGTGATCCCCCAGCTTATCCATTTTGTGAGCAGTGAAGGTACGCAGAGCATTATTTTCTTCTTGCAGAGTCGCCCTCCCGATCTCAAAATCACATATGCTAATGGTGACTGTGAGTGCCTGTCTAAGACTGCCGCTAGTGTGCGCAGATGCCCAGAGCCATGCAGCTGGGGCGCATGCCCTGGCCAACTTGACAGCGTACAGGTCTGGGAGTTGCGAGGCCTGCTCCAAGGGGCACAAGGCTGGAGGCTTTGGATCCTTTGCTCAGCAGCGAACTCAGGTGCCACCTGCCTTCTCTTGCTTCAGCTCTTCAAGATTCACAATGTCTTATCCACCACGATTCGTTATCCCACAGCCAGTAACATGGCTACTGAGTGCTGATGGGTGATGTGTCAGCAGGGTGCCTGCCCGCACCAACCAACCGGGCGGGTTTTGGCCAGTGCCGCGCCGAGTCAGCTCCTAAGGCTGCTGTGCGACTCCAGCGACCCTGCTGTCGTGTCTGCCTGCGTGGCGGCCATCAGCAACCTGTGCGCCACAGAGGAGGGCCAGCAGCGCATCCACGACGAGGCCAGGCGCTCTGCAGCGGTGCGCGCCGCTCCCCTCCTTCTCTGCTTACAGCATGCGATCAACATACTGCATGTCTAGACTGGTGCTGAAAGCCTTGCCATTAGCCTTCATTGGCCCTTTAAAAGCATGTGATGTTTAGTCTCATTGCCAGCGCCATATTTTGTGCACCCCTGAGAACGCGATGAAAACAATATTCCTGGAAGCATTTCTCGCAGCCTTCCGGTGTTTCCGCAGCATTTCGCGTACGGTAGATGTAGTAAGAGGTTTTCCACTGTAGAATGCTGATCTGTGGTGAATATTGTTTTGTGATGTGGCAGGGGCTGGAGGGTGTGAATGCACGGCTGCTGCAGCTGATCTCGTGGAAATCGCTGCCAGGGAGGTGTCAGGATGCGGCCAGGAATGTGCTGGTCCGGTTGGAGAGCAAGAATCGCAAGGCGCCGACCATTTCCCTCATGACCCTCCTGCTGCTGCCGCCTGCTCCAATCGCTGCCTTCCCTACTCCGTGAACGCTGAGCCAGTGAGAGGATTATTGGGTGCATCTTGAGGGCGTAATTTGGATGAATTTGAGACTCAGCTGGCTATGTGTTTGTCTGAGCTCTTTCCTCATCAGATCTTACTGGGCCGCATTGTATGCTATATAGTTACTCACTGATGTCCCTGCAATTTGCAGGCAAGCCATATAGCTGGTATCGTAGATGAGATTGATTTGGGAATCTTCACCACTGCATTGAGCATGCGCCTGAAGACATGCTGTGGGGTGCCCCTGGGTGATTACTGAGTCAGGGACAGGTCAGGGTGAATCGATATCCCCGCGGGTCCTGGAGGAAATTTCAAAATGTGTTTCCACAAAATGCTGAATGCATGATGGATTTTCCTCCTAAGGGTTACTTGCATGGTTCTCTTGCAGGATGAACTGATCTTAAAATAAATGGTGTGCATGTGCTGTTGCAATAGATAAGAATATTGGGAAACGCGCCACTGTAGCCGCTACACGCGGCGCCTCTACACCTGCAGGCCAGTTAACTTTAACAACATAGTGAAAGTCTTGAAGATTGCATGCAGCAACCTCAATATACGTAGTTTATTACATGTTGACATTATCTCTTAACTGATGGATGCGTACACATACTTCTACTTCTCGGGATGATAAATTTGACTTCACTTTCAAGCATGCAAATGACCACCGTGCATGAGACCCACGTGGACCGTATATACGTATGCGCAACACGTATACGTGTTGCCGGTTTGAATTTACCGGCAACAGCAAGATGCCCATGACGAATAGATTCTCCCGACGGTCCCTGCACGGCATACCCACGGCAAACAGGAACTCCAGATACTCCCAGCCGAAGACCTCATGCGCAAAGCGCAAAGCAGAGCACTATAGCTCCACCACCGTGCAGTCGGGCGTCCTGTTGGTAAGTTCGGCCTGGATGGGGAAGTGGCTGAACAGGACCTACCCATAGCTTGCCAGACAATTGAACTCTAATGACTCTTTCACACTCTTGTACATAGTCACTGCTACTGCCAAGCAGGCATTGCAATTGCTGAGGGTACGAGATGCTTGCAGCCAGCATTGCTCGTACACGGAATCTGTCGTCTAGTAGATGCAGTTCGACCGAGAGGCTCTTGTCTAATTTGAGATGTAGCCTTTCGTATGGTGTTCTGGTAATATTAAAATGAGGAGATTGCCGCATGGTTGCAGTCCTGTCTAAGGCTGGCTCCCGTGTCGTCCCCCAATTTCCAGAAAGCCGTCCCAGGACTCATCTAATGGGCTCTTCCATTTTATTATATATGGATCGATTATCCAAGCCACTGAAATTCTTTGGCATGCACAGGACGATGGTGGCGCCGTGGCTTACAGCAGGGACCGTCCTGATCTTGTTATGTGGGGCATTTGCTCAGACCATTACACAGCTGGTGCCAGGTTTTCAGGCAACATCTGGATTTACAGTATCGACAGACATCACAACATTGACGACCTCAGGGCATCTCGTGACGGTAAGCTCATAACCATGGCTGCAGCCCAGCAGTAGGGGTGGCACCAAACACTTCATTATTTTGAGCCTTAAAATGAAAGGGAAACGCCTGAATAGGGCACTTGCCTGTAGCATCGAGCACTTTCCATGTCAAGAGTTAACCCACTGCAGAGGATGCAGCTGGATTGGTGCACATACATGCTCCTGCTATCACCCTGTGTGGTGACCTGCAGTGTATTCAGTGGCACTTTTGACAATTGTTGCTTTGCACGCCACAGGTGTCCTGGACGGGCAACCCAAGCCCCACCAACAATGATGCCATCGCTGTCTACGTGCTCGCGCCAAACGTGACAGTGGACGGCCTGTCTCCCTTCAAGTTCCAGTGGATCAACCGCTCGCCCGGGGCTGAATCATCCGGATCTGGATCCCTCAAGTGAGCTTCAGTGCACTGCTTTTTTCTTTGAAATGCACTAGCCCATAGCTAAGCTCTGAGGAAAGGAACATGCACATGTTGCGGCTGCACTTCTTCTTAATGAAAGATTCCAAGTCGCCGGTGGGCAAGCCCCTGGGAAGAAGCAGCCTGCAACGGGGCATTGCCTGTTGCACTTGCACATGTCAGCATTGCTGGTCATGTCCTTTGCCTTCTGTGGTCTTGTGGAATAGCACTGGCCCATTATCACCGCACAGCGTGGGGTGATGAGCAAGAGTGAAACGCCTTATAAACGAGGTTTGATCATTCTGTGCAGGTTCCAGGTATTCAATCAGCGCTACCCTACGGTGTTCCTTTACTTCAGCAACATTACCAGTGTGGGCTTTGGCAATGTGGCATGGAGCTCCAGCAGAGTGACGGCTGTCAGCCCACCCATCGCCGTCAACCCCAACGAGCCCACTCAGGGTCACCTCACATTCACCAGCACCCAGGGGTGAGCGCACATAGAGATGTGTTCCTCTGGTCTTCAGACAGAAGATGTTCTCTAGCTGGGGCTCCTTAGACAGCATAGAGATTGACAGCCGGGACTGCCAGTGTTCCTTGTGGTCAGAGAAGAAATCCTGCAGAGGTAGCCCAGAGGAAGCTGTGTGAGCCGTGCAGTCAGTGCCATCCCTTACTGCGCCTCATGCAAACACCTCGGCCCAATGATCTTGCACATGCAGAGATGCTCTAGCTGAGGGTCATGGGTAATGCTGCTGCAGGGAGGTGAGCGTGCAGTGGACCACGAGGGATGTGGGCACGCCAGTCATCAAGTTTGGCACCTCGCCAGGCCAATACGGCACTCCAGTGCCGGCCAAGACCGGAGGCTACACCCGCGACATAATGTGCGGCCAGCCGGCAAGCACCTACGGCTACTTTGACCCGGTGAGGCTCAGCGTTTCCTGCTCTGCTCAATTTTGCATATTGCACAAAATCTGATGCATGCAAAGATCAATCATGCGCATGGCTATGCTGCCAGACTGTGTGAAAGGTGAGCACACCATGTGATGCATGACACAACCACAAGTCCTGAGAGGCCTGACTCTGCCGAGTTGCTATAGACACGCTCAGGTGATAACACTGACCCTGAGGGAGATAGATTTATGTCTGCATGCAGGGTTCCCTACACTACGGGACCATTGCGGGCCTGGCACCGAACACAAAGTATTACTACACCTATGGTGATGCCGTGCTGGGTCTGTTTGCGCCCGAGTCCTCCTTCGTCACCCCTCCGCTGCCGGACTCATCTGCTGCTGTGCACTTCCTGGCATGGGCCGATGCCGGGCAGGCAAACGCAGGTGAGCTGCTTCTGCTCAGACTGTCTGGCTGATCTGAGAGAAGGCAGGACTGAGGCGCATCCACTTGACAAGGTTCTGAAGAGACATTTGAGCATGACCTGTTTTGGTATGCATGCATGCGTTTTGGCATGCATGCATTTAGGCGCAGAGAAGGGTAGCAGAAAAATGCGCAGAATGCACCGTATTGGCATAGCCGTCTGATGACCTTTGTTTGTTGCGCAGATGATGCATGGTCATACGACTACTACAGTGAGTGACCATGCTCTCCAACAACACCTGCTTCATGTTCATGTCCTAAAATAGCCGCCTTACAAGTGCAGTTAGTCACCCCTGCCATTGGCAAGATTACATCTTCTAAATACATCCTTTCATTGCCTTTATAAGGATGCTGTGCTCATCCCTTTTTTGGCAGCATAAACGAACTCCGTGGTTGTGTCTGACAGCTGATTACGATGACATTGACACGTCGCCTGATGGCACCGAGGCGCACACGTACTGGACAGCCTATGACACCTGGGAACAGGAACAGGTGAGAACATGGCGCAGAGCCATTTGTGCTCTGTTCTCCCTCTGCATTTACGCTGCATCCTTGTATTCAGTAAGGACTAGCTGGTGCACATTGAACAGCATAAGAAGCTTGACAATTGACTGAGCGCCTCCCAGCTTTAGCACTTCTGGCCAGAACCTGCTGTAACGTGTGATGGTGCGGTCACACCAATTTTTGACATGCGTGATTTTTGCTCCGCAGGCGACTCAGCCGTCATCCCTGAAGCTTGTGCAAAGGCTGTTGGACGAGGTCAAGACATTCAAGCCGACCCTGGCAATTAACAATGGTGACATCAGCTATGCCAGGTTTGGCACCAGATCCCAACTGCACCCCCAAGTCATTTGCAAATCTCAAGCTTGCATGTGCCCTTGTAGTCCAGGCATCACGGACCTGGCATGCCTTGGGCTTCTCAAATATGATGTCTTCCAGCCCTGAGTCGCCTATTGACTCCATGCAGGGGAAGTGTCAGCCAGTGGGATGTCTACTTTGAGCAGTACAAGTCGCTGTACACCCAGCTCCCTGTCATGTCTCTCCCAGGTGTGCCATACCACTTTCTGCCTCTGCAAATGTTGTGCCTGGCACGCGTCCTACATTGCAATTTCCAACTCGCTAAGCATGCCATGCCCTGACTAGTATCTGGCCATTTATTGAAAGGCTGCCCCATATTACGTCTGGTTTATGGTGAGCAGGCAACCACGAGCGTGACTGGCCCAACACTGGTGACCGCTTCTACCCGCTGCAGAGCCGGTCTGACTCAGGTGACCCCTTGCAATTGCCTCCTCTTTTGGGCACATCAGACCAGATATTTCTGGTGCCAGGCCTCAATAGACTGTCCATGTCTACCACTTAAGAACATGCAGTTCTCTGGCAATGTGGCGCAGCAGTCTGATCATCAGACCAGCTGTTTTGCTGAAGCGACCAAGCCAAAGCTGCATGCCCATCGAAGCTTCCTGACCAATATGTCATGCTGTCTGTTTGGCTGTGCCAGGTGGCGAGTGTGGCATTCCCTACCAGCAGCGCCTGCGCATGCCCACCAAAAACATCACCAACGAATGGTGAGCCAGGGATTTAATTGTGATAAGTCAGTCTGGTTGCTCCTAAAATTAAATTTCTCCCTTAAATGCTTGTTGGACCTTGCTGAACCGCTGTACATGTCTATCATAACACTTGGATATGGCATTTGCAGTAAATCGAAATTGACACAGACCGGGCCTTCATGTAGCTTCTGGTGCAATGCATAGTACAGTTAGCTGAGTTGCTGCATGTGTGCATGCCAGGTATTCCTTTGATCACGGCCCCATCCATTTCATCCAGACGTCCACAGAACAGCCCTTTGGAGCAGGATCACCCCAGTGGCAGTACGCTTCGACGCAGCACACCTTAACTCTTGCTCAAAATGACCTTGCTGCTGGTCGTAACACTTTCACTATGCCACGACCGATTTGCATGTGACATGAGAGCCTTGGTTGCAGGTTTGTGGTTGCCGATCTGATGGCTGTGGACAGGTCCAAGACTCCGTGGGTTGTTGTGGTACGATGCTATGAAATTCCATTCTATTTTTCCAGGCAAGCTGCTTAGAGCAGCACAAAATGCAATTAAATTTCTTGTGAAGTCAGTCAGTCCTCACATCCAGTAGAGCAACTTCATGCTTTGATCAGACAACTGCAGAGATAATGTAATTTGGATGCAGGGATTCCACCGCCCCATTTACACCACATCTCTGGAGGGTGTCACTCTTGCGTCAGACCTGCAGGTTGCAAATGACCTGAGAGACGCTTATGAGCAGATCTTTTTCCAATATGAGGTGCGGCACAGATGGCCTTTGCACACTATTGCTGCCAGGCATTGCAGAAGGAACGCTGAGAGTCTTGCAACTAGGCAGAATTTCAGCTGCTGGGAAGCAGTGAAACATTTGCAAGAATTGCATCCATCTCTTGAGGGCTCTAACACAGGTCAAGACAGAGACCATCTGTTGCTAACACAGTGTTGCATGGGATTGTGATTACCAGAAGCAGCCTCCTAGATGCATACTGGCCAAAGATCATATGTGAAGTCAAGCTGTGTCACTGTGGCAGGTTGACCTGACCCTGTCTGGGCATGTGCACCTGTATGCGCGCACATGCCCTGTGCTGAGGAAGGGGTGCCTGGGATTCAACAAGACCACCGGCGCCCCCAACGCACCCATCCACCTCTCCATCGGCAACGGAGGGTCAGCCACATGCACATGCTCTTTGCCGGCATCACTGCTTTTGTCCCACTGTGCATGTTGAGTGTTTCCAGGTCAAATGAAGGCTGGAGCTTGAGAGAATACGTGTGCCCTTGCAGGTATGCCATGAGTTGGTTCGTCAATCACGACACGCCAGACTACTTTGACGCGCACATTCTGGAGCATGGTAAGCGCAAAACTTGAATATAAATCTGTCAGTAAGGCACCTCAAAATTGAAACGGCATCACGGCAAATGCAATCGTAGAAATATATGGAAAATCCTGCGCGATGTGTGTCATTGCGCAGGATACATCCGGGCCGAGGTTGACGCCACTTCTCTGCATATCACGGTGAGTCTTTGAAGGCTTTCTGCCAAAATATTTGATGTCATGTTTACCCATTGCTGCACACAATTCCTTGCAAAGGCAGGGTTGCTGCAACGGAAGGCATATGAAGAGGATTTCATTGCAAGCAATCTATAAACCTCATTTAGAACTATGCATGCTGAGCATTGCTTGAGGTCCTCAGTTGTTGAATGGCAGGCCATTGCGAGTGAGACCGGCAAGGTGATGGACGACTTCACCATCAAGAAGGCGGCCGGTTTCAAGCCAGACATCAACGCTCGCAACCAGTTCCTCTACAGCGGCTACCAGCCAAACTACAAGCCCACCTTCCTGGAGGCAAGACCCAGCACTGCCTTCTTGCCCATCTTTGAGCTTTAACCAAATGCGTGCTGCATTAACGGCACAGTCTGCGTGTCTATGTAGACTTGAAGGAATGAACTTGCTGCCCAGCAGCTCATTTGGCATGCAATCTTGCAGGATCCCGGCCTCAGCCCGGACACAGTCTTCTTCAACCTCTTCTTCAAGAATCTGGCTGCTGACCTCAAGAAGGACAAGGCTCTGCTCGCCAGCATTGCCAACGCCAGCTTGGTGGTCGGTGGACCCAACCAAGGTGAGTCAGTCCACCTGCGCTTACCATTGGAGATGTCACAGACAGGCACTGACGAGGACACACAAGGTGAATTTGTGTACGTCAGATGCAAGGAGACTGAGCGTGGTGCACATTACATGAGAGCTATCATGCATGCCAGCACCATTTGAAAGGGAGATGTTATGCCATGAGTAACAAATGTGTGTCATCTGCAGAGGACAACGTGCCAAACCTGTCCGAGATATTTGATGCTTATGCTAAGATCCTACGGCGCCACAGCTTCCTCAAGGAGAACGGCATTACGGACCCCACTGTTGCAGCAAAGTTCATCTACAAGGTGGACCTTCTGCACCTGCCTTTCCCATGGCACATCACACCCACATAGCGCCATGTTTTACAAGACCCGGCTCAATTGACTTGCACTTCTGCGCATGCCATGTGCGCATGCATGCCATTTTGCTGTAGGTGACTGAAGCATTCTTGTGCTCCCCTGCTCCAATCTTGTAAAGTTGAGAGTGCTGATGTTCGTATAAGCAATGCATTAACATGCTGGGCATGGTGTGCTCTCGCTGCAGGCCTTCCTGCCCCTGTTCCAGCAGTTTGACAAGAACCGCATCGCTGCGGCGCTGAACCCCAGCCTTGACCCCAATGTCTTGAAGGATCCCACGACGTCGACTGCAACGGAGACCTTGGACCCTTACAGGATTGTTGGCAACATAGCCAGCAACATTTACAACCCCCTTGTCTTCAACCAGGAAGATACCACAACTTCCACACCCTAGGTTGTGTGGCTAGCAAGTGTCTCAGCTGCACTACTGAGCAGATCATAGGTCAGATTGCCTCATCATTTTTCATTCCAATTTTGTGAGTCACAGCCTGCTCAGATGACTTTGCTGGCAAAGTTGGACTCCTCAATTTATTTACGAGCAGCATGTGCTATTGCTCATGCTTCTGCTCAGAGGTTTTGACCCATACAGAATTGTTGGACAATTGCCAGTCAGTATGAACCCTATTGAGTTCAAGTACATAGACTCCTCAGATATTGAGCCCAGTGGTCCGGTGCAAGTACATTTGTATGGCTGGTGGAATTAGCCCCTGCTTGCATTAGAGCAGAGCAAGCTCTCGCGCCGGTCACATTGACATGGTTGGAGCTTGCATGCAAATGCTTCAGACACCGCTGTTCAGCTGCGCGTAGGCAGGAGATTCTTTTATTATTGTCACATTTCATGTTTAGGGGATAGCGAGACAAATTACAGAGCATGATTGTCGCAGTGTGGACCCGAAAATTGATGTCAGCAGGGGTGTATGGTGGGGTTCTTTAACGCTTATTGACGTGATGCAGATGTTGTAACAGATTGTTACTAAGGATGTTGCCATCTCCAGAGGTACGTGGTCTCAGCAGTCTCAGCACTCAGGTCAAGAGCGTTAGTATCAGGGGACTTTGCAAACATGCCGCATATTCATGGCACTTACGGAATGCTAGCAGAGAGCTCTTCTTGGCTACTTGCCACTCTTCATCTGTATACAAAACACTTCAGCCTACAAACCACGTACACCTTCCAAACAGCGTTGTCCTCACATGCAGACTGCATTAAGTCTGTTTTTATTCTGTACACATGCGCATGTGCATGCAACAAAAAGCCCCTCGCTGCAAGATTGGGGAAATGTAGTCTACAAGCTAGGGTGAATGTACAAAGTATTACACTATTTCCAGGCCTTGACCACGCCGTCATGGCTGGCCGTGAGCAGGATGCGGTCGGTGCAGTCCAGGGACGTCATGTGCAGGATGCCATCCTGGTGGCAGATCGCTGCTGCCCTGTCCAGCCCCGTGTGCTGCTTCTCCGTCTCTGGAATCTGCATAACACCACCAGAACTCAGCCCAGTCCCCACCTCACATGCTGCCACAGCAGCACTATCGGCAACACAGAGACAAAGCGGGAACAGAGACAAAGCGGGAACAGTGTGTGCAACAGCAAGCAGTAAATTCAGTTGAGCAATGTCTGATCGTGACAGAGGAAGAGTCAAAGGGCGGCACCCATTGCAGGTCGGTGCTGCGGCTGATGCAGGACTCCTCGACGACGCCCACGCCCTGCATGCTCTTGTGCGAGTACACATAAGCCACCGGCAGCGGCGCTCCGGCGTCGCGGCCCAAGGCCGAGCTGGCCTCCTGCGCGGCGGCGGCCGGGGAAGGCAGCAGCTGCGGCGGCCCGGACACCATGAAGCTGGCGTCGGGGCGCGCCGCGTCCCAGAACCGCACGCAGCCGTCGCTGCCGCCGCTCAGCAGCGGGCCGGCCCCCGTCGGCAGCAGCGCCCGGCAGCCCGCCGGCCGTTGCGGCGGCGCCTGTGCGGCACAAAGACCACATCAGCCCCGTAATATTGCCTTGACAGAGTTTTTGCCACCTTCGTGCGTAATCAATCAGCACCCACAACTCCCAGCCATCCCAGTAAGCTTGGGTGAGATATGTTGATGCTGTCGAAAAAGTCACTGAGGCGACAGAGCTTGCAGGGAAGTCTCAGACAACACAATTGCATGGGATGACTGCCAACCATTTGCACCAAACCGCAGTGCTGTATGTGCTTCCGCACCTGCAGCTCTGCAATGGAAAGGTGCCTGGCGAGGCCGGCGGCGTCCATGGCGGGTGGCAGCGGCTTCTGCGCGCGCCTGATCGCGTAGGGGGGCTCGCTGCGTACCGAGTCCGGCTCATCCTTTCCAATCACTCGCAGCACCTTTCCGCAAGCAGCTCAATCTCTTGTTACAACACTTGAAAGTCGAGACGAGGTGCTGGCAGCATGCAAGAAATGCAAGCAACAATGTGCGCCTAGGAGGGCTTGTCAGGAGTACAATGCGTGTGGAGGATTGATGAAGCAGCACACCTGGTGGCATTTGCCCTGCTCCACATCGTAGAGGCCGATCTCCTGGGGCCCTGCAGCCACGTACACGAGGGGCGTGGCCAGCGAGGACTCCTGCAGGCCCAGCTTTGTCGGCGGCGCCAGGGCCGGCGCCAGTGCATCGATAGGGAACCCCTGCTCACCAAAATTTGACTTCAGCTGTGACTTCAGAGCACAATTTGCTCTTCTCCACAAAATTTGAGGAAACCTCCCCCAATCCAACAACAGAGGGGGGCTCTTATCCTTATTTATTTTCATAAGTGAAGTACTACCCCTGAGAGGCAAGCGGGCGGCAGGAGGGGAGGCAGGCGCGCACCTGGGGCTGCTGGATGGAGTTGACGGCGAGCTGGAAGCGCATGTCCCACAGCGTCAGATAGCCGCGGCTGCTGCCGGTGAGCAGCCACGCGCAGCCGCTCGCGTCCACCGCCAGCCGCTCCAGCACGCCCTGCACCCCACACTTTTTACTCACCATCCCCCCAATGCAATCTCTCACATCATTAATCAATGCCTCCTGCACTTGCCAGGAGGTAGGCAGGGATGCCCAAGGGGTTGAATCCACGAATCTAGGGTTGGAAGATTTTCTCTAAGCTGCCCCGACAGTTTTGAGCTGACCCCGAAGGATCCTGGCCAGAAGTGGGCAGGCCGGCATGCCCCTACCAACACATTTAGGGTACAGGCAAGTAGGAGAGGGGCGCATAGATGAGGGAGAGCGCAGAGGAATGAGGCGGGGCCGCGCCTGGTTGGAGGTGCAGGGTAGCGTCCAGGCGAGGGTGTCGGCGCGCAGGTCCCAGGCGTGGATGCCGCCTCTCTGCGTTGCGTACAGCAGCAGCCCGCCCCACTGCATCACCTCCAGCACCGCCCCCTCCCCGGGAGCCGCCTGCCGCTTGCCTGTAACAAATTCCCCAGACACACAGTCCTCAACCCCCCTCAATTGACAGAGCACTCAAGGCATGGCTGCACTGTGGGCAGGAATAAATATGAGACATGTCATGGGCAGGGACACAAAGACTCCTGTGCCTTCGCTCTGCCGCACTGCCTTTCAACTGCAATTCTGGAAGTGTGTGGATGTAGGGGAATGCTGCAGATGAGACAGAGGGGCTGGCGTGCCTATGATGCCGGTGTAGCGGTCGGGGGCGCCCCCGGAGCGGCTGGTGTACTCCACGCGCCACACATGCACGCTGCCGTTGCTGGACGCCGACGCCACACTCTGCGCCTCCTCGCACGCCGCCACTGCCAGTATCTTACCGCCCTGCACACTCATCACCGCACCATCTGGTCCGGTAAATTTCCCCAAGAAGCAGCAGGCTGTTAGAAGAGGCAAATACTTCGTGCATGCCTTCTGCACACACCTTTAGGAATTACCACCACAGTAAAGAGAACACTCATTTTAAGACTCAAATGCCTGCTGGGAGCATGCCTGGGATGCGTAGGTGAGCTTGGAGCGGAAGGAGATGTCCTTCTCGAGGCGGCGCGAGTCCCAGATCTTGCACGTCTCGTCGTTGGAGGCCGTCACGAAGAAGGCGCCGTTGGGCGCTACCGCGATCCGGTTCACCGCCCTCTTATGCTCCGCCAGGTGCGCCACCAGCACGCCACGCGGCTGCCACGGCGTGCTGCTCGCCAGGTTGGCTGCACAGGCAGAGGTACACTTGAACAAGTCGTGCCCAACCTCCAATCACCAGGCTAGCTGAATGCCCACAGCCCGCAAGGATCATTGCCAGAACTGACCGACTGGAAATGGAAAATCTGGGTTGCGCAGGAGCAGAGAAGGGGCAGAACGTACCTGCGTAGGGGTGTGCGGGCAGGTCGGTGTGGATGGCGGCATCCATCGCATCGCTGATGCCGCGTGAGGCGCCGCCCGGCTGGAAGCTGAGCGGGCCCTCACTGCTGAGGTGGATGCTGCGCACGCCCGCCGCTAGCCGCCCCGACACACTCGCCTGCACCGTGCTTCTTCCCCTTAGCCCACGCTCGCACCACTTTCTACTGCTACAGCTGCTGAACGTGGCATTGTAACAGCAAGAGGGCAATTGGTCTAACACAGTGAAGGTGGTGAGCGCACCATTTCCGCGGTGGGCTTGTTGAGGCGCTTGGCGTGTGCGACCAGCCGCGCGACGTCGGCTGCGTGTTGTGGGGGAGGGGCGCCGTCGGCCGAGCCGGCCCCACGGCGTGCGGCCGGGCCGCTGTCGGCGCGCGCGATGATGTGGCCGTCCTGGCCGGACGCGTTCAGGCCCTCCAGCGCGGCCGTCAGCCGCGATGCGCCAGGCCTCAGGAACTTCGGATCCTGTACAACACTCCCAGCATTTTACTCTTCATTAAAAAGGACGACCCTGCCATGGCATTCTTGAGGCAGCCCGAACATCAAAGTTATGTGCAAAAGCAAGTTTCGGGAGAGACGCACGATGGTGACGGTGTAGAGGGGCGCCGAGGGCAGCTGCTGGAGCAGGCTGCCGCTGCGGCCGCTGCTGCTGGCGGGACGGCTGCTTAGCGGGGGCCGGCCGCTATACCTGGGAGTGGGTGAAACAGGCTCGCCGTTCGCGTCGTGCCTGCCATTCGATACTGTAAGCACACCAACAACAATCAGCTTCAACCCTCCACCCTTACAATAGACTTACACAGGTATGATATATAGAGGCACTTCAGCAGAGTAAACAGACATGCGTTTCCAATACCATCAAGCGTGGTTTGAGAGAGGTCACCTGGGCGGAAGCAGGCAGAGACAGAGCGGGGATCGGTCATGATGACGGGCTCGGTGGCCATAGCCGGCATAACCAGCGGCGTGAGCAGCGCGTAGGTCTCGGCCGGGGACAGTGAGCGCGCGGCGGCCGCAATGAAGTCGGAGGCGGCCGCGCGCATGGCTGTGGAGGCGGTGTGCTGCAGCTTGGCGGCCACGCACGCGGTGGCGGCCAGCAGGGAACGCTTGCGCATGTGGCGGCCCTCCACCACGCGCGTCAGGAACCCAATCGCCTCCGCTATCACCGCCTCTGACTCGTCCGCGAGCGCCTATCAATTGCAACAAAAGTCTTCAGTCTCAAGGACTAAAACCCGGTATTTGTAAGAAGTCCAGCGCCTGCATCCAGGCCACAGACAAATCGGCACAGGAGATTCTCCTGTGTGCATCCGGTGTGCTGGGCAGCAGCACACCTCAGATCGTTTGGCGGGGGCTGGTGACAGCGGCAGTACAGGGGGCACTACCGGACAAAATCCATGGAGGGGAGACAAAGTGAGACAAGGGCTCTTGGAAAGGAAACAATGTGTTGGTTGATGGAGAGGGGAGAGATTAAGGAGGGTAAGAAGGGAGAGGGAGGAGTCAGAGGGGCGCGCCTGCTCGACGCAGGGCAGCAGGAAGGCTTCCATGCCAGAGAAGCCGGCCTGGGATGCGATGCAGGAGACGTCCCGGAAGAAGGCCGCGCGCGTCTGCCAGTCGCGGTCGTTCAGGAATGTGATCATCGTGGGCAGCAGGAAATCATTGCTCAGCCTGCACCCACTCCTTCAATTTTACATATCTTAATCCAACAAAACAACCCTTGGAGAAGCTTCCCCATGGAGTACTAAATACTGCTTGTTGATATCCCCTGACTTCTTACCTCATCAGAGCGATGCACATAAAGCTCTACTTCCTGACGAGGCAGTAAAGTGCAGGCGACGGGGCAATCAGTGCAATGGGGGCGCCAAGGGATACACAGTTCAGGAGAAGCGGGAAAGGGCGCGCACTTGCGACCGAGGACGGTGGCGAGGTGGGGAAGGTGGGGGAGGATGGCGCGGCGCGAGAAGGGGGTGGAACGCGGGGACACCACCAGGTCCTGGAACACCCCCGTGAACGCGCTCCTCAGCGCCCCCATCTGCTCCTCGTACCGCACCACAGCGCCGCTGCCCGCCTGCGCACACCACCACAGATCGGGACCACTGCTACGATTTCAGACCCCAAAAGGTGAAATCGATCATCGCTCCCAACCTAAGCCTAGTATGATCTACATCTACCTTGCTGATCCATGGCAGCACACCACAGCGCCACCCCTTGGACGCCAGGCTTGCCGCAAAGCTGAGTGCCGCCTTGTTGAGCAGTTGCCAGCTGTGAGACGGGCACCGAAAGATGGAAAGACAACCTTGACGCACCCTGCCTCCAAATGGGCCCTTGAAGCTGTCACGCATCCCCCATCCGAGTCAAGACGTACTACAAGCTCCAACACAAGGGCATGCACACAGGAACCCAAACTTGCATTTCGAGAATCACAGCAGCTTTGCCCTGCTAGAAAGATGTCTTACCAAGAGGGCTCAGCCAGCATTCTTAAAAAATGGAGTTTTGCTGGGATGCAAAGGAGTCACGTCTGGAATCACCTGCTGCTGGGTGGAAGTGGCGGGCATCTGCAGGCGCATGAGGAAGCGGTGGGCGGTGGCAGCCAGCTGCGCCAGTATACCGGCATACTCCACTCGCACCGACTCCTCTGCCTCCGCCGGTATCAGCGACAGCGCCGGAAGTATGTATCTGGACACGAAACGGCCTTTTACTTGCTTATTTACAGTATTCATGGATCATTTTTAGTTTAGGTGGAGACATTGAGAACGCTGCAGGCCGATACTGTATGATGTGCCTGGCGAAGCAGAGGGCAGGCACGCACTCGTTGAAGATCTTGGCGTCACTGGTGGGCACGGTGTCGATGGTGCTCAGCACGTGGCTCAGGCTTCGCAGCGCCGCGCACTGCACGCTGGCAGGCGCCTCCCCCTTCAGCATCATTGACTGCATGCACCATAACAACCCCTTCACCAAGCGGCACCTAGCACTCTCGGTGGATGTTGTAAGGGATGAACGAAGGATATTCTACAGAACAGCAACAAAGTAGTTGCCTCAGCTTGGACTCATCCCAGCAGCAGGCTTTGATGATGTGTGCGTGGGTGCCAGGGGTCTCACCAGCAGGTAGGGCACCACCCGCTGCAGCCGCGTGTCATCATCGCACAGCGCTGCAGCCTTGCTCAGCAGCGCCACCGCCCGAGTCTGCAGGAACCCCAGCTTAGCGCTCAGGCACGCATGCGATCAGCAATTGTAAGTTGTGCATGTTACCAATAGTCTAGCTGCTGGAAACATTAGAGCTGTGCCCACCTTGGCCTCCTGAAGCTTGGCTCCTCTGACGAGGGTGCACAGGAGAACCGTGATGAGCACCATGCCGTTGGCCGTCGACTCCCTGCCCTGATACCCTGCCGCCACGATGCTCGCATCCCACGCCTGCACCCGCCGCATACAAGAGAAGATAAGACTTGCGATCTCTGGGGTGCAGCGCTGGGTGAATGGAGATGAAAGGGAGCAGGCACGCACATGCAGCCTCCTGCGGCGGTGCCGGACCCATCGCCGCCTGCGCCAGTTGCAGTTGGGGCCGCCGCGCGCGCTCCAGCCATGCTCGCCCACCGGGTTGGCCGGCCGCGCCTCCGCCGCGCCGCTCGGGCTCGGCTCCCGGTACTGCCACCCCTCACCATCGCTGCTGCCGGCCTGCGTCTCCATCTGCACATATTTGCACGACACTTTCTCAGAATTAGGGGATGGGAGTCATTTCAAGAGGAAACCTATCAGCAAGAAGATCATACCTTAATCACAGCCACGCCACATAACGGGAGCAACGGGAAAGATTGCCGTCCCTGAGACCCAAGCTTTCCCTTTATAGGCAAATCCTTAGTAAAGAGAATCCTCAGCTTCTGAGAAGGTGATGTCATATTTACTACAGGCACAGAATCAAAGGGGATCATCACCTGCCAGTCACTGGTCCACTGCCAGCCCCCTTCGGGCGGCAGGACCACATCCTCCTTCCTGACTGCTGCATGGCCACCCCAGCTGCGGCTGCCCGCCTCCCCGAGCAGTCGTGTGCAGAAGGGACCGTCTTCCTCTTCCCGAAACTGCACACAGAGCCCCGCACGATTGCCGCTCGGATCTGTACTGATATGACACAGGTGAGCACCTGAAGTGTCAAGTTTGGTGTGCTCACAGGGGGTGTGAGGCCTCACCTCAAAATCATACACTTCATCGGTCGCAACCTCATCAGGAGGCAATTCAGCTGCAGCATTGGGGGCTGGAGAGGCCTCGCGCCCAGGGGAGATGCTGGGGTCGGCCGCAAAAAAGTCCCCGTCATTCGCATCGGCGCTGTCGCCGTCCTGCAGCCGCGTCAGCAGGGATTGTGTATCCGCCAGCAGCGCCCCCACATTCGCCAGCAAATCCACCTGACCAATCACAGCAAGTATCTGACACTGCCGTGCCAGCAACAACACAGGCAAACCCGCCTTGCAAGGGAAGGGACAATCTTCTTAGAATATAATCCATGCACAAAGCATCGCTCTGCCTTGATGCCTGCATACCTTCTTTTCTAATCCATGCACAAAGGTACAGATACAATGCAGCACGGAGTACATTGTTGTGAGAGTCAGCTCAAGCACCGCGATAAGCAGGGTATTGTGTTTGTTTTTGGGGGAAGAAGGGGGCAAAGGCAACTGCCCTACCTGCATGGCCGGCCCAGCCATAGAGGACAGCTGGGTTCCAAGGCCCCCCGCAGCGCCCCCTGCGTCCACCACTGAGCGGTCCAGGCTGCCGGGCCCCTCGCTCGCGTCCCTGCTCTGACTCGCCTTTTCCTCCGCCGTGCCGGAGCCGGCAGCCGCCTCCGGCCTCGGCGGGGAGCTGCGCGCTGGCTGCGGCGGCTGCATGAACAGCGCGAACTGGGGGAAGGAGGACAGCATGGCTGCCACGCGCTCGTCGGCGTCCATGGGCAGCAGCGCTGTGAAGAACGGGTGCAGCACAGCCTCAAAATAGGCCGGGAACAGGCGGGGGCCCCACTGCTCCAGATAAGCTGCCGCCGACAGCCTCTTGCCTGCGCGGGGACATGGGCGCTTGAGAAGTGTCCACTGCTCCCATATTCTAACAGTAAATTTGTCAGCAATTTGCCAGTATTGCTGAATTGTGCATCGTGCGAAAGTGGGAAGTTTACCTGGCTCTAGCTGGATCATGTGCATTACAAGCTGCTGCATGGGGGCCTCCACCTGCAAAGCACCATTGGCCAGGGGTATAGCAACTGTCTGACTCACTTTTCTTGTCCCAGGCAGGCTATATTAGCAGGCAAGTAATTAATCGCGAACTCACCTGAGCAAGATCGTTGGACGGATCATATTCTCCTCTCCTGTAGGACAGCAGCTGCGAGGCAGATAGACATGTCAGTGACAACATGTCAGCGGCCGCAGAGAATGATGCAATGTGAGAAGTGGAGGACAGCAGTGAACAGAGCTGACTGTACCTTTGACAAGTCGAACAGCGCCTTGCCCTCCATGAACAACTCAGCAATAATACAACCCATCGAGAAGATGTCCTGCAGCCAACAACATGGATTGAAGACCTGTTCCCATTGCATTTACTCCAAATGTAGTTTTTCAAGCAGTGTCATTGAAGCCATTGGCATAGATAGCTCAGCCTACCATTTCTGGCATCAATCTCTGCACAGCCAGCTGCCCAACATCTGACGTGCCGGACTCATAGAAGCGCTCTGGAGCAATGTAGCAGCGCCTCCGGCCACCCGTGTCAAAGTAGAAAGAGAAATCGGCCTGCACAAATCAATTATTATTGTTATTATTAAACGCCTTTCCTGCCAAAAGGCATGGTACACATCAATAAGAAAAGGCAAACATGCCCCTGCCTGTTGTGTATGTGCTGTCTTTCAGTGCTTGTGTAGTACGGCATGTTGATGCATGTACGCAGTAGTTAACCAAGACTCACCGGGTTATCAACTGGTAGGTATGTGGGTTTGTAGGAGGCAAAGTCTGCCAGGTACACCCAGTTCCACGATGTGACCAGAGCGTTCTCGCACTTGATGTCCCCATGGCAGACCCCTCTCTCGTGCACTTGCGCCAGCGCATGCAGCAGCTGGAAGGCTATCCATCTCTGCCACATCCCCAGGCACATCTCACAAACTTTCCTCCGTTACTGAATATTTTCAGAGCACAAGCAATGCTACCCACATTCTTGTTGTCAGATGGATGAGACCATGCATTGGTCTAAAGTGCAGTTGTAGGCACCTTTTCAATGCTGCTCAGGAACGGCCTGGTGCTGAGGCGATGGTACAGGTCTGCAAAGATGTATGGCCGGATCAGGTAGGCTGCCCTGTCAGACTCCAGGAATGCCTGGAAAGGCAGCACATGCACGCACGCGGGCCCTGACAGACGTTCCCTGCGCACCAAGCATCACACTCTGAGAGATCCATGCAGACTTTATGCGCTGTTTGCTGTGGACCATGCATGCTCCTGCTCAGGACCCTTGCAGCCATATTCTTGTAAAAGTGGACACATCAGCAAACACCACAGCGTCTACCTGATCTCCAGGAGCCTGGATTCATATGCGCGCAGGTCAGGGACATCGTCTCGCTTGTAGTAGACCTGCAACCATAGCGTGGGAGTGTCATAACGGTGAAAACTAAGTAGGTGGTTGGCTGGAGATTCTTGGTCTTCGGTGCATGATTACAATTACCTTCACAACTACCAAGCCTCCATCGTCGTGCAAGCACAGCAGAGTCTTCAGAAAGCGACCACCACCTGCAGCATCACAAATCAATGCATCTGACTTAGTGAAGAACTATCACGATTCGGTGCATGTGTAAGTTGGGGAAAGAGACTATAACTAAGATCACAATAATTGCCATATTTTGTATAGCAGTAGATCAAACTGACCCTTACCAAGGTTCTCTTTCAGTACTACTTTGGGTACTTCCGCAAGATGCTCGGGCTGCAATTTCTGGGGTTGAGACAGCTGGTTCCCCATGGCTGCCTTATTCTAAACCATTTTCATTTCAAGTTTGGGGAAATCTTTCCTCCTCTTGGCTTTGCACTCAAGAGGAAGCAGTGAGGACTTGAGGGTTTGTCTTGCTAATTAGGGTTTGTCCAAGATGGCCATCCTCGTCGTCTTGGGCCCAGCAATTTTCCTTTGTAACAGACCCAATCCGACTTTCTTAATCATTCAAAAGACAGCAGCTACCCTCACAATTCTCTAGTTCTGACCGTTCAATTTTTTTGCCGGAGACAAACCAGATCGGTGAACTTTTTCTATTTTCCAGAGCATATGCTCAATATGTTAACACGTACACGCTGAATCAATGTTCAATCTAGCCAGAAAATTTGAATCTGAGATCATCGGTACATGTGCTGGGTACTTGTTACTCGATGGCCAATGGCTCAGCATGCAGTGACAGTGGCTCGGACCTAGCGGCCCTTCTAGAACAGGAGTTGGACAGTGCATCATTGCCTGGGTCTCCAAAGGAGACGGTGCTGGCTGAGGTTGAGGTGCTGGAAGATTCAAGGCAGGCAAAGCGGTGAGGCAGCTCAATACGTGCATGGGAGTGCAGTGGTAAAGTACAATTGAAACACATTCATAGCTATTTAAGAGCTTTTTCACGCGAATTTGCGCTTGTTGCAGGCAAATAGCGGATCAAGGTGCAGGAAAGCGATCCCTGAAACGTCCCAGATCAGGTAGGACACTCCTGACAGATCTTTTCCTCTCCTGGTGACGTTGACAACACCTAGCTTCCTCAGCAAAAGGCATGACGAGGCGTGTCTTGACAGCGCAGGCGCACCCACAAATGTTGGGCAGGACAGCCTCTGTCCGCCCCACCCGGGCTTCATGCATGGCATGTGCATCAGATGTGGCACTGAGGAGGATTCGGCAGACGGCGACACTGTAGCTCTGAGGCAAGGAAGATATATTGCTATTGCATGGGACCTCACATTCAGCTTGCATGGATCAGACACTGGTCAAAATTGAAGAGAAGAATCAAGCACTGTGCTTGTGGCACAGGTACATTCACTCCGGGCTGAAACTCAGCGCTTCAGAAGCACAACGTGTGAGGTGGGCAAGAGACACTGTCTATCTACAAGTCGCTTGTAGACTTAGCTAATTAGGTGGTGTCAGACAATCAGGGATATATCTGGCTGCAGGCAGCAGAGCCTGAAGAGGGTGCTCAGCAACAGGAAGTTGCTCTTGGTGCTGGACTTGGATCACACCCTGCTCAACTCCACGCGTTTTGATGAGGTGAGGACAATACTTTGTCTGTCGGGGAGTGAAAATCCATAATAATGCATCACTCTTGTACTCACTCGGGAGTCCTTTGTGCAGGCGGTGGGTTTTGAGGAGCAGCTTGCTGCCATACAGCGAGCAAGGCCTGAGGATCAGCCGGTGTCACTATACCATCTGGAGCACATGCGCCTGTGGACAAAGCTGCGGCCTTATGTCAGGGTACAACTTTGTCTTGAGAACATCCCTTTTCACTTGCCCCCTGCTCATCACAAAGACACTGCATCAGCAGTCGCAGAATGGCTCTTTGGAATCTCCTGGTGATGTGTGACAGACTGGCCACCAGGGGCGCCCGCAATGGAATACATGTGCATTGTGCGTATGTGCAGGAGTTCCTTGAGAAGGCGCACGAGGTGTCAGAGATGCACATCTACACGCATGGCAACGCGGAGTATGCCATTGAGATGGCTCGCCTGCTGGACCCCACCAAGCGCTTCTTTGCAGAACGCATCATCTCCCAGGTCTAACCCTTCTTTGCACCATATGCCAAGCGTAGTCTCATACCAGCAGCAACGTTCATGTCCTGTGAGTGATGACGGCCTGGTGTGGTGTGCAGGGGGACAGCACGGTGAAGCATGTGAAGGACCTGGACGTTGTACTGGGTGCTGAGACGGCCGTGGTCATCTTGGACGACACAGCCGGCGTTTGGCCCTCGCACCAGCAGAACCTCCTACAGGTGCTGAAGCCTGCACATCTCAGCTGAAGCCTTATCATGTGAAATGGCGCAGCCGTCTTGGGGCTGCTTGAGAATGTCAGACAAGATCGTTTTTATAATTGGGAAACTATACTTTGATATTTCGCGGTGTTTCTTGACAGGTGGAGCGGTATGTGTTCTTCCCGGTGTGTGCGCGCCGTTTCCAGCTAAACGTGCAGTCTCTGCTGGAGCTGGGGAGGGATGAGGACGAGCAGCATGGCATGCTCGCCTCCGCGCTCCGAGTCCTGCAGCAGGCAAGCTCTCCCTCCCAAATACCTACCCCACCCCTCAGCTCTCAGGGTCAAAGATCTGCAATCTTATAAAGGCCGTGCCTTCCCGAGGGTAATGCCCATGGGGCCCCTTCTTCCAGGCTGCTGCCCAGAGTCAAAATTTGTCTTGCAATGCAGCATGGCTTTGTCAGTCAGTGCCGGCTGCAGCCTGGATTGTTTGGGAGTCATAACTTGATTGTCATGGATTGAAAGAGCCATTCGCAAGTACCTGACACTGCTCGCCTGGTGGGCGTAGGTGCACAGCCGGTTCTTTGGCGCGTCGGCCAACGGCGGGCAGCAGGACGTGAGGCAGCACCTGCAGGCCCTGCGCCTGCAGGTGCTGTCGGGGTGCCGCATTAGCTTCAGCTGCATCATCCCCCGGGGCGATCGCTTCCCAGAGACCCACCCCCTCTGGCAGATGGCACAACAGGTGGGCCCAGCACCCTCTCAATCACCTCGTCTTTATCCTTCACTTGTGAGGCAGGTCTTTTCCTCATCTGTCGTGCTTGCTTTGCTTCCATATCTGCGAATCTCTGCAGCACAAGCCAGTTAAATTTGCCGTCAGCAATGGGGGCAGCAGAGAGAGTCAAAGTATAGAGTGGGTGCAGCTGGGCGCTGTGGTGACGCTGGGAGTGGAGGAGTTAACAACGCATGTGGTGGCAGCAGCCAAGGACACCGACAAGGTGCACTGGGCCGTGGCAAACGAGCGCCATATCGTCTCCCCAGACTGGCTCACGGCATCAGGTACTGTCTCAGTCGCTTGGGAATGGCCCCTGCTGCACTTTGTCGATTAGCAAATCAGCGACCTGCTGCCAATCAGGACATTTGCAGAGCTGTGTTTTTGCTCCTGGTGGACCAGGGATGCGCCTGACAAGTGTGTGTGTGTGTGTGCGCATGCAGCATGCTTGTGGCGAAAGATGGATGAGGACCGGTTTCCTGTGGGCGATGCACCCACTGTAGTGGCCAAGGTGGGGCTGTCTGCGGAGGAGGATGCCAAGGCAGCCTTGGCTGGAGCGGGCGGTGGCATGCGAGTTGCAAGCAGCAATGAGAGTTAAGCATGGAGCCAGCTGTACCATGCAAGGATCTAAGAAAAGTTTGTTTAGGCCACAATTCGGTTGTTGTCCACATTAGGCTGGTGGCAGACAGGAAGCAACCTGGAGATCCCAAGGAGATTCTCAATGAATTAATTACAAGCTTTTGGTATTTCAGCCTGCTGTTGCGGGTGTGTTGAACGGATGTGCTAATTGATTAAAACCTATAAGGATGCAGGAAACTCAACAGCAAGCTTATCCTAGCATGGCATTCCCTCATGGGAACGCTACACAGTTGTAATCACCAGCAACTTGTTCTGATGAGAGCAAGCATATCTCCGAAAGTGACATATGCATGCAGATTCCCGCAGGTGCATATTACCTACTCCTGACCCGGAAATGAAATGGTCATCTGGTTGCATAAATAGCCGGTCAGAATCATGCAAACTGTACATATTGGCCATGGTCTATTCTTGAGTAGCTTGAGCAAAAGCCACGCATAGGCGGGGTGCAATAGCACCGAGCTCTGGAGTAGTATCATCTTGAGAATGTTATGTTCTGGTGCATTTGCCTTGACCATAAATCACTTGACTTCTTTATGAGCATCAGGTCAGCATGGAAGCTGACACCAAGGGGACCTCGGTAGTCATCGGCACAGCCACATAGCCCTCATCCACCACTGTTCCATTGACTGGATCTGAGGAGCACGGACGCTGACGACCCCTAAACATCCACCAGAAATCACAGCGATCAGAATCCCACCATCCATTGCTCACTAAGAATTTGGTTGCAAGGGAAACATGCATGCATTTGTATCGCATGCATGCGACGGCCCGCACCTGTAGTCCTTCCAGCCGTAGGAGAAGAAGCTGCCGGGCAGGTCCCACATCTGCTGCTCCTCGCAGGTGCTGGGCGTCGGCTGCACGCTCTGCGCATAGCTGTCCGTCACCCACGCCCAGTTGCTCACCGGCGACTGCACCATATACCAACCAGATTTAGATTTCAGGCCCTTGCTCACAGCTTGTTGTTCACCTCGTGCATGCTTCTGCCTGCAGCCTAGCTCGACTTGCACCAGACTTTCAAAGCTGCAATACCACGCTGTGAGAATCATCACAGCTCGCATTCTTAGGGTGTGTTAAGCTCACAAACAGCAGCATGACTGACAATGATCCAGACTCCCCCAAATGCGTAAGTCTCTTGTAGATCCGGAACAGAACCTGCCAGGCAAGACTCAAGGCCACGCTGGTCAAAGCCTGCCATTGGGCAACTTAAAGGTGACACAGGGCTTGCACTGGAGCGCACCGCGCGAGGGGCGCTGTAGGCGGCGGAGTCGGCGAAGAGGGTGCCGTTGGGAGTAGGGATGGCGCCCCAGGCAACGCTCTGCACGGGCGCCACCTGGCTGTGCAGCGCGCCGTCCACTGTGCACGGCTTCAGCAGCGGCATCGTGCACTCCGCCTTGCTGGACCTGCAGTGCATGACAACAACCAGTCCTTATGGACCTTTCTGGGCCACTCGCAGCTGCCTCTGACCCAACATTTGCAGGGCGCTATCCATTGTGGTCTTCCAAGCATGGAAGGTCAGGCCCCCAGATGAATCAGCGCAAACTGTCCTTTTCCAGAATGGACTCCATCTGCATGTGTTCCTTGATATTGCTGCTCTGCTATAAATGGCCAATCAGCCTGACAATGGACGGTCTAAAGGGATATCTGCAAGGGTAGACGTGTACCGAAGTGCCGGCGCATTGTCAATTCTATGCCAATTAAGTGCTAGTGACTGCCCTCACTCTGCGTGCTACATACAGCCAGCAGGCAAGAGAAACAGCGAGGGCGCACCTCTTGGCCTCGAGGTCCATGGTGATGATGCCCTGGGCGGCGCTGTCGTTGCCGCGATAGTTGACGATGTAGCGGAAGGTGGAGGAGCTGGCCGTGGCAAACTCTGGGTAGTACGAGCTGTTCACGTAACGGTCCGCGTGGAAGTTCACGGTCAGGCACTGCGGTGGGAGGTTCACCGGCTCGCTGCAGAGCAACCATGCCTCCACCGCCGGCCTGTCTGTCATCAGCACTGCACAGCCCACATGCATTTTTTACAAGCCTGTGTGAATATTAGCCGCCCAGGCCAATAAAGTATAAAGTAAAGGCAAGGTGCGTTACTGTTACTATGCATGCCTTCCTTCCTCCAATTTTGAATCTCAAGAGTGTCTAGTGAGGATCCTTTGGTGTGTTTTGGAAGCTGCCTTTACCCGCAGCTTGTCCGCAGATGTGCCATGCCTCTGGCAAGGATAGCGTGTACCAATAACATCAGATGCAGTGTTGGAGAGTCAGTGTATCAGGCAGGGTGGTAAGAGAGAGTGCGCGCACCCATGTTGTTGCTGCAGCACATGACATCGCGCAGGTAGAAACGGCAGAAGGGCCTGCACAACAATAGATACTATCGGTCAGAAAAATATTTAATAGACAAAGGTCACTGCAGGCTGACTCTGCAGCTTGCAAGGGCGTCGCATGCTTGAGTAGCAGAGAGTTCAGAACTCATGTATCCAGTCAGATTGGTGACGGAGGCTCACTGTCTGTTGTCGTGGCAGACGGGCAGCGGCGGCGGCGGCGGCGCCTGCAAACAGTGCCAAGGAGTCAAGTTTAGCACACTTCAACTTTGTTAACTTTAATTATTATATTGTCGCAGTGACCAGATGAACAGTCGTGTTCAATCGCGCAAGTAACACCCACTTGCCAAAAGGTGAAATACTTGAATACCAAAAAGAGACTTTTAGACATCACTCGGTCAGTCAGTCAATTTATGTCATCCCACTGTCCAACAGCAGTACCTTGGGAGCAGGCGCCGGGGCCGGGATGATGTTGGCAAACTGCGGGCCGGGGGCAGGAGCCAGAACTGGCTCGGCTGCCGGGGCCGGCGCGGGTGCCTCGCGCACCGGGGCGGGAGCGGCCTGCTCAGCAGCCACCCTCTTGGGCTTCTGTGGAGCCGCCAGCTGCTCTGGTGCACGGGCTGGCGCCAGAACAGGCGCAAATTCTGGTGCTGGCACAGGTGCCAGAACAGGTGCGAACGCCTGCTCTTGCGCTGGAGCCGGTGCCAGAACAGGTGCGAATTCCTGCTCTGGTGCCGGGGCCAGCGCCAGGATGGGGGCGAAGCCCTTTTCGGGCGCAGGGGCCGGTGCATAGACGGGCTCAGGCGGGGGAGAGGCCGGGTGCTGCTCCCCGTGAGGGGCCCGCAGCACTGCGGCAGTGGTGACAGGCCCCTTGGGTGTAGGTGCGGGCGCAGGCACAGGCGAGAAGTGTCCCTGCGCGGGGGCGGGGGCGGGAACTGGCGCGGGGACAGGGGCCCAGTAGCCCTGAGCCGGTGCTGGAACTGTGGCCCAGACATCATGCGCCGGCGCCGGTGCCGGCGCCTGCTCAAGCTCTGCCTCAGGCTTCTTGGGCATGGGAGCCTGCTGGGCCGCCACCGCAATCCCCCTGTGCGCTGACTGTGCGGCTGCACGCTTGCGGATCGCGCTCGGCTGTGGAAGGAAGTGAGACGGCGCCGGTGCAAGCGCGGCCTCCTCGGCGGTCGGCTTCTCCGCAGCAAGGGCCGGTGCCAGCTTAGGGACGAATGCCGGCGCCGGTGCGGGGCCGCGGGGGTGAAGCTTCTCAGGGGCAGGCGCGGGAGCCACTCTCAGAGCCCTGGGGTGCGCTGGCGCTGGTGCTGGCACGCCCTCCGGACGCTCAGGCTCGGGAGCTTCGGCTGCTTTGACGGCGGCTGCCGCCTTACGTGCTGCGGCGTGCCTCGGTGCTGCACGGGACGGTGCGGGGGCCTCAGCCTCTTTAGGCTCAGGTGCTTCGGCCGCTTTGACAGCGGCCGCCTCTTTGCGCCCCGCTGCATGCCTCAGCGCTGCATGGGAAGGCGCCGGTGCCTCGGCCTCCTCTGGCCTGTGCGCAACTACGGGAGCCGGAGCGGCAGCCTTTGCGTGCTCAACAGCATGGCTGGCTGCGGCAGGGGAGGGCGCGGGTGAGTCAGCCTCTTCCTGCTTGCGGCTGCGTGCGGGGGCTGCGGCAGCCGCCAGCGCTTTTTGCGTGGCACGCTCGGCGGACGGGGCGGGCGCTGGGACCTTCGCGTCAAGGACAGCGGACCGCCGCGTGGCAGTGGCTCGGCCGAGGGCCTCTATGGCGCGGCTGACGGCGGCGCTGGCCGGTGTCGGCGCGATGGCCGCCTCTGCCTCGGGCGCTTTGGCTGCCGGGCCCGGAGCTCTGGCGTCCGGCGCGGCAGCGCGACGTGGCTCGGCCGCCTTCGCGCTGGCGGGTGCCTCTGCATGTACCGCCGCCTTGCCGCTGCGCGGGGCAGGGGCGGGGTCGCCCGCAATGGGCAGCTTCCGGGCAGGCTCCTCAGCTTCAGGGGCGGGCGCTGGTGCGGCGTCTCTCTTCCCTGGAGCCGGAGCCTCGGCCTCACCTGCAGCAGAAGTATTAAGGTTTAACAGACCTGATAGGTTCGAAATACCTGGTGTCAGCGACCAGCAAGACATTACAGTGCTTTATATTCTAGTACATTTTCACAGCAAAAGCATTTGCTGTTGCTCCCAGCGACGGTGACATTATCCACAGGCAAGTACAGCCCAAATATAACGAAGGGGGCACAAGAGCAAGCACGCACCTTTTGTGCTGACTTTGGAAGCTGAAGTTGCTTCCTTGGGAGCATCTGCGCGTGCAGATGCAGCTGCAGGGAACCTGGCTGCCGGTGCTGCTGCAGTGGGGCCTTCCGAACCTTTTTGGCGCTTGGGTTTATCTGCAGCCTTCGGAGCACTGGCAGACGATGGTGTCGCTGTGCGGTTTCCGGTCTCCACCGCTGGTTCCTGCACAAACACAGTTTCATGCATCAATGCTTTGCAGGCTTTCAAGCACAGTACTCATCGCACTGAGGAACTCAAAATATGGGAATCGGAGCTTCTGCCTTGATACATCTGGCAGGCGAGTCTTTAACAAAGAGAATAATTTGGCTGACAAATCAAGTACAGGGTGCCCTGCAGCTTGTCTGCAGACGCACCTTGCCACTGGCAGGGAAAGCATGTAAGTGAAATAATAATGACAACAGTTTGTGCACAAGTTAGGATGGAAGGAGCTCTATAAAGAGCGCACCTCTGATGGAACAGGAGCTGGGGCAACCTTGGCTGCATTAGCCTCAGCTGTCTGGTTCCCCACGTGCACTGGGGCTCTCTCCAGTGTGTCTGCTGCCGGTGCAGGAGCCGGCTTCCTCACAGGAGCAGCTTCAGGGGCTCCAGCTATGGAGAACGCTCGGACAGGCAAGCCAACTGGGGAGGGGGCTGGAGCACCATCTAGCGCCTTTGTGCCAGCACCCTGCTCCTGGGCCAGTGCACCTGCGTATGCTGACACAGGTCAATTCGTGATTCCACCTGCAGTGTGATAGATCTGTGCTGTTATTACACTGTGGGGTTTACTCACTTCAGCTCGAATGGAGACTTCCAGAAACGAGCGACGTTGGGAATGTGTCGGCAAGGGTTTAACGAGCCGAAAGCGGACCTGAAGCGAGTGTGAGCAGGAAGATGGCGGTGTAGGAGTTGCGTCGCCCGGCCATCCTGGCAGCCTGGGCGTGCTGGTCTGCTGCCTGAAGTCGGCTACCGGTGCCTCCTTGTCTGTGACAAATGAGGTCGGCTGCTCGCCTGTGTTCCTGAATTTGCACGAATTGCACGCAAACCATCAGCAACTTGCTTATGTATACATACTCGTTGTGTTAGGGAGCGGGTGCAGAGGTTCAACATCGGCGTCCCCGATCCTCTTCGACCGTAGTTCCAGGGATCCATCCAGCCAGAAAGAAAGCTTTCAAGGCGGATATGCAGATTGCAGGAATTTCATCATGCCTTGAGGATGCAAACACAACCAGGAGGATCACCGCGCAGGGCCTTGGGGAAGCACCTTGTGACGATGAGTATTTGTCGTTCGGCAGGGGGTCGCCGTCACACCTTGTGGGAAGCAGGTGAAGTCAGACTCTACAACCTCTGGAAGTGACAGCCTCCCAGCGGTGTAGACTTATGCACGGCGGCTCTGTAAAAATATCTGTCAGGCTGTCTGCTTCTCCTGAATTCATATGCATCCTAGCAACGCCGCTAGAGTGATGCCAAATTTGGACGAATGAGAAGGAGGATCATCTGGCTCATGCACATTTGTCAAGCTACATTTGTTCTGTGTAAAATTGGGATCCGGTATGGATTGTCGGTATTGGAAATGTCAAAATTGCATGCAGAGCCATCTATCGACAGCAGATTGATCCAGGCATGTCGATTGCATGTGTTGAGAACGCACCCGAGACGGAGCAATCAATTCAATCGGCATAGATTATCGTTACACATTCTTCCGAATCGGTCAATTGAATGGCAGCAGTGCAATAACAACTGCCGAGATTCCAAGTCCAAGGCTACTCGCTGCCTTGCACAAGGCAGATCGCCAGGTCAAAACCACCGTTGATGACACTGAAAGCAGAACAACCTGGGGAACATACCCTTCTTGCACCTTGCGAAGGCTTGAGCTGATTCCTGCGTGATTGCAGGCCTGAGCTCTGCAAAGGAGCCCATTGAAGCCAGGGTGCTCTCGTCCTTCCTGAATCTCACCAGCGTCCCTTATAGGTGAGCAACGAATGACTGTCAAAGCTCTCAGTACATATGGAATCCACAGCACCAGGCTCTGAGACCATTGTGCTCGTCTGCAGCTCGTATGTGCCCAGCCCGAAGACCTTCCTTCATGATATCCATGCGGTGATTAAGCAGGTACGGTCTCCGGTAACTACCACATGCCTGCACCAGACGATATCGACATGCTTGTGCCCACACAAAACCTGCAGCATGCCCTGATGCATTCCATACCAAGAGCCGGTTGAGTCAACTGTGCGCATGCGCATGCGCGCAGCTATGGCTGCTGGTGTTGCTGGTGCTCATGGCGCGCGCGTCTGCGACGGCGAGACTGTCCCTGACGCTCGGCCTGGCGGCCGTGACGGCGGCGGCCCTGCCCCGCAAGCTGTGGCAGCCGCAGCTCAAGCGCCTGGGCACGCTCGGCCTCATCATCTTTGTCTTCACGGCCATCGGCGCAGGCATGCTCCACCAGACACCTTGGAGCGAGTGGTAACATATAAATATTTAAACAAGAAAATCCAAGACAAAGAAGGTAGTGTGAGGGCCAAGGAAGGAGGATTGTCTGCCTCGCGGTGGAAACATAATGCATCGACAAAACAACCATCTCCCGGCCCAGGAGCAGTAATGATCAAATCGCATACATGCACAATTTCTACGATCACCTGCTCCTGCTGCTGCTGATGGGGAACATCTGTTGCTACTTTATTGAGTTGTGGCATATAAGGGATAAAGTTTGATAACTTTTTATTGCTGCGGGGCAGATGGCGTGCCGCCGGTGCTCCAGACGCGCGGCGTACCTCCAGCAGCGGAGGGTCTGCCGTCCACGCTTAGCACGACAGGCGGCTACGGCTACGTGCTGTTCCACTTCTGGTTCATAACCATCACGCGGCGTTCCATGTCCCTGGCGATCGCTGCCAGCTGCCTGACCTTCGTGGCGCTGCAGGTCTGCCTCCTGCCTTCTTGTGCCTCTTGCTGTTGCATGAGGACACGCCAGAAGTGTTTTGACAGGGGACAGGCACTGTCAAATCCCTTCGGGGACATACCTCGGGGACATACCCGTGGACATATGGTATTCAAGAAGAGGGATATCAAGCGACCGCCAAGGAAGTAAAAGTGATCATCTGGGCCGGGTCATTTTCTTTGGCAAATAGGCTAGCCTCCGCACATGGTGCCGCTGTCACGACAGCATCGCTCGCCTGATCATGTTGCACTGGCGGCTGCAGAGCGCAAGCCTGAGCTTGACGACGACGCCGGCTGAGGAGATGGCGGTGGGCCTAAGGCTGCCGCTGGCTCCGCTGCGGCTGCTGCGGCTGCCGGTGGACGAAATTGCACTGACGCTGCTGCTGTCGCTGCGCTTTATGGCGCTGGTCACTGAGGAGATGCGCAACCTCAGCCTCGGCCTGGCCGCGCGCGCCGTGCCCTGGCGCCGCCTGCCCCCCGGCGGCGGCGTGCAGGCGCGTTCCCTCTTATCCCAAGGGAGAGAGAGTTGCAGATATCTAGGCAATGCGAGCGCCAGACATAAGAGGAAGGGCTGCCTTATGCAGGAAAAAATTGATCCCCTGGCACTGAGTTGCTTGATTTGCTCACCAAGTTTCTGGCTTGCACAGTCACTCCACATGCATATTGCCACTTGTGACTAATCCTATAAATAATGTGTGAGGGTACGCGGCTGCCTGACACATCCTTCTACGTGCCTGCTCCAGGATATGCTGGATGAGGAGCTCAAGTCGTTGCAGACTGAGTGCGTCGAGAGTACCTTATGTCTGTGTATCTTGGGTAGATCTTGAGCGATGAGTGTGTGACTGCTGCTGCGCAGGTGCTGCTGCGCTTGGGTGGGCGGCTGTTCTCCAATCTCATGCAGCGGAGTGAAAACATCGCCCTTGCAATGCAAGCCAGGGATTTTGCGGGGCCTGAGGGGCACCATGTGCATCTGTCTGCAAAGGAGCATGTCCCCCTTGTGCCCAACATTTTGGCCGTGCTGTTGCTCTCAGCCCTTCTTGTCGGAGCACAGCAGTTCCAGCTGTTTGCATGAGGCACAGAGGTCTGCAGGGGGGTCCCAGAATACTGTGATGTAAAATAATTTGTTTTCGGCAGCAATTGGAGAGATATCTTGGCTGTGTGGCTTTAAATGACTCAATCTCAGTCAGTTGACAATGGTGTAACAGTGAGCGGCTGTGTGCCCCGTACAAAGTATCTACAGGGTCGCATGCGCGCATTGAAGCCCGGGGGCTGTTACAGTACCGTACTGTGACAGTGACCGGTGACTACGGTAGCGGGTCAAGCGGTTGAGGCGGGCCAATAGAACGGCATATAGGCATGAACAATGTCTGGACTACATTCTTAAGTTGCAAGGAGAATCACTACTTTAAGATGGAACGGAGAAGATTAAAAAAAGAAACACGATCAAAGTGTGAAAGGGGGTCTGGAAGCTGCACAAATCAGTAACCCCTAGGGCCTTGAACATTTGTGCAGCAATTCCCCAGTTCTCAAGTTTCAATCCATTTTCAAAGCTTCAATCTGATCCCCAACAATCCAAGACTGGTGTGTCGACAATCTCATCGTGATCGTTGCTATTTGACCCCGATACAACTCAAGCAGAGCTATCGAAAATCGCTCAAAGAGTCGAATCCTCCAGTTCATATCTGGAAATGAGCAGAATATACTCAGCAGAAGAGCTATCGGAATATGATGGAATCAAGCGACAGGAAATATATGTCAGCGTGAGGGGAAAGATCTATGACATGACGCCTGGAAAAGACTTTTATGGTCCAGGTAATGTGATCTTATGGGGAATTCAGATGCCATAGCCAACCATGTCTTTGGACCCTTGTCATATGAACAACGATACAGGCCATTTCAGTAATTTTGGAACGCTCCACAGGTGCTGGTTACCACATCTTTGCAGGAAAGGAATGCAGCAGGGCCCTTGCGAAGATGTCTCTTTCTGCGGACGATTGCACGGGCGAACTTGGCGATCTCGATGAAAAACAACTGAAAGTTCTAGATGACTGGCAGAAGAAGTTTGATGAGAAGTACACATTCGTCGGAAGATTAGGCTGAGCTGCTTGGCAGATCCTAGCGTATGCAGCTGTAACGACGAACATTTGGCCTCTCAGCTGCTTAGATATTATTTGATTGTCAATTCAATATCTTCTCTATAGAATGTGGAACTGTGCTTCTGCTGCAGGGCCTACGAATGAGGAAAAAGCAGCCCTCCATCGGTTACTAACAGTAACGCTCGTGCGTGGTCTATTCTTGGATTCCAGGCGGCGTCGATCTCCTCTGAGGCTTTGTGGCGTGATCTAGGACCCTTGGAAAACTGCTTGGGATGTACATTGTAGAATATACCACTCGAGTGTTTTTAATGATAGCGTCCCAGCTCTGGGGAACGAGTCCTTTGCGGACGTCGCATCGCCGTGCCAAGGTTGGACCTGCATGACGGCTTCCTCATAGGCTACAACGGAAAGTTATTTCATATGACACAAAATCACGTAGACATGAAGATTGCTGCATTCGCCGTTGCAGCAATCGTTCTCAGCCGGGTCCTAGAATGTGCGCCTGCCCCGATCTCCGTCGTGGACTCGACGGGTTTGGGATTGCAGATTACAGCATTGCAGGTCTTGGGAACTTATACAAGCCCAACGAATGCTGATGGAAAGCAGCAGCTCGAGCGGAGAGCTCGAAAGGTGGAGGTCAACACTGCGGACGGCAGTGGATGCATGCACCGTCAGTGGACCTGCGGCAGCTGTTCTGGCATAAGTAACGAAACGTTGATGATGGTAAACGATCGCAAGTGCTACAGACCAACGGGATCCAGCTCATATGACTGCGACGGGCAGCGAATCAGCGTTGGTCTGGTCGCAGCAGTACAAAATGGCCACTGTGTGGAGACCTGTAGCCTTCGACCAAAACCCCTGCATTGCTCAGAGCCAGCACCCACAGGTATGCGGCATTTTTCACAGTCGACTCATTGCTCTAACTTCCGTTCATACATGGTCAATGCCACTGCCTTGCTGGAGTCAAAGTGACGAGCAAAGCACCTATCCCAGGGATAGCAGAAGGCTAGACAAGTAATTCACTTGCCATAAAACCCAGAGGCAGCCCATTGCTTGACACTGGATTGGCCCTGGCTTGCCGCAGGGTCGCCAACTGCCCACAGCAGGCAGCTCCTTGCTGCAGCGGTCCTGTCTAATTGCGAAAGCCCCAGCTGGCAGTGCCAGCTCAACGCCACGCAGGCCAGCATCGCCCCAGAGGTCTATGACCTGGTCAGATCCGCGCCGCAGAACTGCACCGCGCTGAGCAACACCATGCTCTGCGGCAGCTACCTGCTCGATATGGGCCTCTTTGATGCCATCAGGGCCGGCGCCTGCCAGCTCGGCTGCACCAGCTCTGCCCCTCCGGGCTGCTCAGTCCCCCCGGCCCCTGCCGTGAAACCGTACGCAGCCTTCAAGGCGGTGCTGCCAGCCGCGCAGCCGGCTTTGGCGCCGGCGACCGTCCCGGCCCCCGCGCCCGCGCCGGCGTGCCCGCCGCAGCCGCAGCCGGGCTGCTCCCGGGCGGAGCACGTGTGCGGGGCGCAGGGCCAGTACAGGATCTCGGACGCCCAGTTTAATGCCCTCAATGCCGCCCACAGCTGTGCCGCTGACCTGGACGTCTCCTTCTGCATTGTTGGCAGGTGCTCTCTGATCCAGTCTTTCATAGAATTTCATCCCTGCACAGAATGTACTCCAGATGCCTTTGCTGACCTGATGCCTTTGCTGGCCTTTGCAATCCATGGTACAGATTTGTAAGCTTTGAAGATGCTGGCAAATCTTCTAATGGGTGCAGCGGGTGCACCTGCAGGTTCGTTGTGGAGGCGCTGGTGTTCAATGCGGTCAAGGGCGGCAACTGCACGAGGGAGTGCCTGGAGGGCGTATCCCTGCCCACCTGTCCTGCCGCGGCCGCGCCAGATCTGGCTCCTGCGCCAGCTCCCGGTTTTGACCTCTACGGCGCTCCCGCACCGGTGGCGGCAGTCAGCAGTAACCGCCTGGCGCAGCTATCTACACTGTCTGCAAGCACAGCACAGGTGATGAAGGTATTGCTGCCTGGCTTGCCAGATGCGATACAGTCATGCAAGCACAGCTTGACACCATAAAATTGCTACTGAGCCACAGCTACATAAATTGCGCCCCAGATGGCTTTTTGCTCTAGTCAAGGGACCCCTGGTGTGGCACCGGGGAGCACTTTTGTCTCCATTAAAATGGAATTCCCTGCTGATGTAGATTAACGGCATGCAGGGCGGCTCTGGTTCCATGTATGAGCTCCTCATGGGCCCCTTGGGAGAGTGCTCCGTCACCTGTGGTGGCGGCCAGGCGCAGCGTTCCCTCTCCTGCGTCGATGCCATTCTAGGGCTGCCAGTTGAGATGTCCAAGTGCCAGCTGGACGCCGGCGCCCTGCACAACCTCACCCAGCCCTGCAACACCCAGCCGTGAACCCCTGCACCTCCTTGCTGCCTTAAAATGTCCACTATCCAGAATTCGCATTCTATTCTACTCAAAGAATTTGCCATGGGCTCCCTCAGTGCCGAGAGAGTATTCAGGAATACGTGCTGCATTTTGTGGTTGAAGTAAGGGGTGTTATTCATGATGTGGCTCATTATTTCTTGATCATGGCTGAGCAGATGCGGCAGCTGCCACTGGGAAGCCGGCGAGTGGAGCACCTGCTCAGCGGCGTGCGGCACAGGGACAGCCACGCGCAGCGTCCAGTGCATGAGCAGCGGCCAGGCCGTGGCGGCCGATTCCGCGCAATGCGCCGGCGGCTGCGCGGCGGCCGCCGCGCCGGCCGCGTCTCGGAGCTGCGCTGCGGCGGCGCCGTGCGCGGCCGTCATGTGGCAGACCGGCCCCTGGTCCGCCTGCCAAAGCGGCGGGGCCACCCGCAGCGTTGCCTGCGTCGACGCAAGCGGCAAAAGCACTGATTCACAGGTAATTGATACCCCTGTGCAGGCCTTATGCTGCTTTCTTGACTGCTCTAAAGCTGCAAGTGACTGTGATCATTCGGCCTTCTTGTCTGCCTACAATAGGAAAAAAGGGCCTGCAAGAATCACCAGATAAATGTATCGTCACCGCTTGATAACAAACCTCTCCCCTCCCAACATCTAAGAGAACTTTGGTGATGCCGGCAGGAGTGCACCCAGCTGCTGGGTGCCGCGCCGGAAGCGGCGAGAACGTGCGGCGTGTCCGGCTGCTCGGCCGACGCGGCCTGCATGAACGGGGGCACCTGTAACACTACGTCAGCGGTGTGTGCGTGCCGTATGGGCTTCGCCGGCCCCACCTGCTCCATCTCGCTGGACCCCTGTGCCGGTGGCAACAATTCGTCAGCGCTGACAGGGCCCCTCAACGCCAGCACGCCGCTGTGCTGCCCCACCAGCGTCGTTGACAAGCAGGGCGCCTGCTGCAGCTCGGGTGCGCACATATACTTGTTGCAGATCCCTGCCCTCTGTCCTTTGCAGCACCCTTTTATAGTCTCTGCACCCAGCATGAGCGGCACCTGACTTCCTCCATGAAGTTCAACAAAGTTCTCAGGAAGGAAATAAGCTTAGGCAGCAATAAGTCGAAGGCAGCAAGCGGCCGGAGAGGAAGCAGTGCAGGTGGTGAAAATTTCAGTGAACGGGGGGTGCAGGAGTGGTGAGCGACGGGGGAGCATGCTGCGCTGCACCCATCAAGGGGACCGCCACGCTGGACCGCTCCGGCCAGTGTTGCAGCAGCGGCCGACTGGATGCATGCGGGGTGTGCGGCGGCAACGCGACGACTGTCGACTTCACCGGCGCCTGCTGCGCTGGCAGCCTCGACGCGGGCGGCCGCTGCTGCCCTGCGCCGGCCGTCACTGATGAATTTGGCGTCTGCGGCGGAGACTCGTCCTCTGGCCTTGTCGTGCTCAATCTGGGCACTCTCACCAACGACACCCAAGGCAAGCGTCTTCCGTTCATGATGGGCTCCTGCAGATACGGAATGTAGATCCTTGGCATTGTGATCACTCGACTGCATTGTGAAAACTTTACGTTTATTTGCAAAAAAACATCAGACTTGAAAAAAGGGTGTGTTTTGCAGGGTTCAGCGACAGCAGCTCTCCAGGATACGCTGCATTCAGTCAGGGTCTCCTCAGCGATCTCAGTACAAGGCTGGGCGTCAACACCTCGCAAATCTCTCTGAAGGCCGTCAGCACCCCTGGAGCCGCCGCCAGACGACTCCTGTCCAACGAAGTATGCCCCCAACCTCACAGCAAATCTCACCCCTCTATGATTCAGAGCCTTCTAGGAACCTGTGCAGAACTTTGATGCAGCAGCAGCACGACTGCCTGGTGCTCTTGTGCAGGTGACACCAGTGATTGATGGCGTCATCCAGAAAGCAGCCACGGGCCATCCGTCCAGGATCCTGTACAACCCAGACCTTGCTCTCATGGCCGTGCTGGGTGCGGCAGGGAGTCAGCACCTCGCACATGCCTTCACCCATCTGGTGAGCTGGCTGTGCCACGTGTCCACCGCATGTATTCATGAAACTAGAGGCGCCCTGGTTGCTGTTAAATTTTCACTGTTCCCAGCCAGGCTTCTGCATCCATGACGTGATGCCATCACGGTGATGGCATGCTGCAGGATACAGGGGTCATCAGGAACCCAGGGTCCAGAGATATCAAAGTCAATAAATGTCTGACAGTCCCTTTGAGGACACCACCCATGCATGCAGCCTAACCACCCAGATGCATGTTCATGGCTGTCACATGAGTTTGTCAAGATGCATGTTATGTGTGAACAGGCGCATGGGAGGGCTCTGGCGCAGGACAGCTCAGCAGCAGCGGCAGCTGACGCGACTGTGTGGGTGGTCCCCCCGTACGGGTCGCTGACATACGCGCAGCTGCTGCAGCTTCTGGGCAACAGCTCGGCTGCGGACGCGGCTGTGCGCCTGACCGGTGTCAGCAGCTTCAGCAAGAGCGGCCTCGCCGGCAATGGCCTCTGCGAGCTCGGAGAGCTTCCCACCGCCGACTCGGCAGGCAAGCATACATGTCTCCTCACTCCTCTTACAAGAAAAGCAAGGAGGGCTGCCTCAAGAGAGGCTGCATGTTTAGCTGGGATGGAGCAGCAGAGAATACATGCATTAGAGTGCAGCTGTAAAGGGTCTCCCTCTGGAGTGAGAGCAAGCAGGAGTTGCTCTGCTCACAAGGGTTGCGCATGCAAGATGGGGCAAAGGTTGGGAAGCGCACTCCAGAAGAGCTTATAACAGATTCAATCCGAGTTAAAAACCCAAGTTGTTCATTAAATTTTGCATCATAATGAAGGAAATGCCCAAATGAACATACATGGGGCGTGCAGGTGTGCCGGCAGACTGCCCATTGGGCTACCACGCAGTGCCCAGCGGGTTCAATGGGACTGCCTGCAGCGGGCGAGGGCTGCCGGTAGCGGCGCAGGGCGCGTGCCAGTGCTTTGTGGGCTACGAGGGCCCGGCGTGCGGCGGCTGCGCGGACGGCTATTGGCCGGCCGGCGGCCTGTGCCAGCGCACGCTCGGCAGCTTCCAGGCAGCTGCAGCCCTCGCCGGCCGTAAATCCCTCCTCATCCCAGCCGCCGCCCCCGCCCCGGCCCCCGCCGCCGCAGCCAAGGTAACCCCAATTTCTGGTCATGCTCTCACTTTTTGCTGATTGTTATGTCAACCCAGAAAGGGGATCATTGGCCCAGAAGGGGGACTTAATAAGAGGATGAACCGTTCAGAGTCCCCCCAACATAACCACACCAGCGGTCATAGCTCTTGTATTTCAAACTCTTGAAGGGCCCTGTTGCCATATGCAGCCCAGCTGAATGGGTGCAAAGGCGACTGTAATTCTATCCTGCAGTATGTCTTGAAGTTTGTAATAAGAATGATGCTTTGTTGGGGTGCAGGACGCGGCGGCGTCACTTGCAGCGCCACTGATCGCGTCTCTGCTGGGGGCGTTCCTGGTGCTGTCCTTGGTGACGGTTGTCTGGGTGATTGTGTCGCGCCGCTGCAAGCGCAGAGCGGCCGAGCCGGCCGAGAAGGCACCCGCCGTCGAGGGCAGCAAGGGCTCCCTGCAAGACCCCGAGAAGGGCCACAACGCTGCCACCTCATCCCAGGTGCTTTGAGGGTCCACAAGTGTTCTGCTTGCCTCCTGTTGTCCCAAAGCAATTGTATCCATTGCAGCAGATATGGTGGTGTAATCATGGCAAGAGTAGACTTGACATACAGTACACCCACTGTGTTCATATGCTTCTGCAGGTGGCTGGAACGTTGGGCCCACAGAGTCATGCCATCAGCCTGGTGTCTGACAGCAGCACCCCCCATGTGCGTCCTGTGACACTGAAGCAAATAGTCTTGCCTTCCAGCATCAGATTTTTACAGCACCTGCTGCTACTGCACTAACACTGCTTGTGATGGTACAGGCTGCTAGTCCAACAGAGACTGCCCGCGGCAGCTTCTTCGGCCTGTTTGGGAGGCAGTCTCAACAGCCACCCATGCAGCCCACCGCCAGCCCTGTGTCGGTGCGTATCCTGCCTGCACGTGGCCATACAACTGCACCTGAGCCTTTCAAATGGCTGATTCTCTCTGAAGACTTGTCAATTGTTTCTGCTCACTGCACCTAAACCTTTCACGCCGCTGAACATGCAAAAGGAGTGATCAGAAAATTTCATGCTGACAGCATGTCGTCACATGCCTGCAGGACTCGAGCTCGTCAGGCTCAGTGTCATCGCTGACGTCAGCGTCGCGCCGCCGCTCGCACGCGATGGGCTCCATCACTTTCGCCAGCCCTGCAGACTCGCGTAGCGCCCCCATCAACACCTCCCGCAGGCACGCCTTTTTTTACATTTTTGAATCTGTTGCTGGTCCAAATGCAACAGATATCCACATTCGGACTGTATACACGCCCTGCAACTTTCTTGTTTCTCCACAGATATGCCATGATCATAATTAGGGAACCCTCAACCCAAGAATATAGGCACTCCCATGCTGGTCTGCGCAATACGACATTTTCCTTCATGTGCCAGCGAAGCCAGACAAGCAGATGTAGCGTGCTGGGAACGCTCCCTTTACAAGCCTCAAAGGTGTGCATGCTGGAGCACGCATGAGGGTCCAAGGGGTTAAAGTGAGCGGTGTGAGATGGCGCAGGGGGACGTTCTCGTATGTGCATGACGCTGAGCAGGGCACAGTCAGCAGCCACCCCCTGCGTGGGTCCAGCAGCCCGCGCAGCCTGCACTCCGCAGACAGCCAAACACTCTTTCCCACCCAGGTCAGCCCTGCATGCATGCACCGCTCTCAACGTGTGCACATTCAGCGTTACTGTCCTGCAGGCGTTGATGTTGGTTTTCTGCTTGATTGGAAAAGTGTGTCTCCTGACAACTTCTTGTATTGCAATGGCATGCAGTCTTTCCGCCAGTCAGGGAGCTTCCGGTCCGATACATCTGACAAGGGCAAGGCGCCAATGCAGCCAAGGGACATTGTCTCGCATCACGTCACAATCACGGACTCATCAGAGCTCTCCAGCGCCGTGTCATCGCCCATTGGCAGCACTCGGCCTGCCAGCTTCATATCTGACAGCAACGCCCACCAGTCCTGAACAAGGAAAGAAACGCAGCATGCGTAGAACTTCTGATGCATTGGGTACTGGAACAATCAAAAAAATGAGAGCATGAAGGTCAAGAGTATAGTTGACAGAATTTTTGAACAAGAAACAAATTTTACTGCTTAAATTGATTGAATCGGGAATGTTGCTTTACACAAGTATGAACACAAACCTGGTGCAGCGCTATGTATTTACTTCCTTGCATGCATATATATCTCAGTGCCGAACAGGCAACACAAACTTTCGGCAATTTTTTATTTATCATTGTACTACTGATGTCAGTTTACTACGTGGGCAATTATTTCTCCTGGACCAGGAATCCTGGTCATTTGTAAGCTATCCTATCTAGTGGCTTTGTAATCTCTGCTCTGATCTGCTAGGTGTTTGACAGCGCATCTTTTGACAGTTCTGGTCATTCCAAGCACTCCATCATCCGCTGCTGATGAGCAGTGACTTGAGCGATGCAACTGGTATCAATGCATAGCAAAATTGTCAAGTATCTCAGTGACTGCTTTGCTGTCTAGCAGAATGTCACTCTTGCGCAACACCTGTTCTTACCCCAGCGCCAAGTGCTCCCATACTCTGACCAGCCTCCGAGGCCTAATCTAACCCCATAGCCATGGCAGCTTTGAGCCAGCCTGACCAGAGAGTAGGCCGGTCAGCCCAGGACCATTGTCAAGGGGCCCAACTCCAAGCCGCCAGAAATCTAGCAGGATCGTGACCAGCATGCCGGCAGCCAGAGCGTCTGATGCTGCGCGCGCCAGGCTCCACTTTCGCAGCGACTCATCCATGAAATAGAATGCCGGAAAGGACACGAAGAAGTAGATGGCGTAGAACAGAGAACCCACAGTGTACATGCGTGAGCGGTCCTGCGCACATTGGATACACTATCATCCCGATGCAACCGCTCTTTTTTTAAGATTGTTATATGGGCACCAGCTCTGCTGGAAAAAGAGGGCAGAAAAAAGATCACCTTGAATTTGTAGTAGGGGAAGTGGGCGATTGTGAGTGTCTCCATGTAGGCCGTGGCATAAGCCAACAGGAACACCACCAAGGCCGTCGCAGCATTTTGCGCTGTGCTGCCATAATTTGCTGTGGCAGCCCTCGTCCGCCTCAGCACCACATTGGACAGCGCGTGGTAGAAGCAGAAGTAGGCATGCGTCATGAAGTACAGCGGGATTGGCACCTGTGAATGCCCAAAATGTCAATATTGCAGCCGTTCTTTCACTTGCCTGTGAGCCACCATTACAGCTGTCCGGAGACCAGCTAATGGCACTGTACCTTATTGAGCTGCCAGGAAGGGAAGGTGTATTCTGCCCCCAGCAGGTCATAGAAGTAATGGGTCCAGAAGTAGTTGCCAATGAAGGAGAATATCGCGATCCACACATTTGCCTTGACCCAGTACTGCTGGGCCAAAGGCTTGCCCTTCTCCACATTGCCAGCCAGAAGCGGTGGCAGTATAACGCATGGCAGAGAAGCTGCTAAACAGATGGCCAGGTATCCAAGCTCATCAAGCTTCTGCATGCCAATGTCAGTGAGTCTTGTCAGTCCCAGAGAATGCAAGGGAGTCTGCTCAAACAGCCTACCAGGTGAATGCAGGTGCATGGGGTCACAGAGGTTGACGAGGGACTGCACCTCGTACAGCTGAAAGGGCACAAGGATGCCGAGGGCCCAAATGATCCAGAAAGGGCTGTAAATGAGGAAGAAGAGCTCAGTCCGTCTTTTCCCTGGGCTAGCAGCTGTCCACAGGCGCTGGACTTTCGGAGCTGCAGAGCAGAGACAGGTGTAAGCCAACAACCCATTGAAATGATGTTCAAAAAGTCCATTATGTTACCACAAGCTCTTCCTGGGTGCTTGCAAAGGAAATGTGCCGACAGAAAATATGAAGCGCACCCATCACGCGTGGAAATGACTATATTGATTTGCCCGCGTACAGTATTGAAGTTCAATTCACATGAGGCTGCATATTGGACTATCTCATCTACATATCCGCAACAGGAACATCAGAGATGCTGATTGATATTTCTTCAAAGGTAAGTTGGATCCTGCAGCATATGCGAACAGTAAAAGCTTACATTTAAATCCAGGATAATTTCTCCTTGCTCCTTCTTGTGGAGTTTGATCCCACGATCAACAGATTTCTTGTCGATCGCCCATTCGAAGCGCCGCCCGAGACCGTGGAAGCTCGGTGTGCTGGCTCGTTCATGTTCCTTCCAAACGTCTTAAACATGATGGTCTACCATCATGATGCTAAATTTTTGAAGAATATGAGCGACGCCATGAACCAGAGAATGTGCTCTTGAAATATCACTGAGGAAAAACTTTGCAAGCAGACATCTTCTGCCATCTTCTTCAGGTGGTGATAAACTAGATGTCGTTTTAGCTTGGGACTGGACGCTTGAAGCACAATGGCTGATAAGAGCGCACGCCAAGCTCCTGGGAGTGGTGCAGAAGCGTATGCACGCTCACGCCAATATGATTATCGTGCAGTAAGCCGCTTTCTCCCTCTCTTTGCTTAACATTGATGGAGTCACTGTATTGATGCTTGAAATATTCCTACGACTTGATATTGGTGTAGACAGGTGGTGCCTAAAGTTCCTGTACCTGAGAGCACAAACCCTGCTTTGTTGCAGTGATCTGAGATAGTACTTGCCATCATTTTGCTCAGGCTTACGAACAAGGCTATTAAGAGCTTCATTTCAATATTGTTTGTCCAGTTTTTACGGCCATGTTGTGCTTTTCTTCTTTTGCACTGTGATTTAATTGCTTCCTTTTCCTTGCAGAATTCCAACCTCGTGCTCACAGCCGAGACCAGGACTCGGGAAGCTGCGGAGCCCAGTGGGGAGCCAGAGACGCTCTGGGGGCGGATGCCAGGCAAGATGGGCGATCGCGTGCAGTTCAACAAGCCCGAGGGCCTCAGTGAGAAGAAGGCCAAACAGAAGAAAAAGTGCGCCCTCGTGCTGCTCTCAATGAAGTGCACAACTTGTCAAAACTTGCCTACTGCTCTGTCTAGGACCAGATTACAGCCAGCAGCATCGAGCACTGTCCGATCTTAACATGTGGTCTTGATATGTGTTGGATGCGACCCGCAGGCGCGATGCTATTCTGGCAGGGCAGGACCCAGACATAGAGGCTTCGAAACGGCGGAAGGTATGCTGCACAGATGTCTCCACCTTGTCTTCTAGTCCATGTCGAAGCATGCATGTGATGTCACAGACTTGTAAGCCATCTGCTGAGAGGGCTCTGCAACCTGCAGACCACAGTGCTTGATCTGGATGCGGCGGGGTCATATCGGCCAGCCACAAAGGAGACTCGTGCCGCCTACGAGACCCTGCTGGATTTGGTGCGCAGCCAGTTTGGGGACCAGCCGGCAGATGTCCTCAGAGGAGCTGCGGAGGAAATCCTGGCTGTCCTGAAGAACGACCACATGAAGGTCAGTCAGCATGAAGACCGCATGTAGCTTTATCACATTCTGCAAACTAGTGAGATATCGCACGCTGCGTATCGCTGCCTGATGCTTCATGACGGCGTCAAGCTTCACATAAGCTGCTGAGAGGGATGTGTGCTGGCAGGACCCGGACAAGCACAAGGAGATCAATGCGCTCCTGGGCGAGGTGGACAGCGGCAAGTTTGCGGATGTGGTGGCGCTGGGCAAGATGATGACGGATTACTCTGTGGATGCGGGTGTGGATGATGCCGGCGCGGGGGACATCCTGGACAACGACATCGGCGTGGCCGTGGAGTTTGAGGGAGATGATGATGATGAGGATGATGACGATGTGGACGAGCTTGTGGTGCGTGGCTTCTCTGTAACGCTCTGTGGTGGCATGTTGGATGTTGCATGTTGGATCTGGCGGTGCTAGCCATTCTCTGAAATGATCTATGCCAGAAGTGTTTATCAGTCGGCAAAGTTCCTTTGAGCTGCTGTGATCATAGGCTATCCATGAAGCGCAAATTGTTGCAATGCCACATGCTTATGAGTACTGAGCAGGCCGATCTGCTTCCTCAGGGCTTCTTGAACGATGTCTGTCATTGTTAAGGGCGCAGATTGTGTCTCCTCGAACACATGCATGATTATATGATTGGTGCATTGCCGCAGGATGAGGAGGACGAGGGTGACGATGAGCCTGGGAGGGTGGATGAGGTGAAGACTGGGAGGGATGTGGATGCCGGGGAGGATGAGAGGGAAGAGGGGCTGCACCCACAGGAGATTGACGCCTACTGGCTGCAGCGGCGGATAGCTCAGGCGTTCACAGACATTGACGCCGATGCGAGTCAGAAGCTGGCAGAGGAGGTCCTCGTCACTCTGCAGGTGTGGCGACTTCATCTTGGTGGCATGGTGTCTATTTTCTGCTGTATGCAATGTTGCTGTGGTTTCGAATGGTCCATTCCACCAAGCATGTACTTACGTGCATGCTGAGCGGCTGGCAAGAGCTGATGGAGGGTGTCTCTGGTGTTGCAGAGCGGGGATGATCGGGACGTGGAGACACAGCTCGTGCAGCAGCTGGACTTTGACAAGTTCGACCTCATCAAGGAGCTGCTGAAGAACCGGCTGAAGATTGTCTGGTGCACGCGGCTGCAGCGCGCACAGGCCGAGGATGAGAAGAAACGGATAGAGGTAATCCTCCAATCCCCCGCCACCATCGGTTGCGCTCACAATCACAATGCGATGAATATCACAATGCAGAAATATTGACAGTGTGCTTCTAGCAGGTAGCTTTTGGCTTTCTGTGATTGTCCCTGAGCTGAGAATGCTCACGTGGTCTCTGTCTGCGCACAGGCGGAGATGGCGGGCAGCCCAGAGACGGCGGTGATCTTGGACGCCCTGAACGCCACGCGTGCCAGTGCGCGCGAGCGCCAGGATGAGCTGGAGCGCAAGATCAGGGACGAGGCGCGCAAGCTGCGGCAGGGCGTCGCAGACGGTGAGCCCAGCCACTCTGCTTAAATTCCCGGTGTTTGCTTCTCAATTCAGAGACAGTAAAGTCCCATTTGGCATGCTACTTGAATGTCAGGGCATGGTGCATGGCTTGAAGTACGCTGCGTGGGAGGAGTGGCTAAGGTAGAGTTGTTTGCACAGGCACTGGAGCGGATGGCAGCGGTGCAGCGGCGGCTGGCAGAACGACGGTGGACTTTGACTCGCTCGCCTTTGTCCAGGAGGGCCACTTCATGTCGAACAAGAAGTGCGACCTGCCGAAGGGCTCACATCGCACCGCCTTCAAGGTGAGTTCTTGCGCACAGCTTTGATATTGTCATGCTGAAAAGCCAGAGAAGCTTCAGTATTTGTGAGGAGTGTATTGCGTGAGATTGCATGGGTCTGCAAATTGCGATCGACCTCTTTCTGTGCAGGGGTATGAGGAGGTGCACGTGCCAGCCCTGAAGGCCAAGCCGTTTGAGAAGGACGAGCGCCTGATAGCGATCAGCGAGCTGAAGGAGTGGATGCACCCCGCCTTTGCCGGCATGAAGAGCCTGAACCGCATCCAGAGCAGGGTGTGCAACACCGCGCTGTACACCAGCGAGAACATCCTCATGTGTGCTCCCACCGGCGCCGGCAAGACCAACGTGGCCATGCTCACCATCTTGCATGAGGTGAGCTCCTTTTCTCTTGCATTCTGTACTTCTTATGTACTTCTTAGGGCAAATGTACCTGTGTCCTGCTGACGCATTTCGGAAGTTCTCTTCATATTTGGAAAAAGGGCAGGGGGTGTGTGATTTTAAAGAATGTACACTGTGGCACAGATGGGCCTGCACATGAGGAGCGACGGCACCATTGACACCAACGCTTTCAAGATTGTCTACGTGGCTCCCATGAAGGCGCTGGTGGCCGAGATGGTCGGCAACTTCAGCAAGCGCCTGGAGAAGTTTGGCATCCAGGTGCTGCACCTTGTAACTCCTCTCGTTCGTCACTTACTTTTTGCTTGATGAAGACTTTTGAAGAAGCTGTTTAGTAGTTAAATGCATGCAATCTGGCTCTGAGGAGGTTTGCCTGTGTATGAAAGAGGTTGTGTGATGTCTTGTGGCAGGTGAAGGAGCTGACTGGAGACATGAATCTGACCAAGGGCGAGATTGATGCCACCCAGATCATTGTGACCACCCCCGAGAAGTGGGATATTATCACGCGCAAGAGCGGCGAGCGCACGTACACCCAGCTTGTGCGCCTGCTCATCATCGATGAGATTCACCTGCTGCACGATGGCAGAGGGCCGGTGCTGGAGTCCATCGTGGCCCGCACTGTGCGCCAGATCGAGGTGAGCAAGGAGCATGTGAAGAACTTCATGACAGAGTTGCACTTGCTGCTTTCAAGTGCATGTTAACATGGATGTTTGTTGCATGCAGAGTTTTGCTGGCTTGCAGGCCTGCAGGTTTGAGGTGCACACATTTAAACACCTAATGTGTTCAATGCGTGCTTGCAGGCGACTCAGGAGATGACGCGCTTGGTGGGGCTGAGTGCCACGCTGCCCAACTACCAGGATGTGGCCTCCTTCCTGCGCGTGAAGCCGGACGTGGGCCTGTTCTACTTTGACACCTCCTACAGGCCCTGCCCGCTTGCCCAGCAGTACATCGGCATCAACATTAAGAAGCCGCTCCAGCGCTTCCAGCTCATGAATGAGATCTGCTACAACAAGGTGGGCACATTCGTGCATTCACCTCTCCAGAAAAGTCATTGCAAGTCTTGAGTTGGAGAGTGTAGTTGACGAAGTGGTTTCTGTTGGGTGTGAATGTTCCGCTGATGGTTTTCTGATTTGGTGTTGTGGCGCGGCGCAGGTGCTGGACTCGGCGGGCAAGCACCAGGTGCTCATCTTTGTGCACAGCCGGAAGGAGACGGCCAAGACGGCGCGCTTCCTCAAGGAGGAGGCCCTGCGCGAGGACAAGCTCGCCCAGTTCATGCGGGTGGGCCGGCGCCACCCTTCACCTCCCAGCCATGCATGCATGCACATGCCGAAGGCGCCTCTGATCATGCTTATTACTGTAGGTTGCAAAGAGATGTCTGGTGACAACACAGTGGAAGTGATCCTGATATCGGCAATGTTGTGGATGAGCAGGAGGGGTCGGCCAGCCGGGAGATCCTGCAGACGGAGGCCGAGTCGTGCAAGAACACGGATCTGCGCGACCTACTGCCCTATGGCTTTGCCATCCACCACGCCGGCATGGCGCGCGCCGACCGCACCCTCGTTGAGGACCTCTTCTCCGACGGCCACGTCCAGGTGCAGTTTCCCTCTCACTTGCCCCCCCTCCACCACCTGCCGGGTCCCTCGACTTGCTCAAAGAAGTACGAATTTGAGTTGTTTACATTTTTTTTTCACTACATAGTTTGGGTGGAATAAAGGGGAAGGCAAGAATATACATTTGCAATTAGATCAATTGGATTGCAGCCCATCACTTGCCACCAGAAAATGCTTCTTCCTGTGGTTTCACGAGCTTACATATGAGGATGCATGAGAGGTGACAAATGTGCATTGGCTGTCTGGACAGGTGTTGGTGTCAACTGCGACGCTGGCGTGGGGAGTAAACCTGCCGGCGCACACGGTCATCATCAAGGGCACGCAGGTGTACAACCCCGAGAAGGGCGCCTGGGGCGAGCTGTCGCCGCTGGACGTCATGCAGATGTTCGGCCGTGCCGGCCGGCCGCAGTACGACTCCTTTGGCGAGGGCATTATCATCACAGGTGGGCCCCGCATCAAATGCCCATGGCAATTTACATGCTTTGCTATTCTGTCTTGCATGCCATGTGGCTTTCGTGCATGCAGGCAGGACAGGCGCAGTGTCATCGTTGGTTTTTGTGTGCGTTGCAGGGCACAGCGAGCTGCAGTTCTACCTGTCGCTCTTCAACGCGCAGCTGCCCATCGAGAGCCAGTACGTGGCCACCATCGCCGACAACCTGAACGCTGAGATCGTGCTGGGTACCGTCCAGAATCTGCAGGATGCCGCGCAGTGGCTGGGCTACACCTACCTCTACGTCCGCATGCTCTGCGACCCTGTGGTGCGCCTCCATCTCTTACAGGACTCTTGGCTGCAGTAATCATTCGTGTAGCTGCTCTGCATCCTGAGCTCCTGCATGTTGAAATTGATATACAGTGACATGATTCACGGCTTGTGTGTCACGATACAGAATGACACGTACATGCACAAGTTCAAACGGTGCATGTGCATGTGTGCAGCTGTATGGAGTGCCGAGGGATCAGCTGGACTCTGACCCGCGCCTGCTGGAGCGCCGCCTCGACCTGGCCCACTCGGCCGCCGTCGTCCTGGACAAAAACAACCTCGTCAAGTACGACCGCCGCAGCGGAAACTTCCAGGTGCTCCCTGAATTTACCTCTTTGTTCTGCAGGTGTTGCCTGCCCTTCCCCCCTGATGCCAGAGGCTACCTCTTAGGTCAGTACATCATATAGGAGCAGAGCCCTTTGGGAATGGTTACTGACTGGTGTTGTGTGGGCAGGCGACGGACCTGGGCCGCATAGCGAGCCACTACTATGTGAAGTACCACTCGCTGGCGACCTACAACGAGCACCTGAAGCAGACGATGGGCGACATCGAGCTGCTGCGGCTGTTTGCGATGAGCGACGAGTTCCGCTTCCTGGTGGTGCGTGAGGAGGAGAAGCTGGAGCTGGTCAAGCTGCTGGAGCGCGTTCCCATCCCCGTCAAGGAAGCTATGGACGAGCCCGCCGCCAAGATCAACGTCCTCCTGCAGGTGCGCTATTGATCATTGAAAACCTTCTGCAGTACCACAACACCCTGATGTGTCTGTTCTATTCATTCTTGCGGTGTGGAGCAGCCAAGTAGGTTAAACTTCTGCTAGCATTGATGCAACTGAGACTGTAGGCTACATGCAGCAAATTCTTGACGCATGGAGATGTTGATCCTTATCATGTGCTAGGTCTTGCATGAATGTATATATGATCCTTCTCTCCTATGGGGTATTGAGTCTCAGCATGTACCTGGTCTGTTGTGGTGCAGGCGTACATATCGCGTCTGAAGCTGGAGGGCCTGTCGCTGGGCAGCGACATGCAGTACATCCGCGACAGCGCGGGCCGCCTGATGCGCTGCCTCTTCGAGATCTGCCTCAAGCGCGGCTGGGCCAACCTCACCGAGAAGGCCCTGGGCCTCTGCAAGATGGTCTCCCGCCGCATGTGGGGCAGCCAGGTGCGCCGCCCTATCCCCCTGTCAGGCCTTCCTCTGCTTTCATGCATCAAACGCTGTCAGGCTCATTCAAACCTTTGGTAGAATTTTGGCCTTTAGTTAACAGATCACCTCTACTTAGCTACATACAGCAGGATGCACAGCAGATATGTGCAAAAGGCAACCCTGACTCAGGCATATTCAGTGTGAGAAAAGACATTGGAGGATTGTGTCTGACGGCTGCGAGTGTGGTGCTGCAGACGCCGCTGCGGCAGTTTAAGGGGATCCCGATAGAGGTGCTGACCCGCATAGAGAAGAAGGAGCTGGCGTGGGAGCGCTACTACGACCTGAGCGCGCAGGAGCTGGGCGAGCTCATCCGCCTGCCCAAGATGGGGAAGCTCGTGCACCGCTTCGTGCACCAGTTCCCCCGCCTCGAGCTGGCCGCCCACGTCCAGCCCATCACCCGCTCCGTGCTCAAGGCATGCCACTTGCTCCCTGCATGCTGTGTTTTGCCATCAGCGGCTCTGCTGCATCCCTTTATTTGCTGTTGTTAGTGATTCACAAGGAAAATAACTCGGATCGGCACGCAGTTTGACAATTATGGTCCCTTGCCCTGCCAAGTAGATACAATTTCACCCTCATGGATGTCCGTAATGAACATACATCATCTGGCAGAATAGACGCATCTTATGCCTGGCTTCATGCCCTGGTCTGCTTGACTAAATGTACCCTGAGGGGTTTGCATGCGCAGTGCAGATGGACCTGACAATCACGCCGGACTTCCAGTGGGACGAGAAGGTGCACGGCTTTGTGGAGGCGTTCTGGATCATCGTGGAGGACAGCGACAGCGAGGCCATTCTGCACCACCAGTACTTCCTGCTCAAGAAGCCCTACGCCGAGGACGAGCACACCGTCACCTTCACCGTCCCCATCGCCGAACCCCTGCCGCCCCAGTACTTCGTCAAGGTCCGCTCTCAGCTAGCTCTGACATTCCATGGCTGCAGTATGTTGCCTGCTGTGCCTGCTGCGAAGTCTTTCATGTCAACCATTAAAGATGCATGTCGAAGCATGTGCTTAGGGGTCTGTAGAGGCAAATGATTTCTTTCTTTAAGCCGCTAGCTCTTGCTCCTCTTGCCGTGAGGTTCTCAATGGAGCATATCGTTTGCATGTCGAAGCTTTTCAAAGCATGGTACACTGGTGAGGTGCCAGCGGAGGGCTGAGGGTGGGAGTGTTGTGTCTGCGCAGGTGGTGTCGGACAAGTGGCTGAACTGCGAGGCGGTGCTGCCGGTGTCGTTCCGGCACCTGATCCTGCCGGAGAAGTACCCGCCGCCCACCGAGCTGCTGGACCTGCAGCCGCTGCCCGTCAGCGCCCTGCGCAATCCCCAGTTCGAGGCCCTCTACACCAACTTCAAGACCTTCAACCCCATCCAGACCCAGGTGGGCATCTTGTGACATACTTGAAGCTCTCGAGTCCCTTCTATGGGATGAAGAATCATAGGACCCCAGACAAAAACAGAATGTTCATGCCAGTATCATGGGCAATGCCTGTCTATTTTTACATCAGCTAGTCAAAGACTTCACTCTGGAATTGTAGGAGCCCTTGAGCTCCCAAATTGAGAATTACCCACATGTTGTCTTGTATTGCCAGGCATGAAGCACCTTGCTTTGAACGTGCGAAGCTGGATATCTAAGACTTCCGCGCATGCAGGTGTTCACCGCGCTGTACAACACGGATGACAACTGCCTGGTGGCGGCGCCCACGGGGTCGGGCAAGACGGCGTGCGCAGAGTTTGCGGTGTTGCGCATGATCCAGAGGGCCTCCCAGGACAAGGGCGTCGCCCGCTGCGTCTACATCGCGCCCCTTCCCGCCCTCGCCCGCGAGCGCCTGGCTGACTGGACCACCAAGGTGAGTCCGCACTCCACAGAATGTATCACTTAAGCTGCCAGGCAGGCTCTTCCACTTTCCTGATGCATGCAGCCATAGTTGACCACTCTTGTTCTGACCATCACATGGGAGATCATTGCACAAACGTGTCTTATGTATTGTAATGCGTTTCACCCCAATTCTGATATAAGCATTGTGCCCTTTGGTGCAGTTTGGGCCGGAGGGGCTGGGCCTGAACGTGGTGGAGCTGATAGGGGAGACGGCAGCGGACACCAAGGCGCTGGAGAAGGGCAACATCATCATCTCCACGCCCGAGAAGTGGGACATGCTCAGCCGCCGCTGGAAGCAGCGCAAGAACGTCCAGAACGTCGCCCTCTTCATCGTCGACGAGCTCCACCTCATCGGCGGCCGCAACGGGCCTGCCATCGAGGTGCGCGCCTAAGAGATCACCCCTGACTTCTGCAGGCTTTGATGCGTGGCTTGAGGCTAGGTGTGCAGGCCTGGGTATTGTTTAAAATAGTTGCAGGCGCATGCTGTGAGCAGAGTTTTGAGGTGGAGCAATTTGGGGGTGTGCGCAGGTGATAACGTCAAGGATGCGGTACATAAGCAGCCAGCTGGAGTCGCCCATCCGCATCGTGGGCCTCAGCACCTCCCTGGCCAACGCCAAGGACCTGGGCGAGTGGATAGGCGCCACCAGCCACGGCCTCTTCAACTTTCCCCCAGGTCAGTCTCACCTCGCCTTTGCTCGCACCCTCCTTTAGTGATACCTTTCCTTTCAGTAAGAAATCCTTGCAAGCAGAACACACTGAACAAGCAGCTGGAGCGTTTTGTGTGGTTGTCTCACATGTGCAATCTGGCGCAGGTGTGCGGCCGGTGCCGCTGGAGATTGTGATCCAGTCGTTCGACATCGCCAGCCTGGAGGCGCGCATGCAGGCCATGGCGCGGCCGGCCTACACGGCCGTGTCGGCGCAGGCACGCGAGGGCAAGCCCACCATCCTGTTCGTGCCCACCCGCCGCCAGGCCCGCCTCACCGCCCTCGACTTGCTCACCTACGCCGCAGCCGACGGGCAGCCCAAGAAGTTCTTGCAGGCGCGTCCTTGCTTCTGTCATCTTGAGCACAATCCTGAGGGCTGGCTGAAGTGTCCTCGCTGTCGAGCTCTCCTGAGTGCAGCTGTGTGTGGCCCGCGCCACATTGTCTTTAGAATAGATCATGCAGTTGCACCGCAGAGTCTCTTAGCTTTAAATTTGTCAGATGGAGGCCTGAAACAATTCTTTTGTGCTGTGCAGCTGAGCGAGGAGGACCTGGCGCCGTACCTGGCCAAGGTGGGCGACCGAGCGCTGAGGCACGCGCTGGAGTACGGCGTGGCCTTCCTGCACGAGACGCAGCCGGCCGCCGAGCAGGAGGTCGTCAACCTCCTCTTCAACACCGGCGCCATCCAGGTCCGCTGCCCCTCTTCTTTACGCCTCCTCAGCCACTGCATCTCTCGCACAGAGCCCAGCGAGCCATTGCTTGATAGCGCAACCTTTGACTTGCCTCAAACAAGGCAATCCGCCCAAATAATTCTGAAAATTGGTGGCGGTCAATGCACCTCATCTTGGCGGTCCTGACAGTCACCAGTTGCACCATGGAACTGGTGTATTTTGTGCATTGATTTATGGACTGACGTTCTTAGTCTGGCGCAGGTGATGGTGGCGACGGCGCCGATGTGCTGGGGCATGACGGCGGCGGCGGCGCTGGTGGTGATCCTGGGCACGCAGTACTATGACAGCAGCGGCGCCACGGGCGGCCAGGACTACCCCGTCACCGACCTCCTCCAGATGATGGGCCGCGCCTCCCGCCCAGACCTCGACCAGTCCGGCCGGTGCGCGCTGGCCTCTTCCGTGCTGCCATGCACGTGCTCCATTTGCTTTGGCACGGAAACTTGCCGCTTGAAAATTTTACCGGTCTGCATGGGTTGTGCTCGGTGCTGTGTGCAGGCTGATATCATCTGGAGTTACAGAGCATGGTGCAATCCATGCAGTGCAGTGAATTGTCATGCGGGGAGTGACATCCGAGCCCATTGGTGGGTGTGTCCGAGAAGGAGTCATAGTCTCGACCTGACATTGTTGAATTCTGTCTTGCGGCAGGTGCGTGCTGATGTGCCACGCGCCGCGCAAGGAGTACTACAAGAAGTTCCTGTACGAGGCATTCCCCGTGGAGAGCCACCTGGACCACGCGCTGGCGGACCACATGGCGGCGGAGGTGGTAACGCGCACCATTACCACCAAGCAGGACGCCGTCGACTACCTCACCTGGACCTTCTTCTACCGCCGCCTCGCCCAAAACCCCAACTACTACAACCTCCAGGTGCCTCCCTTGTTGGTCTCTGTCATCTTATGCCAGCTCAAATGTATCCCTGACGGATCCTTGCTGACTGTTGTCTTACTCATGCTGTAGTGTGTGTTCTTGCAAGGATCTCATGTGGGTCCATTAGTGCCTCTGATGTTCCCACATTTTGCTTGTACCATTCCAAGATTCGGGGATCGTCTCTTCGGCGGTGGCAAATAGGAGTTGCTTGGATCTGTGTGGGAGTAAGCTTGGCTGATACATTATCGCAAAGGCTTCATGCGCTGGGAGAGTGAGAAACTTGCCTGCGGCAGTGGCAAACAGAGACTTGCTTGGAGCCATGTAGCCGTGTGCATGCGTTTTTGGACAAGCGCTAAATCTGCGGTCCGCGCGAATGTGTGCAGGGGGTGAGTCACCGGCACCTGAGCGACCACCTGTCGGATCTGGTGGAGGGTGTGCTGGCGGACCTGGAGGGCAGCAAGGTGATTGCAATCGAGGATGATATGGACCTGGAGCCCCTCAACCTGGGCATGATCGCTGCCTACTACTACATCGCCTACACCACCATCGAGCTCCTCTCCTCCTCCCTCACCGCCAAGACCAAGACCAAGGGTCTCCTTGAAATTCTCGCCTCCGCCAGCGAGTTTGACGCCCTCCCCATGCGCCCAGGTGATCCTCGTGTTTTCACCCTCTGCAATCATGCGTTGTTCCCAAAGCAAGCTATGATGGCAGCTACTTTCTTTGCACCAAGGTCCCCTATTGAGGATTTGCATGGGCCTCTTAGTCTTCAAGGAGGTACTCCGCTGTAGGTCTCACCAAATACCTTGTATTTGTAATCTCACGCTTGGCGCTGAATGGAGCTTTTTTTGTGCGCAGGCGATGAGGACTCGGTACGTAAGCTGCTGCTGCATGCGCCGCTGTCGTTGGAGGCGCCCAAGTGGACGAGCCCGCACACGAAAGCCAACGCGCTGCTGCAGGCCCACTTCTCGCGCACGCCCCTGGCCGGAGACCTCGCCGCCGACCAGCGCTCCGTCGTGCAGCAGGCCGTCCGCCTCCTCCAGGCACGCTTCCAACTCCCCTTTCTCTTGCCTTCTGTGGATACACTTCATTGTGCACGTCATACCCCATTGCTTGTCTTTTATCAGGTGCTGCTGTTGATCAGGCTGATATAGGAATTGTTTTGACATAACCTCTGGGTCATTGATATAGTGCCAGGCATCAGTGACCAGTGACCACTAAGCTTTAGAAGTGAGGCGAGTCGTCAAACTTGAATTGCCATGTTCAACAACGGATGGGGCGGCGATAAGAGATGTTGGTGCGGATGGCGCAGGCAACAGTGGATGTGATCAGCAGCAGCGGGTGGCTGAATCCGGCGCTGGCTGCGATGGAGATGAGCCAGATGGTGAGCCAGGCGCTGTGGGAGCGCGACAGCGTCCTCATGCAGCTCCCCCACTTTACCAAGGAGCTGGCCGCCAAGTGCGCCGCCGCCGGCGTCGAGTCCATCTTCGACCTGCACGAGATGGAGGTCAGACCCCTGCTCTCTTCTGTTTCTGGCAATTAACCATTTGCGAAATGACTTGCTATCTGACTGTTGGCTGGCAACCTTGTGCTCGAAGACCGCAGGAACTTGATGAGCCCTGTTGGAATTGAGAGAAGAACTGACCTGCCACATGGCGGCTGCGCAGGACGATGCGCGGCAGGAGCTTCTGCAGATGAGTCAGGGGCAGCTGGAGGACGTGTCGCGCGTTTGCAACCGCTACCCGGACATCCAGCTCACCTACGCGCTGCCCTCCGGCAACGCAGCGGCCGCCGGCGACCAGGTCACCCTCGTTGCCGAGCTGGAGCGCGAACTCGAAGGAGACCTCCGCCCTGTCGACGCCCCCCGGTGTGCATTGTCCTCCTCCTGCCCCTTATGCTGTGCCAACAGCGCCGGTCACTGATTGTGCCTGACATGCATTGTGCCTGTCTTGGGGTCAGCTCTTGATGTATGAATCCATCGCATCTTGCGCGGCCGGCAGATGCTGGCTTGTGCTCATGCTGCAAATGGAGGTGGTCATAGGACAACTGACATTATGGCCGTGACCTGAACATACATATCATAGTTGCACCATACGGATTCGGCCATTCGGCATACAGTGAATATTCGGTCGTATATTCGGTGTTTTGGGCCAAAATAGGCCGTTTTTGACCGTATTCCGTATATTTTAATACCGTATGACCGTATATTCGGCCGTATACCGGTATATGGTCCCCAAAAAGTGTTCTGACCGAATGGTGCAACTATGATACATATTGTTGAGGATGAAGAGTGACAGGTCGGAGGTGAGCTGAGCGGGTGTGTGCACGAATGCGCAGGTTCCCGGGGCGGAAGGACGAGAACTGGTGGCTGGTGGTGGGCGACTCCAAGGCCAACACGCTGCTGGCCATCAAGCGCGTGGCCCTGCAGCGCAAGGCGCGCATCAAACTCGACTTTGTCGCGCCCTCCGCAGTGGGCAACCACCACCTCATCCTCTACTTCATGTGCGACTCCTACCTCGGCTGCGACCAGGTGGGGCTTCGCTTCTTGCACCAAACTGAACTGCCCCCACAGAATCTCACTCTAATGACTGTGGCCAGACCTTGTGAAGGACTGTTCAGCTTGTTGTGCTGTTTGAAGCTGCAGTCTTGCAGGTGTGCAGAAAGATATTACAGCAAGCGTTGAGGTCATGCATTGGTGTTGCAGGAGTATGAGTTTGATTTGGAGGTCACAGAGGCAGAAGGGGATGAGGGCGAGGAGGAAGATGCCATGGAGCAAGATTAGGCAATGGATCCATGTTCAAAGCCATCCTGCTCGCTGTATATTAGTGTTGGATTACAGTCATGCAAGTGTTCTTACTGGTCTCTGTTTCCAGTTCTCTCTACGGCAGACTCAGAGTCATTCGACGACAAGGCAGTCAGGATGATGCTGCCTGAACAATTTGTGCACCTAACAGAAAATGAACGACTGAGACAACAGGAGTATGGACCTAGCATCTTTGTCTTTTGACAAGCTGAATGCTGGTTGTGGTTGTGATACCGTCTGAAATGTATGTCATGTGAACAAGTCCAAGATATATGCCAAGCCAGTACCTTGACTCAGCACGCAGCATTCTTCCTCTTTCTCTGCGGCCGTGTTCCCTCATCAAGAGCTGCCGCTGCAGCACCCTCAATCAAAGCTTGCATGTCTGCAGCATGTGCACTCCTGCCGCTGCTGCGCTTGGCTGCAGGCGTTGCCTTCTTGGCGCTGTCCCCGCCCTTCCAAGTGTCCTCCGCTATGTTCCAGCGCTTGGGCACCTTGTCCACACGTGCCGGGCTGGGCAGCGTGATGTCTGCCGGCCGATTCGCATCCCAATTCTCGCCTTCCTCATCAGCTACCACAGCTGTCAAGCCATCCTGCACACCACTCCTCTCCCCATTTGAGCACGCGGTGCAGGGATAAATTTCTCTAAAACTCCATAAATCTTTAGACAACTCATAACAATGCTGCAAGCATGCACAGCTTGATGGAGGCTTGTCATGAGCACAATAGACTTCCATGGATAAGGTTAAGGACTGATGAGGCAGGACTGATGCACCTGCTGGACGACAGGCGTCGCCGGGTTGCCGGGTCCCAAGCGCGAGGGGCGAGCCTTCGTGCCGGTGCGCACTCGTGGCACGGACATGCTGGGCGTGCCTGCAGCAGCCGACGGGCTGTGGGTGCTATCCATTCCTGCTTTTATGCTCGGTGTCTTGAAGTCGGCGCCACTGTAAGGCACGCCGGAGGCCGGCGTGCCCTTCAGGCCCACCCCAGCTGAAGCCGGCGTGCTCGATACAGCCTGCACCCACATGCCGGCACCGATCAGCACTGCAATCATGTCTGGCTACGTCCAATCGCAAGCAGAAGTCATTAAGTTGTGCAGCAAAGTGTCTGCTTCTAGAAGGTCAATTCTCAGGGACAGTGTTGCACCGGCTGCCTGTCAGCACGAAGCTGCAGGGGTGTGTGGGCCGATGCAGGCGTCCTGCAAGGCCCCGGAGTGGTGTGCGGCTGCATGCGGCCTGGCCGCCCGGCCGAGCCGGTGCTGTGAGCAGCCGCCGGGCTGGCAGCGCTCCTCAGCACCTCCGCTGCCACCGGAGTGCCCGCATGCACGCCCGCAGGAAGACCGCCTGCCCAGCACAGCAGCCAAGTCTCTCTCCACCTTTATAGCTAAGACCCTCGTCTTTGAAGCTGTCAATTTTTGTGGGGTATGCAGGGGGTATGCAGGGGGTGATCCTATTAAGAGGGTATCAAGAAGTGAGCTGAGCGGTGGGACCGCACCTGGTGATGCAGGGCTGCCGAAGGAATGCTGCGCCAGTCGCGAGGCGCCCCTCGGCTGACGCACCGGCCGCTGCGCAACTTCCGCCACCCGCTCTCTCGGGCCCTCGACAGCAGCCCCTGCAAGCATCATAGTTTAACCTCATGCCTCAGCCGACAGTTTGCAGAGATATTGAGTCTTCAGTTCCTGCAGCTAGATGGATTCACAGATGTTGACAGGAGGGTAAGATGTCGCGCCTGCAGGCTGGCTGGCAGGTGGCGCGTCGTGCTTGAGGTCGTACAGGATCTCCTGAGCCAGCTGCTTGTCCCCCGCCAGGATGTCCTGGATCTGCACAGTTGCCAAGCCAGCCAGGAATCACCACCACATCATCCATGACGGCAACAGCACACCCAGGGCACTGACATGCAGATGCTCTTGCAACATTGAACCCACACAGTGCTGCAGGACATCACAAGAAACAGTAGTTGTAAAAGCGAATAAGGCAGCAAATACTGCAAGATCCTCCCTTTGTGTGTTTTAAGGTGTTCATCGTGCTCTCAACAAAAGTCGGCAAAAGTCTAGTTCATCTGGCGTCATCTTGAGCATTGAACCGGCCAGAAAGGTGTAAGGGTCAGGAGGGGCACCTCGCTCTTGTGGTCGCGCAGGAGCGCTCTGAAGGCAGCCAGGAGGTCTCCCAGCAGCGGGTGGCGCGCGACCTCCAGGCAGCGCTTGAGCTCCAGCAGCACGGGCACCATGCCCTCCGCCAGGTACTTCTTCATCATCGCGCTCACCAGCCGCCCCTTCGCCGCACCCTCCACCGCCTTCGCACTCGCCCCGGCCTCCTCCTCATCGGCCGCCGCGGCGCCACCGCGCGCGCTCGCGACCTGCGCAGCGGCAGCGTCATGACCTTGTATCTCAACTATTGAAGCATGCTGCATGGCCTGTGCCCGAGATGCATGTTGAGGAAAGGGGGTGGAATCTCAAGATTAAAAATGATGACACTATTGGTGACAGGGAGTGTCAGCATTGCTTGCTTGAACTGTGTGCAGGGATTACGTCTGCCACTCGCCATGTACGTGTGGAACATGTCACAGGTGTCTTGAGGCCAATCGATGAACCAGAGAAGCTTTTACAGGGGCTGGGAGGCAAACGCTGCAGCGGGACAGGGGCTCTGTGATGGATCTGAGACGCAGGGGACACTGCATCAATTAGACTCTAATCGTAGAGTGCCCTGTGAGAGGGTGGGTGAGGGGCCGTGAGGACGCGCCTTGATGTCTTTGGAGGCGAGGATGTGGAGTGCGTCTCGCAGCACCTCGGCAGCGCCGTCCAGCGGCAGCGTTCCCTCAGCAAACCCGCTCAGCACCTCGCTGCACAGCCGCGCCGCGCTCGCAAACTTGTGCTCCGGAGCCATCCGCCGCAGCAGCGCCCTGCGCACCCACCCCCCACGCATGTGTCAATGTGCCAGCTCTGCAAAGGCCTCCTACTGGATATAAGCTGTTCTACTTGGGTGCAGGTGATGTCCTTTCTGCCCTCATATTGAAATTAAGCCCTCTTACTTGGGTGCTGGTGATGGTTATTCTGCCCATGCCATATTTGTAGATGCTTTTTATCACCCCTAGTGCCCCTTTGCCCGAGTCACGCTTGTCAGAGTGGGATGAAGCAGGATGCTTGTCATTGAACGCACCGGTAGATGGTGTCACGTTTGGCGCGGCCGGACTGCCCGGCGAGGCTGAATGCGCTCCGGGCGTCCGCGCCGCCGAGGGCCTGCGACAGGGGCTCCTCTGGCGCATGCAGCCCGGCGCGGCACTCGTTCAGCACAAACAGCGCCTCCACAAAGTGGTTGTACGCCAGCAGCGGCGCCTGCGCACACCCATATGCATGCTGTCAACGATGCTGGCTTTAATTATGTGGTTGGCAGGCGAATTTGAGCAGGGTAGCAGGCGTGGCTGATAGGTAAATGTTAGCTGACCTTGGATGAGAGGGTGTCGGTCAGCAGGTACTCGGCGAGGCTCCTAACGCGCGCGCTGTCGTCCACGAGCGCCCTCAGGAACTGGTGGAACAGGTGGCCTCGCCACTTCACATAGTCCTGCACTCAGAGCTGACTGCTATGGAAAGATCACAATGTAAACTACACTAGCAGCAGCCAAGTGACCATGCCAGGGATGCGCTGTGCCTGTCGTAAGCATAGCACGGCGAAAGATCTCATAAGGGAAAACGGGAGTTAGCTATCGTCAATCACAGGGACTGTTATGGAAGGGCCGTTAGTTGACTCCACAGGGGGCATGGAGGTGTCGAGTATTCACCCTGGAGAGGAGGGAGGCGAGGAGGGCGAGGGTTTGGCGGCGCACGAGCTCGTGGGGGTCGGCCAGGCATGCGGCCAGGCGCGGCACATGCGCATCCACCAGCGCCGTGTACTGCACAGTCAGGTCCGTCAGCGCCACCATTATGTTGTTGCGCACCTGCACGCCACCACACACACATGTTTCAGTGATTTCCCTTCGATGTCCTCACCTTCACCACTTTGAGGTGCATGAAGCCATGCATGCACGGTAGAAGCAGGCACGGAAGATGAGTTATAGGGCACAGCATGGTTCGAGGAGGGTAGGCGCACCGCTGGGTTGGAGGCGCGGCCGAGCTCCTGGACGAACAGCGGCAGGCACTTCTTGGCGGTGGCCTCCTCTGTCAGGCACAGCTTGCCCAGCGCCACCCACGCGTGCGCCTGCACAGCCGTGACTGCTGCCTCAAAACCCTGGGACATCTCGGGCACAGGGCAGTGTGTGTGACTTGCTTGCCAATTTACAGAACAAAATAGCCGCAGATGAAAGCAGTGTGAGGAGGCACCTGGATTGGGGCGGGCACGGACGAGTGCGCAGCATCATTGCTGGCCAGCTTGGGCGCTGTCAGGGCTTGCACCAGCACCACCAGCCGCCCTGAGGGCTTGGCCTGCCTCAGCAGCACCACCTGAAAAACACACCAGAGCTGAGTACTTCCCCTTGACATCCAGGCATGCTCGGTCCCATAAATGCCCTGCAAAGTCCAGATATACCCAAGCAATTGGAACGCACACTGCATCTCATAAGTGGCAAGAAATAGCCGCGCACCTCTCCAGCAGTAAAGATGGCGGTGGTAGTCTGCCGGTCGGCGGCGGCCGCGCCGGAAGCATCGCCCCTGGAGAAAGCGTCCACGAAGGCGCCCAGGTGGCGCTCGCATGCCGCCAGCACGCCCGCCGTCCAGCCGTCATTGGATTTGGCCGCGCCCGCCGCACTCAGCTGCGCCAGCGCCAGCACGTGCGCTGCCGCCAGCCCCGGCGTCAGTGTGAACGCCTGCACAGCCTGCAAGAGGCACACCAAGAGCTCAGCTGGCGCCCCACTACCATTGTTGTCATTATTATAGTATGCTGTTCTAGCCAAGAGGCGACGTGGATCTGCATACATTCTGCAGGTGGAAACTTTCTCCTGCCACAATGCGTACAAAACTTGTTGGAGTCATAGATCCCAGCAAGGCTCAATCAACCATGGGCTTAGATTGAAATAGGTTTTGCCCCACTCTCCTGCATAAGAGGAGCTCGCTCGACACGTGGAGGAAAGTTGGAGCCCTGACAAACTTTATTGCAGGCAAACCTTGAGGAGGTCGCGGACGAGGGCGGCGGCCTGCGCGGGTGGGAAGCGGCCGGCGGCGTGGGCGATCACTCGCAGCAGCAGCGCCCCGTCGCCATCACAGCCGTCGGCTGTGGTCCTCCCCTTGACCCGCTCCCATGCGTCCTGCGAACGGCCACACGTTTGATCTGTGCATCAGGCCTAAGCAACGTGGCACCACACTCTGAATGACGTGTGATCAAGTTGAGAGCTTTCTTTCAGTCATTGTGTAAAGGCAGCACCTGCAGGAACTCCCAGGACGGCGCGCTAGGGTCCTGCGCTGACACCTCAGCCAGCAATTGCCAGGCGCCACTGACTGCCTCCGGCGCCATTCCTGTGCAAACCATGCCCAAAAGCTCAGCATTGACCTCGGGCTTTTCAAAATTTATTCTTTCAGGTCCAAAGGCACAAGCCTTTTGTATAGGTCAAGAGAGAGTCAGACCTTCTGTGGAGATGATGTGCTGCATGGCGGCGGCGACCTTGTCAGCCTTGAGGCGCTTCTTGACCTTGAGCTGCGCGCATGCTCGGCCGAGGCACACCGCGGCGGCGCCCGAGTCCTCTGACAGCGCTGCCAGCACTGGCGCCAGCCGTTCTACTGCCCCTGCATCCTTGCTCATCGCCACTGCACCACCATGCAGACGCATGAAATTACTTTTGTGCCTGTTCCTCCTTCTGCAGATTGTAGGGCTGGTGGCAAAGGTCCTGAACGGTGTGGAATTTTTTACGACAGAGAGTGGTGCGGAAGGTGCTGCGCGCACCTGCAGGGACGATGACAAAGTCATGGAAGCTGTCGAGGAGCTGTTCCTGGAGGGACGCCTCCACGTCGCGCACCAGGGGCAGCGCAGCCGCCACCCACAGGGCCGCAAGGGAAGCTTCATGCGGCAGCGCCCGCAGCAGCCCCGAGCACACCCCCAGCGCCGCTTTGCGCACACTCACCTGCACCACATCACCTTCTCAGGCTCTCCTCTGCCCCTACTGGCTTACACAACAGGGCCAGCTGCCTTCACATACACGGGAAGTTTTGCTGCGTGCAAGCCTGTGACTGCAAAGGAATCACTTTCGGCCAAGCCAAACTTGATGTGAGGAGCCAAGGCCAGTAACATGCAGACAGATGAAGATGAGAATGGTGAATACACATTATGAGAGGCAGCTACTTGTGGTGGATAGAATTGCAGTGTGTGCTGAAGGGGAGTGGGGAGAGCTTGCCAGGGAATCGGCGGCGGCGGCTTGCACAACGGCGATGTCGGCCGGAGAGGGAAGCACGACGGCGGCTCCGCCGGCGCCGCTGGCGCGCAGGAGCAGCAGCCCCTCCAGCAGCTGCGCGGCCGCCTTGCGCACGCCCGCCTTGTCATCGCTGCACCGCTTCCGCGCCAGCGCCGTCAGCGCCTTGACATCCTGCACCAGTACACTCTTGTCATCCCGACTGCCCAAGCCTTTTGCAGACTTAGCGTGTATCACGCTACATGCCTTCACTCGTCACTCGATTGACTGTGTAGAGAGGGAAATTATACATAGCTGCATGCAGAAGTGAGCTGACAGGGATCCCAGGGCCTGGAGCAAGATCAAGGAACTTAAGCTTGGCCATCAGCCTGCAGGACAGGAAGACAGGTCAGCAAGGGGCAGTACCAGGTCCAGCTGGGCGGCCTGTGCGGCGGCGCCATGGTAGGCGTGTTCCAGGAGGGTGCGGTGCAGCCCGGCGCGCTTCTTCTGGACGAAGGGGGCGCCGGAGGCGGAGACGCTGTTGGGCGGCTGGGGCGTGTCGGCCATCGGAGTCGCGCCCGGCTCGTCGGCCGCGGCGGGCGTCACAGCCGGCGGCGTGATTATGGCCGGCGTGTTGCTCAGCGGGTGCTGCATGCGCACCGAGCTCGCCAGCACCAGCGCCTGCCCACGACAACTTCAAGTAAAACAACATGCAGCCCTAAAGACTTAATTTAAGACGCTGACGCATTTCCGGGTGGACAGCTTGAAGCACCCCCATGCCTATTGGTGCTGTCCGCATCTGCTGATGCAAGAAAGGCATCTTCATTTCACTATGTATACACACATGCATGCACATTGTAGTGAAGGCGGTGCAGAGCTTGGTGGAAGGTAGCAGGGGGATTTGTTTCTGGAATTTGACCTACCTGGCGGCAGTGCAGCATGTGGGCGCTGTCGGCGCCCTGCTGCGCGGCCAGCATGTCGCGGACGGCGGCCGCCAGGTTGGCAAGCGCCTTGCCTCGCACTGCGGCGGACTTGTCGGAGCAGCGCTGCAGCAGCAGGGCCAGGCATATGGTGCCGCACGGTGCCGGGCTGGCATCCTCCCCCAGATTTGGCGCCACTGTGGCCGCTGTATCCACGAGGCTCCTGGCGTCGGTGCTCTGCCCTGAGGAAGTGCCTGAGACCGCATGCGAACCGGCAGGCGTCGCAGCCTCTAACGCAGATGGCGACCCTAGATGTGAATTGCGCGAAGGAGTCCCCTGCATTGCATGTGAAAACGCTCATACCGGGGCTCTTAGGGACCTGGAAAAGCTCAAACACAGGCAATGGATGTTCAAGGTTCTGTCTAGGCACGTACCGCAGAGCCGTCAGAGCGTGGCAGCGGCAGAATGGCATTGGCAGGGTTGTATGGATCAGGAAAGCTCCTTATCAGCGCTGGTGCTAGCTCCACCGCAAGCATCCGGTGGACAACCTGCACATGCACATATTAATTTAAGATGCCTCTTAGCATCGGTGAATGCGGCACTTAATGTGGATAATACAGAGAGTTGATGCGCACCTTGGCTGTGCGTGACAGGCGAGCAGCAAAGACGACAAAGTTGGTGCGGTCTGTCATGGGCAGTTCGGCTGTCAGCTGCATGGCACAGTCCACTGCCAGGGAGCGGAAGTCCGCCTTGTCTGGTGCCTTGAGCACCACATAACGCGCCAGCGCAGCCACCGCCTCTCTGCATTCCAGGTTTGCGCTGCGAGAATCACAGCAAATGATCACTCTACAGCCAAGAGGGTTGCCATGCAAAAAAGGGGCAGATTATCCGGCACATGCTGGTGATGGCTCGCCAGCATAATGAGCGATGACCACACCTGACGGCACTCTTGGCAAAAGCAATGATGTCCGAGCGGACGGCTGCTGCACTGCGCTGCGGTGGGGTGCTGCCGTCATCTGAGGGCGCTGCCCCCGGCTCAGAGAGGCCCAGCAGGCCAGGCATGAGGTGGCGCAGCACCGCTGCAGCTGTCTCCCGGACGATGCCATGAATGGGCTGCAGCAGCTCCAGCAAAACTGCGTAAGCGGCAGCTGCCACCCTGCCTGCGCACAGGGTGGGATGGCTTTGTCATACTTACTAATTAATTTGCATTGCACATTATGGGTGGAATAGGCGACAGGAAGCCTGCCTGATGCGTAGGTCGAGCGTGCGACCTCTCCGAGGACGTCTATCAGGGCATTTAAGATCTCAGTCTGCCCAGAGAAGCCGTGCGACTGCAGCAGCTTGGACAGGTTTCCCAGGATGACTGCACTGAGCTGCTGCTGTGCTGTGTGATCCATGTCCCTTGAGCCTTCTGTGTCCATGTCTGTCACCTCAGCCCCCTTCTGGCTGCTCATCACGTTGCATTCTCTGACGAGCCTCAGCAGCTGTGTCATCGCCACGCTGTCAATAAGGCTCATGACCTGCAGTGCAGACACCAGTCCAGATTTCCTTTCGAGATTGCACTGCAGGTCCACGATTAAAATGCTTTAAGCCTGAAAGGAACTTACCGGGCAGCCTTGTATTGTCACTAAGTGGGATAGAGCGGCTGCTGAATTCCAAGCAACCTCCTGGGAAGGAAGCTGCATTCCAGCAACAAGGTTCCTGCGACACATGGAGGAGTCGTCTTGTTCAAACATCCAAGGGGAGCGGATTTTTAAAGAGCCATTAGAGGAGCTTGAAGTGTATTCTAGGGACATGTGACCCACCTGCCAACTCTGCTGACATTGATGTGAGCATCCAACAGGCTCTCCCAAAACCCAGCTCCAGCATCTTCTTGCGAATCCAGGCTGGAAATCACTTGAAAGTCGGTAGTTGTAATTGCATCTTCCAATGGATTTCTGGACTGTCCACCCCCTTCAACATCCTCAACGTTTTCAGAAAGTCCCAGGCGCTGCAAAATCTCTAGAGCTTCCTGCGACCTAGTCATCTTCAACAAGGTAGATTAGTAGAGGAACCCAGTCAGAAAAGTTTCTGGTAGTCCGCCAATATCCTTTCAAGTTTGTCTAAGAAGAATTCCTAGCAGTTGAAACTTCCCTTTAAACTTCCGGATCGCGGTCCACGAGCTCGAGCCTGCAGGGGTCGCGAAAAGATTTGCCCTTATCGTCGCATAAGTCAAAGTCAGCACGATCCTCCTGGTTTCTCCTAGATCAGCGGATGATCACAATTGTTAAACAAATTGCAACACCTTCTCGTTGAATTAGACATTATGAAGGTTGTTTCTCAACAGAAAACAGTTCTTTCGGGAGCACATGGTCTTGTCCATAACAGAAATGCACAAGCTGTGAGACGCTCAAGGGTGCATGCCAGTCACAGGATCAGGTAACGTATTTGAGGTTTCTTTTTGATTGAAGGACTGACATAGTTCTGTACACAGAATTTGGCATCAAAGAAGAACATCGCTTTTGCCGCAGGACGATGCCAGTCCGAGCAGTAAGTGGCAGCGATGAAGCGGTGGACACCGAGCAAGATTTGGAAACCGCCATGGAAGAGTTCTTGCGGAAACAAGCTGAGATAGAGAGCGGTGAGAGATCTACGCATTGTTGTCAGGCTAGATATGAGCTGCTTTGTAAGCAAGACCACAGCTTTGATTCTCGATTTTATTGATGCAGGTAATCTTCTTGCGCAACCTGCGACGCCCGTCGTAGAGGTTGTCGGGTCTGACGTGGTGACAGATGAGGTAATTACTATTTGTTTGTACACCTTCCTCATAGTGTGTTGCCTTTAAGATATTTCCAGAGTCTTTTGCAGCAACTATGTCTGCATCTGCCTGCAGGAAGCAAAACGATACTGCCGAGAAGTGGTTCGGGTGCTGAAGGAGCTTAAGGAAACTCGGGACATGTCTGTGAGCGAGGTCAAGCTGACCCTGGCAATCGAGGACGCCAGCGTGAGAGAGCAGAAAGAGTACATGGGGATTGAGGTGCGCTGCAGAGGGGCATTACCCTCTTTAATGACTGTCACATCACCAGCCTTTGGCTGCAGGTCGATCAGTGTTGAGAAAGATTCATCTGCATGAAGGATGAGAGGGGAGCATCGCGAGATGAGATGGCAGCAGCACTGGTGGAGGTTGCCGATGGACGGGTGCCAAAGGATCGCATAGCGCTGCGGGAGCTCTACAAAGAAATGATCCAGTGGCCCTTTGTGGGGAATGCTGAAGCTGCGGCGCCAACGGCTTCCTCATCATCGCCCTATGAGGCCATCACAGACACAGGTGTGCCTGACTAAAGTACATGATTTCCAGGAAGCACTGTCATCAGGAGAATTGTCTGTCACGTCTTTATCTGACGTAAAACAAACGATGAGTGGGCTCGTAAGGTTCGCATGCGATTCAGCAACAAGATTTAGGGAAGCAGCTGACTCAACTTGTGAATGGTACAGGGACAAAATCTGCAGCGGCAGGGTGGCGGCCAGCTCAAGCCCGCCCAAAGATGATGGGCCGTGACAAGAGTGAAGCCCCTCAGTCGTTGGTCGACACGCTGCCAGACTGGGTGGGCTACGGGTTTTTGTATTTTGTATCAGTCATTCCTGTCCTGATTGCCGGAAGTGTGATTGCCATTTTGTTCTTCAACTCGCTGCGATGAGATGTGCAATGACGGTCGTGAGTGACTACTAGTCACTGACCAGGGATGCAGAAACTCTATATAGGCAATCACATAATGGTATACATTCCCCAGGCTGGAGTCTCACCTGACTTCTTGCTGTAATAATCAAGCTGTCCTGATGCTACTAGCTTAGTGAGTGCTGCACTGCACTGGTGTCGCGGCAGCGCCATGGCAGTCATTGCTGCCCTGTCAGCATGCTTCAGCAGCTGCAGCTAGTGCGAAGCTGGTGTACCGGTCATGAGCTAGGGTCTTGCTTGCAGAGCAAACGCTATGCAATGATATCGCTGATGGCAAATTGCCTGCCAGCATGCTGCGCAGCTGCAGGCGACTTGAAGTCACATTGAGGGGCCACACATGGCGTACAGCGGCAGCTTGCAGCAACCGTTGCATCTTGTGACATCTTGTCAGGTCACGGCATCGATGACCTTGCAAGTGCATGCACGTGCGACTGTGGTGAGTCACCACGTGGTGCACTGGTGACAAATTTGATCTGATCAGCACATGTGCGCACAGTGCACACGAAGACGTTGATCTCACGAAGCAGGTGTTCACTCTCAGGATGGCGTTTGCTATGCTTTTGCAACCACACCGGGGGGATTGCTTCCCTGTACAGCATTAGGTCTGCATGCATGATCGTGGAGGCACGTGCTGATTAGTCATACCTGTCGGTTTGGACAAGCTCCCGAGTCGTTGCTCGCGTTGCTCCCGGTGCAAAGTATTGGGATTCCAATGGACATAGTTTTGTCGCTCGATACTCCATTTCGTCTCATTTGATGAAAACCCAAAGAGTCGCGACGTAGCTTGGCACCTACCGTTAGCTTTCCATGTTGGATCAGCAGGACCTCAGTGACGTGATGCAGTCCCTTCGTCTGAAGGCACTAGAGATCGACGAAATTGTCAGAAAGGTACTTGGAATTGGCATGCTCATTGGATTGTATCTGAACATCAAGCGGACATCCTCATGAAAGACCTGCGTAGGAACACTGGGAACATAATGTACATGCAGTGATGTTGGCAATTGCTCAAAGTAAAATATTCTAACGTCAATCTGTTGGTGTATCAGGATGAAGAGACGAAGCTGGAGAAATGGTCGAAGGAGGTTCCTGAGGTGAAGAACTACATCTCTGCTCTGTCGGACGCACGCAACCTCATGCGAAAGGAGCTGGATCGATTGTTGGTTGAACAGAAAGCGAAATCAGCGGCTGCACTGAAGAAAGCAGCTGCTGCGGCCAAAGAGGAAGCTGCCCCAGGAGTTCCCCTGGGCTTCAACCCGATCAGGTAATGCTTTACCTCAAAAACTCGGCATGGTATGGGGGAGACCTTCGATTCTTTGCAATGGTAGTTGTTGTAACACTCAGACCCTCACAATATATTGAGACCTTCTGTTGGGCTGCAGATCCATCAGCAGCCCAGAGGGAGAGCCACTGCCCCAGTCAGATTTACATGCAGAGCTGGGACGGAAGGTGAAGGCAATAATGGCCATTGATGCCTCCATCGAGGCTGCCCGAGCTCAGCTGGCAAACCCACGGAAGGCAGCAGAGCGAGAAGTATGGGAGACCAATGTCGTTATATTGCAGGTCCGTTTTGCTCAGATCTGGGTGCATGCAGTGGATGTTGCCAAACCTGCATGCAATCCCAAGCGCATCGTGTCCATCACAGGAAGCAGCTGGCCACAGCAGGGCATGCCTCGACTCACATCTGTGCTTACTCTTGCCATGCATCCTGTACAGGACACAAGGCGCATGCATGCAGAAGAGGCAGGTGCCATAGAGATGGAGCTGGAAGGCAGAGAGCGCATGCGGCTCCAGGCAGAGAAGAGAGCACGAGCAGAGGACAGCGGCGCCGTGGCGGCAGCTGGCATGGCTCAGCAGATTGCATCTACTGAAGGCAGGCTGGACGCTCTCAAGCAGCGTCTGTACTTCCCTCCGGTCAAGGGCTACAGGTAGCAAAGCTCTTCAACTGAAATGTTTGGCATGTGCCCAGAAATATGCGCTCTGCATGTCACCATGCCTATTGAGATGTCTGGTTGTTTGGACACATGTTGGACCAAACACTGTGTTGCTGTGTGGCAGCTTTGCTCAAGGGAGCAATGGGATCTACTTTGGAGGCAAGGACGTCCTGCTGTCAGAGGTGTCAGGCAACTTCAGCATCTCGGCAGGCATGGTTGCCAGCAAAGGCAAGGGAGGGGATGAAGAAAAGTCTGCTCGCCTCAGCATCCGGGCAGGCTACCCCACTGCAGCTGTCAAGTACGTGCCACCTCCTCGATTTGAACGGAAGCCTGGGGCCACTTGCATTGAACTGTCAAGACATTAACATGCTGCTCGCTTTCATAACAGGTCCACCAGCGAGAGCCAGACCGGCAAGGGCTCGAAGGGCAGCACATTTCTCCGGCGTGGCGCGCCGGTGACAGCAGGAAAAGGTTCAGCTGCTGCGAATGAGGTTCCTGGCTCACCATCCAATACTGCAGCGCCTGCCAAAGACTTGGGTTCCAGACCAACTGGGGAACAAACTTCAACGCCGCCACCGTCACAGGCTCAGGATGCTACACGGGCGCAGTCCCTGCCAGCAGGCATGCCGGGGAAGAGGCTGTTCAGCAGGGACCTGGATGGGCCCCAGCAGGCAGAGCCTGCCCAAAACGGCGAGCTCGGAGCAGACAGGGCCGGCAGCACCGCGCACGAGCCTGCAGCCGCATCGAGGCTCGCCTCCAATAGCGAGGCCACCAGCAGCGGGCGGCCACCCGGGCTGCCCAGTGCGCAGAGCATGGCGCGGGACGCAATGCTGCCCAAGGCGACCACCGGCAAGCGCATGGCGCTGGGGCTGCTCAGCAAGATCGGCGCCAAGGAGAAGTACACTAAGCGCCTCGCGCGGCTGGAGGCCACGGCGGCCGAGCGGGCGGCCAGGGCGCAGCACCCACCGGCGGCCGCAGCTCCCGGGGAACAGCCCCCGCCGCGGCAGGGATTGGCGGCACGGCTGCTGCCAAAGCGGGGCTCCGAGAGCAAGCTCACGTTTGGCAGCCACCGGCTCGGGGGCCGGCGACAGGAGCCGCCCAGAAACGCGCGCGCTCCCGAGCCACCGCCGCTGCCTGAGATGGCTGTGGCGGAGGAGGAGGAGGAGGCATGGCACGAGGAGGCGCCGGTGGAGCTGCCCAAGTACGTGTTTGCAGGCGCTAACCCGCACTCCTGCTCGAGTAAGATCCGCAGCCTGCCGCCCGCCAGCAGCATCGACTCCGACAAGCTGCTCTTCCAGAGCCCCTTTGGCGGCAGGGAACCCCCCCTGCCCCGCCCTGAAGTGATCCCACAGCCAGAGCCGCCGCCACCGTCGCCGCCGCCGCGGCCAGCGGAGCGACCAGAGATATTGTCGGAGCTGATGGACGAGCGGCACACGAATCCCTTCCTCGCCATGATGGAGGAAGAGCGCGGCACGACGGCACAGGAAGCACTGGAATTGGGCACAGAAGATGGGGAGCAGGGCATGAGCGAGGGGGTGTCGGCCGGCTTCGTCGATGACTCAGCGGAGGCGGGGGATGATGACGGGGGGTACTCCTGGCGGGACGATGAGTCGGTGCAGGAGATTGAGTTGGACCCCGGCATGGGCCACCTCATCGCCGGCAGCTTCAGCAGCGGCGCCGAAACACTCTCCGTCTCCGCCGCTCCCGCCCCCAAGCAGCAGCCCAGGCCGCCACCGGGTTCGTCAAATTCCCTTCAATAGCATTTGCATTGCTGCTGGCTTGCCACACACCTCTCAGTGGTCATGCTGGCCAAAAGCAAGGTTGAAATTGATGCACATTGGATTGACTCAGTGGCATGACCTGAGGGTGTGCGCCTGTGCAGAGGCCAAGGGCAAGGGGGCCTCGACGGACCGCAGCTCGGAGGCACCAGAGGCGGCCAGCATGTCGGGGGCGTCATCGCGCTCGGGCATGTGGATAGTCGTGCAGTGCTCCGGCGTGGGCCTGTTTGGGGAGCGTGGCAGCAAGGTCCCGAGCGCTTCCATCGGCGAACTGTCCCTGGAGATTGAGCTCTCCCTGGCCTTGGACTTTGAGTACAGCAGGTGCGAGTGCTGCTAGTGCAGCCGCCTCTGCAGTTTGAATTTTGCTCAGGTCATTAGGAGGCCTAAAATAAACCTTGACCATACAGCTGAGCGGGGCAAGCACAGCAACCGGTACTCACGCACACCTCACAAGTGGGCGCATCAAACTTCGCAGCCGGCTGGATCCGTGAGAAGGGTTTGTGGAGGCTTGCAGCGTGACCGGGTGGCGGTCCGGAGGCAAGCCCAAGTTTGAGATCACGGAGCTGCGGCGGAGCCTGAAGGACAGCAACATCCCCATGCCCAAGACGCTGCTGCGCCTCATCCTCAACGCCACGCTGCCCCGGCTGCTGCACCGCGGCCTCCTCACCGCGCTGCCTCCCGAGCTGGGCCAGTACCTGCTGGACTCCACCCAAGAACTCCACGTTGCTGGTGAGGCTCATCACTCATGCAAACTAGTCTGGTGATCACACGGATTGCGATTGCTGCGAAGGCTGGAGACCTGTGAGCCATACTCGGTGACGTGTTGGCATGTAGACTCAGGCATTTTGGTCGTCATGGGGACATTGGTAGCCCTGGACTGGCACAGGTAGGAAACCTGTGAGACATGCTCGGTAACCCCATGCCATGTAAAGCTGGTCTTGTCGTGGTGCACGTATTGAGACTGCTGGACTGGCTGAGGCAGGAATGCTTTTTGCTAATGTGATTGGTGGCTGCAGGTGAGGTCGCAGTTGTGGGGCCGGCTATAAGCGCGCTGGATGCCGATGTGAGCGCGGCTCCCAACCCATCTGCGCCCCACAAGAATGCGGCTGAAGCAAAGCGTGCCGCCCGGCTCTGCACCACAGCGCAGGAAGTTCGCTCCATGCTAGGTACTGCCGTCTGTCCTCCCACTGCACTGGCCATGTATTAGCAGGTTTCATCCTCATACCTATCCTGGAAGAAAGTGCAGTATGCTGATTGCGGATATGTATGTGCAGGCATAGACTTGCAGCAGGCAGGGCTGCTGGCGAGCCTGTTCTCTGGGCCAGAGGCGCTTGTAGATCCCCCCAGGCCCTGCAGCATCAGTGAGCTGCAGGCCATGTACTCCAGATGTGCCCACATCCCACATGCATGGGAGCCGCTCGCTGCCGTGTGGGACACTGCGCTGGTGAGCAACTCTTTCCCCTCAGTTTCTGCCATGTACATATATATGCTATCATACATCCCAAGAAGCAGCGATCAGCTTGTGACCTACCCGTCGCAAGAGATATTATTGCTGGTGCTTGTGCAGCGCGCTCTGGGCAAGTTCAGGGGCGTGCCAGCTCCCAGCTTCCTCTCCGTCATGGACAATATTGTCAACCTCCTGCGCAAGCCTGTCCGAGCCAGGTGTTCAACTATGCCCTCCTCCTGCATCTGCAGCACCACTGCTGGCCACCTGTTGAAGGTCTTGTCGCCCTGCAAGTCCCAGCCTCTGCTAAAGCATTACTTTCTTCCTGTTGCCCAATCTGCGGCTCACATGCCCTGCACATAGCACTTATTCAGGTCATGTACTAATTTATAACTTGACAGTGCGCGCTCAATGCTACAGGCTGGTGCTGTCGCGAGTGGAGGTGGCAATTGGTGTGGACGCAGCGCTGGCAGCAGTGCGCAACTACTTTGAGCGTGCGGCGCGCGAGCTGCACGCGCGCGGTGGCCGCATCCTGCCGCGCAACGGGACGCCCCCGCGCAGCCTGCAGGAGCAGGAGGAGGCGCTAGCCGCCTGGTACACCTTCCTCGTCACCCGCCTCCGCGTCTTCAAGGTCCGCCCTTTCATCCGCCTGCCGCCAACCAATACATTTGGATGCTGGATTTCAGATGAGTCTTGTATCCTGCATCGCACCACCAAGAGAGGGATGCGAGAGTCAAGCCTGGCTTGGTATTGGGGATGCCAAAATATATTGTATTTGATGCAAGACATGGGTTGAACAGATCGGGAGAGAGTCCATTACCTGCACCTAAGCACTGGGCGCCCACCAATCAACCACACTCTGGCAGCGAGGCACTGCAGAAGTCATTGTCACGCATCTAGTTGCACCGGAGGTCCACCAGAACAGCGCATTCAGGAGTCATGTAAGCTGTCTGCGTCAAGCTAGCTTTGGGAAAGCGGTGAAAGAAGCTGCTCCGTGGGTGTGCGCAGGCCAAGTTCAAGGAGGCGTCGGTGACGCTGGTGGCGGCGGCGGACCGCAGCAGCCTCAGCCTGGGCCTGGAGCAGGGGCTGTACGAGGGGCCCCTGCGCGTGCGCCTCCCGGTGCGCCTCAGCCGCGACGCCACGTCCGACGGCGCCTGGTCCTTTGAAATCCCGCTGCCCGACCCCGCCAGCCAAAAGCTGCTCAGCAGGTGCCGCCCAGCAGCCGCGATCCCACTCTTTTTTGCTGCTTAAAATCCTTCAGGCATCTTGTGCTGCAGCCGGCCGTTGTGGGATTCTGTTTTAATGGTTCAGCAAGATGGAGTTGTGGAGTGCGCGCAGGTTTATTGGCGGGCTGAAGGCAGCGCTCAACACGCCAGCATCCATGCTGCGCTCGCCCAAGAAGCCTGTGCCAACCCAGCAGCAGACGCGCGGCACCTCTGAGATCGAGGTTTGTCCTTCAACCTGTGGCTTTCAAGAGGTCATCCTCTGGTGGTCTGCATATTAAAGAAATCAAGGGAAGGCAGGCCCACCTCATTCACCAGCGGCTCATTACTTCACTGGTTTTCATTGTTGCAGGGACGGCGGCTGTCTCTGGCCCTCCGAGCAGATGCTTTGGCTGCGAAGGCGCTGCAGCCTATCACAGGAAGCCCTTTGTCAGAATCCACTGGCGAGGCACTGCCAGAAGGTCAGTCACTGAGCTCTGACAACCAACCAGCTGCTGATGAGCAGAACAGCGCAGACACTCCCGGGCTGCTGGATCAGCCGCCGCTGGAATGGTTTGGCAAGATCATGGAGAAAATCCTGGCCGACGGGGGCCAGCCGCCAAAGCTGGGCAAGGTGCCGCGGCTGACTCTGCCAACATTGGCTTTCTTGCTTATCTCGGCGCACCCTAAGCTTCTCAACATGATCCATAGGATGGCGGTGCCTGCCCCTGTCATGTGGTGTGTCCAGCTAATGGAGGGGCTGGGGGGATGCCGAGGGATGCATCTGGGTGGCTGACCAGGGAAACGTTGAGATATAAAGTCTCTGTGATATAAAGTCTCTTGATGACAAAGCAGGGATGTCTCCCGTGCTTGAATTTGTCAGCGGCGCTGGGCAGGTGCTGGTGAATGGGCTACGAGTGCGCGTGCGGCTGGATGAGGGCCGGCTGACGGAGCTGCTGCGCGGCCACGGCGACGCTGCCACCACGGCCGGCCTGCTAGCCTGCCTCGGCGACCTCGCCACTGTCTCCTTCGAATCCCACCTCTCTGGTGCGCCCCACACCCTTCTCACTGGCGTATCCTTTCTCGAAAACTGTTTCTGTAGAGCCTATTCTGGCCATGGTCAGGCAATCCTGTTACACGTAAGGACATCTGCAAACAAGCAAAGTACTTGCTCATCTTGCTTTCACTAGACCATGCCAAAGACAAGAACACATCCAACTTCAAGTACCCATCGATTCAGCAGCTGGCCCCCACCCACCCCGTCTGGCCAGCTTGCATAAGGTGGCGAATGTCAAATGCGCTAGTACAGGACGATGTTGCACTGTGCCTGACGGCTGTGTGTGTGGCATGCGGCGCAGAGGAGGAGGGGCAGGAGGAGTACCTGCTGGCGCTGGAGAGCAGCGAGATGGCCAATCTGCGCGCAGACGTCGCCGCTGCCGGCTTCCTTTCGGGCTCCGGTTTGTCGCCCGGCCGCCTGCTGCGCGTCGCCCATGCCCTCTCACGCGCCGTCCTCATGACCTTCTCAGGCACGCCTCTCACCCATTCAACCCAATTGCCATCCGCAACAGCCTCAATTCCAACGCTGTGTGCGAGAATTTCCTGCAAGCCTGTGTTATATCTGGTTGTTTAATTAAAATGTATTCCTTTCTGAAAGAGCCGAGGGCGTGCTCAGAAGAGTCTGAAGTTCCCGGAAGAGCCGCGGCGTCCTCAGACGCCCACCAGCTCTACCACTTGCAGAGAATTGAGGGAATGCAGGCACAAACGGGTATATCGCAAAGAACAAGTGGATCAAGTTAAGAAGTATCTGGAGTGCAGCTGAGAGTGGTGAAGGGTTCTTGTGCGCAGGCACGGAGGAGCAGGTGGCGAGCATGGACGCGCAGTTTGAGGCGGTGTATGAACACGTGGTGCGAGAGGCGCTGGATGTGTCGGTGTGCCTGGAGGGCTCCGCCAGCCTGGAGGGCGCCAGCAAAGACATGGTGGTGCGCCTCATGGGCGGCAGCGAGGACACCTGGCCCCTCTCACTCACCAACGACTTTGACTTTGCGACCCTCTTCGCTGCAGAACCGCAGGCGCCACAGCTGGGGCCCCACGCCAGATGATGCACCGCTCCTGAAGAAAGCCTCCTCTAAATGAGTCTAGGCAAGGGTGGGTCTGCAATTCCTGAGCCCTTGCTAGTCATGGCAATCCGTGGGACTGTAGAATGTACACTGCCTGCTTGTACAGGTTCTGGTCTGGTGTGAAACTTCAGTTTGTCAAGATTTTTGTGAGGGGTAGTCTGTGCTCAGTCCTGCATGCTACAGCACTTGGTGTTCAATATTCAATTGAGACAAATTTCAAAAGTACAAGATGGTGAGTTTTGCATTATCAAGTCTTGAACGGAATTTGCTTCTTTGCTGATCATGATTGTATTGCTCAATGATTGTAAGGTGCATCTGCTCTCATACAGATGCATCTGGCTTGGTACAAATCCAAAGTGTAGTAAAGGAACGGATAGAGCATTTTGGTGGGGGCTCCATAGAAATTTTCTAGAGATGTACATGTAGCTAGCAATGTCTTTACAGGTCGTCTGGAGAGGATCCCCTCAATGAACATGTGTTGCAGTGATCATCTTGATTGCATTCATGGCTAACTTCGCAAAGCTGTAACCTGAGATCTCAGCTGACATTCTCAGACCCGCACAGGTATCGTAAGTGCACATTTGGTTGGTCAATCTGGACAACATTCAAGAAGCCAATCATCAAGATCTCGGCCTCTGTAAGGTCACGAAGTCTTGTTGCATGGACAACAGAAGGCCCCCAACAGCTAGTTACAAAACCGTTTCCCGTTCAAAGGCTGCGCTGTGCAATACGAATCAGAAATACCTTCAAAAGTTTGCCTTTGCATTCACTACTCCAGCATTGTCTCTTTGCATGCGGCACATGCCAGGACATCCAACAGGTTGTAAACTTCCTTTGCATGAACAATCAATAAATGACATGTCTGTGGCCATCTTCGCAGCACCAATCAAATGGCCGGGGACAAGCACCTCCCGGCAAGAGACCAGCAAATTTGCATCCTATTGTACTCAGCATGCCAATGCTTGCGAGCTGTCTGTGCTGCCATTTGCATACGTCTTGACCATGCTCAGCAGCCGAGAGCGCCTGAGTCCCTGCTTGGCCGATAGTGACCGAGCCTTTGCCTGAAACGCTGAAATCTCCTCCTCAGTGAGACCACCTGCAGTGCAGCACAAAGAAGTCAGTGCCAAATTCCCAACGCAACTGACTTATACACACAGTATCGAGCATCACAACACTACCAGAAGTTAAGATCAAAGAATGGCAACAAAAACTTCCAATAGTTAGGAAAGCCAATGGACAGGAAGCCATGGCGCACCCTCATTGTGATCATCACTCTCTTCCCAGCCCAATGAGCGCAGAAAAGCTTTCTCCTCTGCTGGAATGGACAGCTTGGACGCAGTGATGCAGGGAAGGTCTGTGGACCCTTCCCCGCCATTGACTCCATTCATGGATATGTTGGATATCACGTGTTTGTCTCCATTCTCGCTGGGACTCTGATGCTGGCCCACATCCTCGCCTGTGCTGGACACTGCTTTCTTTGGGCTGGCCTCTGCCGCACTGTCCTTCCCGGGGCTCAAGGGACCATCCTCCTGTGAGGTGCTGGCCGCACTCTGCGGGCTGACGGGCTGCGCGGATGGCTGCTCTGGGCCGGCGTCCGCTCTGCCTGAAGCTGAACCTGGCGCTGAGGGCGAGGTGGGCACGCTCTTGCGGCGCAGCGAGTCGAAGAAGTCGTTGCGGTTACGCTGCGCAACACCTGCACTCCACACAGCTTTCCCTCTTATCGATCCTTGTCCCTGTCTTAAACAGCTGCCCATGCAGAATTTGTTTGTCTACATGCAATAGTTCAAGGATGTTTACTAGGGGGGCCTACCATGACGCATGGCCGGGCTTCTGGGTGCGGCCAGAGCGGCAGGAGCGGTGGTGGCGGAGGCGGCAGGCACAGAGCGGCCGTGGACGGCGGCAGCGGCCGAGGCGGGCCGGTCTGTGATGGAGGCCAGGTCCACCAGAGAGGAGCCGTTCCCGGTAGAGCTGCCCTCCTGCAGCGGCTGGCTCCCAGCGCGGCCCAGCGCCTCCAGGCTGCTCTTCTTGGACAGGCCGCCCCCATTCAGGTGCACAAGCAACTTGGCGCTCCCACCGGCTGCGGGGCCGCCGTTGGATGCGCCCCCGGCCTTCAGCTTGGCCTTGGCGGAGCCCGGGGACTGCGAGATGATGGGCACTAGCTGCTTCGATTGCCGCAGCGCCGCCTGCTCCCGCCGCAGCACCTCTGCAGCGCTGGCTGCCGCACTCTCGCGGCCGCCCTGCACAGGGCAAACGCCATGACATCAGACCCTGCAATCCTGGACGCGCTCTTTGCAAACATCTGAGGCCAGGCAAAAGCACAGGTGGGAGTCAGGTCGGACTAGGGACAGGCGCGCACCTGCTGGACCGCATCAGCCATGCGGGGGGTGTTGGGGTTGGATGCGGAGGCGGCGAGTGCGGCGGCACCAGTTCCAATGGCAGGCAGCAGCGGGCTGACGGCAGCCGCGGTGGGGGGCACCACATCCGCCAGCCGGGACGTCCATTGCTCTGTGTCGGCGCGCCCCGACGCCGGCTCCTGCGGCGGACTCTGCCAGTAATCTCTGCCGGGCGCCGGGCGCGGCCCTAATCCCGGGTACTCCTTGTCAAAGGTACCCTGCACGGCAGTCATAGAGCTCACCTGTATGCCCCAAAATGTATGAGGATGCCCTTTTGCATGAGCGCGTCATGCGGATAAATGCACAGAGTTTTGCGGCCGGGGCCGATGTCTCACCCAGGCAGAGCCGGCCCTGGCTGACTCGGGCCTCACGCGAGCTCCACCAGCGTCGCGGCGAGGGCCGGCCAAGCGATCCAGGCGCGGTCCATTATGTTTTAGGGCAGGGTCCTCCCACTCCCTGCGCAGCCCAGCTCCTGGAGAGTCTAGGCTGGTGGTGCGGTTCGGCTGTGGGCCTCCAGAGAAATGACCGCTGAAGTTGAACCTGGCGTCGTCGTCCTCTTTATACGTGAGCTTGTCGCGTGCAGGGCCAGCAGTGTCAAGGCTGCTCGTCCGGAACGTCTGCCTGGCACCAACTCCCGGACTCCGAGCCTTGCCGAGAACCCCGGTGCTTGCCGAGGAGGGCGATGTCCAACCACCACTTTTTTCCGACGGCCTCCTGCTGCTAAATGGTGTGCTTGAGCTATCCTTGTCTGCCGACGCGAATCCGGAGCCCGAAGCACTCCGTGTCTCTGCATGCCAGGCAGCACCAAGTCTCAACGTCCCAAATACAACATAATTGTTGGCCATGCAGGCCACGATATGTCATCAGTATTATTCTTGAAACATCGGGAAAAAAACTTTGCAGCAACGATGCCTGAGAAACAGTGAGCAGGCCATTTTACTACAACCTGCAGCAGTTTGCCCCTGTCACCTTTCGAATGTGCTTGATTCCCAGCTCCTGCTGCGAGCGATGATTTCTGAGAGGGTGAAGCTCTTAGCCACTGTGGAGCAAACGCTGGCAACGCGTCGTCATCTGCTGGCATTTGGCAACTTGGCTGGAATGGGAGGCTCCAGAGAGCCTCAGAAGCCCGAGAGCATGGAGGCTTTCCCCCTCAATGAAGCATTGCGTTCAATCAGACAGCATTAGAATACAATCACTAGAGGTCTGACAACGAAGATCCGCTATGCGATTGCTCTTCGCCAGACTCAAGCTTGCAATGTTGACTGGTTAGTGGCTTGGCTGAACAGCACTCATGACCTTGCTTGGCATGTGCAGACACCAATACTGCAAGTTTTTTTCCTCAAAAATCCGTCTCAATAACAGTACAATCTGATCGCACGATACAAATCTCTTCAGATCGCAAAGGTGCCTTGAGTGTTGACTTAGGGTCGAAACCAGCTCTTCCAAGAGCGATACCCTCCACACAAGCCTCTAAGAACAGGGAATGCAATATCCAGCTGATTGTGATGCCTCAAACCACCGAAGAATGAATTTTGCGTTTCCAGAAAGCCTAGGGTTAGGCTTATAAATAGAGGGGTTTGGAAGCGAGCTCCCAGAGCGTTCTCTAGCCCTCTACGAACATCCAGAAGCAAGCGAGACACATTCTGGGCTGAATACAAGTGTCAGAGTATTTGGCGTGCTCCGTATCGAGCGATACAAATCACTTTGCTATTTTCCTCTTCGCTCAGTGTCAAAAGGCGTGCGAGGAGAAGCACAGTCAGGATATCGATTCGATGATGTAGCATTTCAATAATGCCAGAAAGCTAATTTTGGGTGCTGTGTTCGTCATTGGCATCTGAGCAGGCTGTATGAGAGAATCACTGAGTCATATCGATCAGCTGATAGAGAGATGGCACATCAAGGCAGAGTCATAAAGAGAACATTTAAGACACCCGAAGGCCGCTTTCAGATTCATAGCGAGCGTCCTAATGCCTGCAATTTCAACAAAGAGAAGCCCACGAGATTGACCCTTGCAAAGCTCAACACTGGCACCTTTGTTGTTTTCAATCTGCAGGAGTACATCTACATCTGTTCTTATGCTAACACAGACAAGGTGGGAGCCAAAAGTAGGCCTGAAATGTTCCAGTACCGCTACTTACACCATTTCGCTAGTCCTGAAGGCCTTGTGCACCGACGGTGCAGGTGCCCCAATGCTTGATCAACTTCAACCTGGCACCGAGCGGCTCCGTCATGCACCCGACATGCCACGCGCATTCTCCTGCACGGGATGGCTTTGACCTCCTCGTGGGTCTGTCCACGGGGGATGGTGTGCACCTCTGCTCTCTTCAGGGGTCAAGACAGCTTGGCAGCACTTCCACAAATTCTGCAATTTATGTAAGGATTGGTCCCCTTGCATCATTAAAGACTTCTCAGATGATACACTTTGGGGTTGCAGTTGTGGTGGCGTCCCTACAAGCACAAGTGGCGGCGCCGCAGACGAACACCAAGCTTGTGAGCCAGCTTCATTTCAATTCGGAAAGCTCAGTCGACGCAACGAGAGCCGTTGGAGTCGAGTGGGTGCCGCACACCAACGGCGATCTCTTTGTGGCCGTACACATGAGCGGATCAGTCTATACCTACAGCAAGGTGACTCACACCGGCCGTGCATGCAATCTGTGTGCATGTTACTCGTCCACCAATATCAAGCAGGCTTGTGCCCAGCTCACCAGCACTGAATGCATGGCAGGGGAGTGTGAGCGGCACTGGCGGCCACTTCAGTGCTAGAACGAATGGGAACCTGGCGCCTGTGTCGACGCTGAATGCCTGCCAGAAGGGCCTCAACGCCATGGCTCTGTCGCCCGATGGATCCAGGATTGCCACGGCCGGCAGAGACAGCGTTGTCCGTGTGCATGACTTGGGAACCGGCGCGCTCCTCACAGGCTTCAGGGTGAGTGCATCGCTGCCCATCTCTGCCAGAACACTTTCCCGCCCTAGTGTCTGCACATCAGGGGGAAGAATGCCTGCGTGCCTGTATTGCTCACATGCGGGTTGTCGGGTGCAGACGTACTATGGCAACCCTCTGTGCTGCACCTGGAGCCCAGACGGGCAGTATGTTGCGGCCGGAGGGGAGGACGATTTGGTGGCGGTGTTTGGCATGGAGGAGCAGAGGGTGGTGGCCTGGGGGGAGGGCCACGGCTCCTGGGTCTCCGCTGTGTCCTTCGACCCATGGTGCGCTCCGGGGCGCACACCTCTTTTGACCTTCAATTTAAAATCCATATTGAATTGATTAGCGCACCCGGATGTGCTGATGAGGAGCACATGCTGCAGGAGGATCTTTTTGTTCGAGTTGAAGTTGGTCGTATCTGTCTTTTCTGCGCAGGGTGGTGCGGCAGGGTGAGGGCGAGGGCGAGGCTGCAGCAGCACCTTCGGGGTCAGACGGCGGTGAGGTGGACATGGAGGCAGAGAGTGCCAGCGAGGGCGCCAAGCCGGCCAGCACAGGCACCTGCTACCGCCTGGGGTCTGTGGGCCAGGACTGCCAGCTGTGCCTGTGGGATCTGGCGGTGCCTGCGCCGCGGCACCGGCTGGCACATGCTTCCAGGTCTGCCCTCCTAGATAGCACCCTGCCCACCAGTGTATCAGTCTGTCGAACACATCAGTTCCTGTTTATGTTGGGGGATGCTCCACAACTTCACCAAGCAGTGGCCTAGCGTTGATGCTAGGTTGCTCTGCACGTTGGTCTCAGGCACAGCTCTTCTAGGTCACATGTTCGCTTATTTTCATATCGGTGAAAGTTGTGAGGGTGACATGCATGGTGTGTGTGCACGCAGCGCGGGGCCGGATCTGAATCCTCGGGCGCTGCGGCCGCCGGCGAGGCAGGAGCCGGCGAGGCGGGGCCGGGACAGCAGCGCGGTGAAGGACGGCTCCCCGAAGCTGCTGGCCAAGCTGAGCAGCAGCCTTCACCGGGACTCCTCTCCCAGCGCGCATCACCGCAGCGACAGCAGCTCCAGCAGCTGCCTGCCCCCAGAGGTCGTGCCCACCACGCCGCGGAAACACATGCACTTCATTCAGGCATTCGCTGCCATCAGGTGGGCTGCTCTGCAACAACCCAACAGCCTGCGCGGGGATGCTGTATAGGGTCCACACTGTAGCTGTCTTGGGTTGATGATGTCTTGGTGGTGCAGCATGAAAAGCAACTTGGTCTGGTGCCACAGGTGTGCAACAGAGCCAGGGTCTGATCTGGTATTCTCGCACGACGCTCTCTTCACAGCATGCCACGGAGGCTCTGTGAAGGCCTGGGAGCGATTGAGACACCTGCCTCCTTCTCCACCAGATGAGGCCCAGCGGGCAGAGCCCAGCACAGCCTCAGCTCCTCAGAAGATACAAGAAAGCGCAAGGAGAGCGCCTGATGTAGATTTGTGAAGTTCAGCTCGTGTAGTGATGCAGGCTGATCTGCTTGCCTTCTCATGTATATTGCTTTGTACATTTTGAATGCGCAGTGCCATCCTTGTCCAGTGGTCATTGTCATGCCTTTTACAACACAGCTGGTACTTAGATATAATTGTCAAATTTCTGAACAAAGTTTAGGCAGAGTCTACTGCCGTTAGAATAGTGCATTTGCTTACTCTTCCTTCTTGCTTGTTGTCGTAACCCCAGTGTACGAGGGACTCGAGATGTGAATGACTTTCAAGTGCCCGGGCGGCTGGCAAATCAAATAAACGTTTCAACCTACACTTTGTAAAAGCTATATTTCCATTCATCTGTAGCCAATCTGTCACAGCAACCGACACAGTTGCTCTAGCAGATTCAGCTATTGCGTTTTGCGTGTGCGCTTGCCAGCTGCACAACTTGCAGGATCTGGTCTCCCTCAGGACCACAGGATGCCTGATTCAGTAAGAGCTGACTCTCGTGCTACTCTGAATCCTTCAGAACCATTGCGCACATGCAAAACTGTTATAACGTAATTACCACTCTCCGCTCAGTAATTGAAATAGCAGGGGTAAAATGCAAGCGTTTTCACAGCATCTGATGCATGAAGCGCTCCCTTGCTTTCATGATCTGCATGTCGTTCAGCATGGCTCCCTGCTCACTGCCGGGCTTCGCTGGTGAGACCACCCCATTGCCGCTCCTCACTCGCAGCGTGGGTGCAAGCCACAGGATCCACCAGAATCGGCCATGCACATCAAAAGCATCCTGTGAAGAAACATCATACATCCGTAATTAGGGCAGTCAGCCATGGTGCACGCACATGCATGCAATCAGACAAGATCGTGCAGGTCTGCCTCAACGCAAAGAGTAATCAGACACCATAGTAAGAGTACCTGCCAATTGGCAACAGGTCCCAGGTCATAGGGATTGGACCATTGTTTTCCCTGCTGCTTCATTTCCCGAGCTATACCCCAATTCTTCATCATGTCAATGGTGCTCTGCGTGCAACAATCTGTCAGTATCCCCAGCTGATCAGTGTACCTTCAGAATCATGCCAGATTGATGAGTGAAGCAGATGTCTTCAGACTGGCCCCTTACCTGAGCAGTCAACACTAGGTAGACATGCCAGCAGAAAAGCACGCCCACTGAAAAGCAAGCTGATGTAGAGATCGCGAAGAGAAATATCAGCACAGTCAAAGCATGCGTGCTGGGGTTGACAATGGCCAGGCAGTTCCAGGCAGTGATTGCCTGCATGAACAGCCATTTTGAAAGTACAACGTGACGGCCACACAGGCAGGCAAGGGCCAATGGACATGTGCAAATACACACATGGTCCATAAGCAGGTTGGCAGGGATTTGCGTACCGCATAGCCAGATCCAACAAACAGGTAAAATGTAAAAAGAAGGAAGTAGCGATAGTTGAAAAAACCAATGCTGCGGCGCACACCAACCTGAAGTCAGGGTCAATCGAAATAGCAGAATCTCCATTGTCATATCAAGCTTTACTTCCAAAAAAGATGTGCATACCAGTTGTGTGTCCAGGGACAGTGATGATCTAGGCGCAACACACACCTGGCATAAGCATGAGAATATCCGTCAAGGCAAAAGGCAGCTGAGTACATTGATTGTGAGCAGGCACAACGCTGCGGACTAGATTTCAGGAGGCTCACTCGTTGCAGATGCTGCAATGGTGTGTGAGCGGTGGTTTTGCTCGGCGGCAATGTTTACAAAATCTGCAGCTGTCTCTGCCTGCTGCTAGATGGTAGCCCTGCCAGAATCACAGGAAACTGAGATTGTCCTACAGAAAAGTGCATGAAATTGTGTTCCTTCACATTGGTGGCATGATACTTACAGCGATATTGATGCATGTACTCCGATGACTTTCACACAGTCACACTGCCAAAGGATCTCACCTCATTTAGCGTCGCAGTTGAGCCAGGCTTTGTGACGATGCACATCCAGTAATTGAACAGTATGTTGCAGAACACCGAGGCCCCAAAGGCAAAATGGACCACCTGGATGACGAGATTGGCCCCCAGCACAGGAAGCACGATGTACAGATATGCGACTGCTACAAACAGTATCAATCCAAAGCCCACAGCTACATACAAAGGCCCACCATATTTCATGGAGGCCTCTGTTACACTAGCCATGACTATAATAAGCTGATCAGTCCTGCGAGTGGTACAGCATAGTGAGTGATACTTATGCTGTATAATTATTCATTCCATTTAAAGACCTGTTTTCGCGCAACCTATTGCAGTAAGTTGTGAGCATCATTGATGCTTACATGCAGTACCAGCTAAACCACCGCGATCCAGTGGTGTCATGGCGATGCACCGATGATACAAGCCCCCGATTTGTTCCCAAACAAGGTAGCAGGGATGTCACAGGTAGCAGGGACGCCATCGGGGCACTTTCTCAAGGTTCAGTAACATCTCAGCATCTTCGCCACGATGCAAAAGTACCAGCAAAAGATCGATCTCGTGGATGCAAGGATCAAAGCCGTAACATCAATTTTTGAGAAACATGCAAATCAGTCGCAAATCCCTCTGCTGTTGCAGAGAGTCAAACTTGGGTTCCGGAACATTGCATTACTAACAGCTTCCTGTCGGAGCTGAGTTGGACTCCCTCTTTGGAGCTCGCATCCTGCCTCCTTATACACAAGAACAGACTTCCGCATTTTGTGCATCGTCACCATCGTTGTTTAAAGGAAAGTTTCGCACAAAGTCACCTGCCGTTTGGCGATGGACGGATCAAGAGCTCCTGGTCATACTGCCCTGAATGGAACTAATCATGTGCACTCAGACTCTGATGTCGAGGAGCTTCAAAATATTCCACAAATTGATGTGAGTTCAAGCATGTCCCAGAGGGATGTGAGTCAAGCCCTGGGCGAGAAGATGCTGCAGGGCTGGACGTTACTCGGTGATCAATGCCCAAGGTCTGATCCCACCTGAATGAATATTATTGTCATCTAGAATCAAGATATACAATAAAAAAGACGATTATTTTGTATGCAGCAGTGGTTGTCAGACATGAGCCATCTTCTTGCCAACCCATATCCACCATACATGTAACCAAATTGCTCTTACTTGGCTGCCTATAGGTAGCTACCCAGCAACACCAATCATTCCAATGTGCTGTACCAGGTGTTTCACGATCCTAGTCAGGAATCGTCAGATGGAGCACTTTTGTGTGTCCTGTGACATGTTTGTGCGGGAAGAGCCGCCTCCTGAGAAAGATGACTCGCCATCAGGACAAGCGCAGGCAGTAGAATCGCAGCGGCAAAACATTCCCACACCAGCAGTGCAGCCTTCCTCAGCAGATCCCAGCTGCAGCATTCTTGATAGGCAACATGCAGTTGCTCAAGAGCTGTCCTTCAGCCTGCTGGACAAAATGCTCAACATCAGCAAGGATGTGGCAACGGCACGCACCGCCGCAGAATGTGAGCAGCAGTTGGCGCTTCTGAGAAGCTGTATCAGCACCTACCAGAGCGTTGCAGAGGAGCTCATGTGAAACTTTGGCAGCTTAATTCCTTGATAAGCATTTTGGATACCTGCGTTCATCCGTCAGGAGAAATAGCTGTAATGAGAGATGACAATTCATAACATATGATTTGTCATGTGGCGGCTCTCCCTGCAGGAGGCAGCACTGTGTGATGCATGAAAAAACTTTTGCTGACACGAAGAGTCTGCAAGCAATAATGCAAGCAAGCGTTTGATGTAAATGTCATGTGCTGTGTGCAAGCGGGCGAAGTTGGTTTGCAAGCTCTCTTATGTTCCACCATACACAACCAACAATGCTGTCATAAGCAAATGAATTGATTTATGTGATGAACATATATTCATCATGATGGCTCATCATGTCATCTTTGCATTGGCATCAAGAACTCTCCATCTGCAATCCGACTGTGACCGCATGCTCCAACATCGCCAATGTGTCTGCATCTTTGTTGATGGGATTTCTCGGCTCCGCACTGCGGTCACACAAAGCACTGCATGAGTCGCTCAAGCTTGGGGTCAAATGGCTGGACCTGAGGCATGTAATGGGAAAGATGCGCACGTTACAAGGTCCAGTGCTGACTGGCCAGAGGCATTGTCCGCAGCAGCTTTGGCGCCAGCTTCAAGCAGCTGCCTCACGAGCGCACTGCGCCCATAGCCGGCCGCATAATGCAGTGGCGTGTTCTTCTTGGAGTCCTGCATGTGCACTCCAGCAATGCCAGTCATGTCAGGAACAATCATTCTTGTGTGGTGCATGCCACAAAGAAACACAAAGACGAGTCGCCTTAGGCGGCTATGCACAACAAGGAAGATCTGAGGCAGGGCAACTTGCCTGAGCCTCCAGATTTGCGCCCGAGCTGACCAGCTCTTCGACTATGTCTGCATGGGAGTAAGCGACGGCATAGTGCAGCGCCGATCGGCCGTCTCCATCGCGCTCATTGACGTCCTTACCGATGGCGATGAAGTCTTGCACCGCTTCAAGATCGCCATGCCTGTAAACAGGTGACATCCAGTAAAGAGCAGCAACCATGTACAGGTACTAATTTCAGCATAACTGAGCAGCACCGTAGTAGCAAGTGACATGCATGCACGAGTATCCAAGGGGCACACTTTGCTGCGTCCAGCAGGTTATTGATCTCCGGCATGCTGGCCGCAGGTGCTGCCTGTGCCTGGGCTGCAGGTGCCGCTGAGGCCGGCCCCGCGCCAGCCTCTACGGGTCCCATCCGCTCACCAATCTTTGCAAGAGTCGCAGGGTCGTTCCAGTACTTCATGAGAGCCCCCATCCCGTTCTTCCTGTCAGCACAGGTCGCACACTCTGATGCTCGTGCAGGAGGAGGATCAGGAAGATTTTGCAGGGTAATCATTGATAGTGGTATTCAAGCAGCTGGACCGGGGGCACTTACTGTATATCTTCAAACATTCCGGCAAGTTCGGGGTCGTCCTGCACATGCATGCATGGGCAGTGAGCAGCTACCATTTCTTGGTCTCATGCATCACAGATGCCTTCCTGCAGCAGTGATGGGCTTAAAACTCGGACATCCAGCTCACCTTGAGCTGGGCAATGCGCTGCTGAAGCTGCTGGTCTTGCATAGCAGCTGTCATCTGTTCCACTTGAGCCGCAATCTCGGGCTTTTTCATGGCTTCCTGAATAGACTGCATCTGCTGTGCCACCTGCATGTCACACATGCAAATGTTGAGCTCATTCTATCCTTGGGGGGCTGTGCATACGTGATATTATCGAGACGATGAGGGATGCCAGAAGAAGTTCTGGTAATGCATAGATCACATCAGGTCCCCAACACTTTCAGATTGAAGGATCCTTGTCCTCCTAGCAAGAGCATGCCTGAGGATCCTTCATTGCTTGCTGCATGGCTTCCTGCATCTTTGCTGCTTCTTCGGGCGATGGCTGTGCTGCCGATCGTACTGGCGTGAGCTTTTGTCTTGGCGCTACACGACATCTTAGATGAAGATTATGCACCTCCTGAAATGGACAAAATCTGGAGCCCCCAAGAGCTTGGTGACGAGTAAAAAACATCTTTAATCCAATATAGCTGCAGTAAGAAAAAGTCCTTCTACCGAGTGATGGATCTTGTTTGGGAGCAGATGAGGCCAGCTCAGCTGATAACTTGATCAGGTTATTCTGTTCCCCTCAAATCATCCCCATAGATCAAAAAGTGCTTTAGGGTTTTTTTGAAATGCCTGGTGCAGTCCTCGGCGCCAATGCCGCGGCCGGGTGTTTAATGAACCCTGTTCATGTGGCACGGGACAAAGTAGAGAGCAGACACGGATGCCGGAGGAAAGAGGCATAGGGGGGCGTAGTAGCAATCTGATTTCCCTGACAACGCCCACAAAATAATATAGTGGCATCTATCTTGTCTCCGCGTTTTGTCCCTCCTGAAAGAGTCCGTAAACTTGGGTTTCTGCACGCCCGAGAGCGCAACAGACTTGTAAAGTCTTGTTAATAAAATGCAATTGCTTCACTGAAGAGATCTCGGGCAGCTGTCTTTACGAAAGAAGAGTTCCCACCGATTCTTGCTGGCAGCTTAGATAAAGGCTGAGTGCTTGTGGAAGAGATTGATCAATAAGGGGAACGGAAATTATATTGAAAGCGCTTCTTCTGCGTCTGTGTGGCAGCACTGGCATGCTTCAGGTCCCTGGTTAGAGAAGTCCTCAAAATAGGTGCTAGACAGAGCGCAACATAGCCTCGCCAAACACGCTGGCTAGGAGTGCCCATTATTTAGCCAAATTACACCCTTGTGCAATGAGGCAGAAGGATATGGCAGGTCCCAAAGATATGGCAGTAATTGAGAGTGGTAGAACCCTCAGAGACCACCATGAGGTGGACGAGGCAGAGGTCATGAAAAAGCTGAATAGAAACCTTCTGCCGCTGTTCTTTCTGACGACCGTGCTCTGCTACGTTGACCGCACGAATCTAGCATTTGCCGCTTTACAGCTCAACAAATCCCTTGGGTTCACAGAGAAGGTCTATGGGCTTGGCTCGGGGATCTTCTTCATAGGCTACTCTCTATTTCAGGTCTGCCTATCCATGCAATGCTCGATCCCACTTGTGCAGACATACCGGTGTTGCCTTGCAAACCTTCCAATGCAGTTCTTCCCTGCTGTGCAAGTGAATTGCCCTGGTGGTGTTCCTGCTCATAAGCAGCTTCTGTTCACTGTCATGGCAGGTTCCCAGCAATATGATACTTGTCAGGGTTGGAGCGCCGATCTGGTTGTCAGTAATAGTGATCTCATGGGGGTTTGTGGCCACCTTGTTTGCGGGCCTGAAGACCGCAAATGAATTCTACATCCTTAGATTCCTGCTCGGTGTGGCAGAATGTGGAACTTTCCCAGGTGAGCCCCTTACATTTTGCACACATGCAATACCAGCTCAACCGCGAAGCCAGCAGTTGCACTGAGTATCTGCTGGCACCGCAGGGATGTGGTATTATTTGTCCACATTCTACTCTGAGAAGGACATTGGAATGGCATACTCATGGGTCATCACAGGGACAGCATTGTCACAGGTACACCCATTGATACAGGAATCAACAATGACTAGATGAGATTTTTAAATTGGAAGAGGTGTCACAGTTCCTGTGACCAGAGAACTGTTGGAACGTGAACCATACATGAGCTCTGCTCTGCTGCGCTCTTAGGAGGGGTGTGTTGCAGGTGATCGGCTCACCCATTGCAGCGGGTCTGCTGGCGTTGGATGGCGTGCTCGGGCTGAAGGGGTGGCAGTGGCTGTTTGTGGTGGAGGGGCTACCCACTATTCTGCTGGGTTTCTACATCAGCCGAAACGTATGTGACGGCCCAGCGAACGCCAAATTCCTGACACCGCAGGAGCGCGATTGGCTCGTTCAGCGCAATGTAAGTGGTACACTTGACTTTCATAGCTGCTCCTGCTAAGAGAAACAGATCTTAAATCCTCCTGACTGTTGTTAGTCTTATGATGAATTCCATGTGTTGTTCTGCATCCACTCACCAAGGAGGAACGCTTTCTGCAGGCTGCGCTCAACGCGGCAAAGACCGGCGTGGAGTCAAAGTACTGGGATTCGGTGTTTGATCTGCGCACATACCACGTGGCAGCCATCTCCTTCCTGGAGGGCACCGTGAAGAATGCCCTCCTGTACTGGTGCCCCCTGATCATCTACAGTCTGGTGCGCGCCCACCCTGCAAGACTCAGATCATCTCAACCCATCTGTCTTCTTGCAGGCCCGTGTGATGCGCATGCTATTGGCAATGGCATAGACGCCAACCAAACCATTGTGGGTGATTCTCAGGTGGGAGCCAGGTCCTCAAAAGTTGCAAGGGAGCTGTCAGAGGTGGTGCTGCCTCCTCCAGAGGCGGAAGGGAACGCTGCGCTGGTCGCCCTGCTGACAGCGCTGCCCTTTGGCCTGGCCGCTGGCTGGATGCTGCTCCTTGCCAAGAGTTCCCAGCGCACAGGTAACAACCAAGCGCCCGGCAAAGGCTGTGCCCATTCAGTTCTAAAGCTTATCTTACCCCTTCAAATGCCCCGATTTCAGGAAAGCTTTTCTGTCAGTCAAATACAAGGCTTGCTGCCACATGCACGCCAATGAGGCATCTGGAATGCTCCTGACTGCCAGTATCACCAGTTGCAGTTGTCTGATACAGTGCGCGCCGTGTGCGCAGGGGAGCGTCGGCTGCACTCGGCCATCCCCTTCCTGGTGGGTGCTGCTGCGCTGACATCCATGGCATTCTTCATGGACAGCGACCCTTCCGCCGCTTTTGTCTCCCTTTTGGGCGCCACCATTGTCTGGGGCCCTGCAGGCGTCGTCTACAGCCTGCCCGCAACCTTCCTGCAGGCATGCCTCTCCTTCCGCCGATTTATCTTTGAGCACAAGCTCGACGATTCAAGACTTATGCTGCATTTGTATTGCAGAAGCACAGCTGGACCAAGAGTACTCAGTGCAGAGCAGATAGAATGTTATAGCGATGTGCTTACTTGTTCTTGTGTGCAAACAGGGACCTGCAGCGGCGACTGGAATTGCTCTGATCAATTCCCTAGCAAATGTTGGGGGACTTCTAGGTCCTTCCATCACTGGTGCGCCCTCCTGAATTCCCAGTGCTGCATGTTTTGCCACCGCTTGTTTGACACCGCTCACTGCGCAAATGGAATGCAGATGGGAGCTGAACAGTGTCAATGCAATGAAATGCAGGTCATTTGAAAGCAGAGACGGGCAGTTATGAGTCTGCTGTGATGTTCATGGCGTGCGTCATGCTGGCAGCTAGTTTGTTGGTGGCAGTGTTCCCTGTTCCCCAGGCTGCCGGCAGCAGTTCACGGTCTACCGGCACTGGCAAAAAACTGCTGGAGTTTCTGCGTCTAGTGCCCTCTGAAGGCCATGACATTGAGCATGCTGACAAAGCAGCATCAAAGTCTAGCAGCTGCTGATGTGTTCCAGACTGTGCTCTGCTATTTGGGAGGACTTTGGGATGCATTGATTCAGTTTTGCTCTACATATTATGTAGAGCAAACCTGGGTATCAAACGGCATGCTAATCAGGGTACACAGCTGTTTAAAACCCTGCTTTGTGCGCACCCCAATAATTCATTACAAGGCTCTGTATGAATAGATGGCTTTACTAGGAAGTTTGCAAAACATGATCAGAACGTGAGAATACCGCAAAGCAAACGGCAAATGATGCGGCTCGGCGCTCAGAGAGCTGCCAAGTATCTACGATGGGGCTTGTTCTTTTTGGCATGCTTGAAATTGAGACTGCTTTTAAACCCCTAAACCCGCCCTCGCATCCAACACCAGGCAAAGTGCTAGTGTGATGCAGATATGTTCATGACCTAATCCTGAGCATGCAATGCGTGCATGCCATGCGTACCCACGTAGTTCCAACCAAGTTCACCCCTATATAGAGGGCAGCCTCCATCTGCTCTACTGACAGATTCCAAAAATTCTTGGGCTAGAAGTCCCGGCATGGCAGATACCAATATTGCACCTTGACTGTCCTCCCCAACACTCCATCAAAGCAGAAATTTCCCAAATGAGAGGCGCAGCCCACTGCAAGCAAATTCCCACTTTCCGCCGAGCTAGTAACATATATGGAGGCGACACAGTCATCCGGTCTGAAGCGGTCACTCATGAAGCATTTACCTTCGCACGGCTGGCAGTGATAGACATGATGTCCGAGAGTGGCGGCCAGTGCTGGCAGCGACCGGCACGGTGTCTGAGAGGGGTGCAGAGCCAGGCTTGAGCCGGTCTGCGTTGTGAGGGGCGGCTGCTGGGGCTGCTACTTGTCGGTGAGCTCGCGGAAGCCTTTCCAGGTGAATGGGGCGGCGTAGTCGAAGGGGGCCATGTAGTCCAGCAGCGTAGTGGAGGGCCCGTCCATGAGCGGCTGCCCGGCCAGCGTCTGCCGCATCCACTTGGTCTGCTCCAGCACCGCCCGCGCCTCCTCCCACGCCCCCGCCTTGTACGCCGCAAACCCCTGCACGCGCATTCCAGACCCTTGTTGCGCTCTTCAAGAACATACAGTATACAGACCTAGCAGCAGCATGAGCACTTCAAAATGCTTATGCCTTGGTGGTGATGGGCAGCTGAGCAACACCGTGACTAATGCGCAGAGCTCTCCACAGCACCTCTTGAGTGATAAACACCATGGGAATCGTAGATGCAAGTTAGCACAGATAGAAATTCAGGTAAAGGAACAAAATTAAGGAAGGAAGAGAACAACGTGGGGCAGCCAAAGGAAGAAAGGGGGCCGGGGCCGGACCCGCGCAAAGGTGTCGAGGAAGGCGTGGTCGACGGCCCAGGTGTTGGCCAGGTCGGGATGGTCGCTGAACTCCCAGTTGTACGCCGACAGCGAGTACGACACCGGGTCGCCCTCAATCTCGGGCGGCGCCGCAGCCGTCGCGCTGACCGACGACGCCATCGAGTCGCGCCGGCTGAGGCTGGCGGTGGCGGCGGTGGCCGAGCCGGGGGTTCCGAATCCCCCCCATGGGGGGGACTGCTGATCTGGCGCGTGCACGCGGTCCAGGCTGACGTCGTACGTGAAGAGACCCATCGGCCGGTTGCTGCCCTTCACCGTCACACAGTCAATCTGCCGCACCCGCCGCCGCACCTGCGACCCCACAGCCTCATGCATTCACTTGTGTGCAATAATACACTCGTGCACTGGAAGAAGCAGCTGCTCAAATGTGCCCAATGCCCGAGCCAGGCCTGTTTTTGCATCCGTGTCACTCTTCTTCAGTGCTGTCTTGTATAGAAGGTCAAGATGTGTTGTGGGGTCCATGGGTATTGCGAGTGCATGAGGCGTGTGCAGAGGGGTGGGGAAGGGAAGGTACCTGCGGGGAGAGCAGGCGAGCGAAGTCTTCGGACATGAGGATGGAGGTGCCGAACTGCTTGGTGGCGGCCTCCAGGCGCGAGGCCATATTGACGTTGGGCGACAGGTAGGACGCGTCGATCTTGTACTCCGACCCGATCGCGCCCTCGATCGCCCACCCCACGTGCAGCCCAAACCCCATGCGCACCTGCAGTCAACATGATCCAATCCATCTATCACACTCAATGGCGATTCTCTCAAGAGAACACCAGCAGCTGCACATTGCTCTCGCCCTTTTCTGTAAAAGGAGCTGGCAGACCACCCACAGAGGGCAAGTGGGCGTACACTGAGGAGGCTCATTTGCAAGATAGTGCCCCTCAAGGAAGTACCAGCAGGTGCACGTTCTTCTCGCACTCTCCTGTATATGAGTTAGCTGGCAGATAACACGTTAATAAGATATTTACGATGACGCGCACCTGGAAGTTGGGCATGCGCTTGTTGAGGTCTTCGCGCAGGGTGTAGAGGTGCAGTCGCTTGGAGCGCTTGAGGGCGGCCTGGATTATCACAAACGACGCCAGCGCCTTGTCCGCCAGGTCCCGCGCCTGCACGCACCCCACACGCAAAAAACTCACCACATGCAAAATCTGCAGTGATGTTTGCTAGCATGCGCGTGGACTGTAGACTCTAATGCTGAAGCATGGGCCAGAGTTTGATAGGCACCCTGGGAAGGTCTAAGAATGGCCCAGGAATAGTCACAATATACCTCTGGGCCATGCCTGGGTAACCTATCTTTTAGTGCCTCGACATCCCGGTCTCAGATTCTTGACTCTACAGACAAGGTCAATCCTCACAGCATATGTCAGATTCTGTGCCTGGGTGAGGGCAGCTGACCTGTTGGAGGCTGAGCCACTTGGGGTCCTCTTTGCCGGGCAGCACGAGGCTGGCCCTGCGCCCCGTGGCCGCCCATCGGCTGGCGGCGCTGTCCGTGGAACTGTCCGAGCGCTCCGACATGCGCGCCTGCACCCCATCAACAGCTGAGTCAGCAGCCGATCAGTACTAATTGAATCTATTAAGGTATTTTAACGGCGCCAGGTGTGTTTACATGCTTGACAGAGTTTGCAGAATCCCAGAACTACAAGGTAAAGCAGGGGCCTGCTAGAATGCAAGGCAGGGGAAAATGCGCACCTTCTGCCCCGGCTCTGACGGCATCACTTCGCCCGGCAGCCCCACCGGCAGCAGTGGCTCCGGCTTCGGCTCGGTCAGGGACTTGAGGTCGCGCACGTTGAAGCCCTTGGGAAACTTCCACGCCTGCACAGACATGCACTTGCTCTTGCTTCTATTTTTGCATGCCTTGGAAGGGAAAAACAATGAAAAAGTCTGCAAGGAAACAAACGCGCCTGCACTGAGGTGTCTCTAGTGCGAAATTTGCTGAGTATTCTGAGTGAGGGGTGAGTGAAGGTTACCAGCAAGAAGGCGTCCCCAACGTTCTTGTTGGGGAAGCCGCCGTGCAGCGAGGTTTCCATGTGCACGATTTTGGCGATGCTATTGACAAACTCCATTACGTCCTCCTGCAGCACCTCTGTGGCGTCCGTGAACTGACGGATGTCGCAGAACCCAAAAATGGCGCACACCTGTATACCAGCCACAAGAGAAGTTATTTTAGCACTCAGGCATGCACACAGAGAAAGTGAGTGCTTTGCAGATCACATGATATAGATTGGATTTTGTGATCTGTCTGCCCACCTTCTGCCCAGGAACCATGGCGTTCAAGTCGCCCCCATTCTTGATGTTCTCCGCAATGACCTGCATGCCAAATATCTCTTCAGAGCACAGCATTCCACTCCACATTCATTGCATTCCACAAAGTGCCGAGAGACACGGAACGCTAGACGTTAGCAATTGCATTTGGCGCCATCTCGGCAGTACTGACAAGAGGAAATGTGACGCAGGCTGCCGATTTGGTGCAGTCATCAGACTTGGCTTTTCTGCAGGGGCAGGGCCCCACCTCTGCTCCAGCATCTCCAAACCCGACAGCGAGCAGGCTGCAGATTTTGTTGATGCTGCTCTCCAGGATCCTGGTCTCCATCTGCGCCTCTCCCTCCCTCAGCTCCCTGCTGAACTTCCCGCCCTGCACCCAGTCAACACCCCATCTTCAATCCAGAGCGCCGACAATAAAGTCAGCCATGCACTCCTTCTCAGATGTCCACGTTCCCCAATTGCACAGAGCAAGAGGATATGTACATGCACGAGGCTGCATTAGGTTGGGGTATACTCCATGCGTTAGGTTCCTAAATTGCATCAGGAGAGGGGTCCTCGTCTTTCTGGTTGCAGTATGCGCGCGCCTGTTTGATGGCCAGGGGATTTTCGCTGACGTCCTTGACCTTTTTTAGCATGCGCTCGATGGGCTGCAGCACCAGCTTGCTGGCGTCCCGGTTGAACACAAACACGCCCACCGCCAGAATCGCGCAGATGAACAGCGTGCGCAGCATGTTGAGCAGCGCGTTGAACTGGCTGTACCATTTCAGGTCCAGCACAGCCACCGACTGGTAGCACGCCGCCCAGTCACCGTCCCAGCACCCGGGGCTGAACGTCCTGCACACACAGGTAATTTCTAGTTGCCACTTCTGGTTGTAATGCTTGTGAAGATTGTTCAGTAGTCCTTGTACTGAGCCTAATTCTTACAAAGAGCAAAATTATGACACGGCTGCATGTCAGAAGCAGGCTTGACTCTGCACAAAGCTTGGTACAGCCAAGTCATTGCATGAGCAGCAAAGAGTCTTGCATGACATGTTCATGGACAGATGCCCTGGATAGCTTCTCTTGTTGTGACTGGAGCTGGTGCTCATAAGATGCACAGCGGTGGCAGGGGCGGGCGCACTTTCTGATGGAGAGCTCCGGGGTGCGGCGGGTGAAGCCGACTTCAGGTCCGTCGGTGTATCCGAGCGTGTTGTTTGCCACAATCAGGATGAGCAGGTAGCCCGTGTCGCGGTTGACCAACTGAAAGACCACCCCCCTGTGGTAGTCATCCACCGCCTGCAGCACACACCCTCAAGACATTCACACCCATGCTTTGATCATACCCTTCAAGGTGCTTGCAGTGACCACCGCCTCAGAGGCGCTTATGAGCCTTTGTCACGGTGCTGTAATGGTCGAACAGCTGCAATACTGGGCGCTTGAGCCCCTGCCATCTAGCTCCAAGCCCTCCTCTAAAGTGTGGGTGCCCGATAGTTGCTTGATTTTAATCATGCACTAATAGCAACCCACTGGAGAAAGACCCATTTGACCTTTGCGGCAGGCAAGAAGGTAGATGTTGCAAGGGGGGGACCTGCTGGAAGCCGGTGGAGTTGCCGTCGGCGAGGAAGATGTCGTGCATCATCTTGAGACCGCCGTCGGAGATGTTGTTGAAGTTGCCGTAGAGGCCGCTGTTCCAGTTGAAGCCCGGGATCATGATGAGCATGGTCAGGATGAGCACGATCACGCGCTGCGACGTCAGGTCCGACAGCTTCTGCCCCACGCGGCTGCGCTTCGCATTCGGGTTCCACCTGCACATAGTGGCTCACACTCACAGCTGGCCCACACAGCATATTCTTCCACTGACCAAAGAGCTGCATGCCCACAGGTTGCAAGACGTTCGGGCCAGGCTTCCATCCTCAAAGCTGGCCCACACAGGTCTGGCAAACAGCATGCACGCACTGATCCCAGCAGCTGCAGGGCCATTGACTACAAGGCGCGGCAAGCTTCGACCCTCGTGGCCGCCCCCACACAGTGCCATGCAACTTACATGCACTCATCCCAGCAGCTTAAGGGCCATTGAGAATGTGGCAAGTATTGAGCAAGGATGCATGAATGGTGGAGTCCGATTTGGTGATTGGTGGTAAGTACCATCGGGCGTTTGAAGAGGTGGAGGGTGTGATGCCGCTCTTTGCCTCAAACGCCTTGTTTTCGCGCCACACCTGCCGCGCAGAACACACGTGAGAATACAGCCCAGAGACTCCCAAGCCACATCTTGCCGTGCAGAAACATCTTATTCATGGCTAGAGAAGACCACTTTGACTCTAGGTACCAGGGCAGACCCTCCCTCCTCAGCAGAAGTGTGTGGTTGCAACAACTGACCCAATAGTTGTCAGCTTCGTTGGAACCTATCAGGAAGAAAGCTGTTATGTCTGCTATAGTATAGGATATATGAAGGTTGAAGAAAGGTTGTTGTCTGCACTCTCACAGCTGCAAGACAAAGATGACTGTCATAGCTGCAAGACAAGGATGAGGATGCAGGTCCGGAGGCAGAAGCAAAGCAGAGGGGAGAATCAGGTCACACCAGGTATTGGAGGTAGAGTCGGACGAGGCGCATGAGGCGGAAGATGCGGGTGACGCGCAGGATCTGGCGCACGCGAGCCAGCACCTTGTTCTGGGGCCCCCGATCGAGCGCGCTGCTGCCGGCCAGGCTGCTCCTCTGGTGGAACACCAGGTCCATGAGTGCCGTGATGTCCAGCAGCATGGACACCGTCGCCGCCAGGTCGATCCAGAAGTAGATGCTGGCAAAGTAGCCCTTGCGCACCAGGCACGCCACCGTCAGCTCCAGGCTGAACAGCACCTGCGCACACAGCAGCGCAGGTGTCATCTCTCAGCCCCACCTCCAGCACATCACTACCCCAACCCTCTCAGCTCACCCGCCTTGCCACGCTCCAGCAGCACTGAGTCCAGCAGATGTGAAGCAAGGCAGCATGCTTGCGCTTGATCAGAAATTATGCGCGCCTTTGAAAACGGATCCAACTGGTGCTGCAGCCGGGCGCAGGACCCTGGCAAGCCTCAAAAATGGAAAGGCATGCATGCGCTCATAAGTTTGAAGCAAGGGATCTTTTGGGGCATGAGGGGTGTGTGAAGCCACAACAGACAGCGCCAGGTCCATGGACTATGCACGCACTCACGCAGGTGTCATGCACAGCATATGACTCCAATCAGTAGATGTCTGGGGCTCTGTGCTGGGCAGAGAAGCAGCACCAGGATGAGGCCGGAGATGTATTCGCAGGAGACGTCGAGGGAGGTGGGCAGCACGGCCAGCCGGAAGTCGTCCAGGAACAGTGCGAAGAAGACAACCACGGTGATGGCGATGGTCGCGTAGATACCCTCCAGCCAGTAGGACGCCTTGGCCTTCCACGACGCGCGGTCGTCGCTGTTCAGCAGATCGAATATAGACCCCGCTGCGCAGCACACGCAATCTATCATCCCGCACCCCCTTGCAGATTTTCATTGCACGGCGGCCCCGCATTGCCTGCTGACCTAAGGACAGCAGGCACATTGATGTGATCAAGTATGCTACAAGTTTCTGCGCGACTGCCCCACAAAGGTGCATTCAACCGCCAAAAACATGTGCTGTGTGTGGTTCAGCGGCAATTGCCACGGGTGGATGCCACGATGTATAAGCACGCTAGAACGCTTCACTTATAGAGTTGCTTTGTTGCTTTAGCAAGCTCAGCCCAACTCTCCCCCTTGGTGAAGACTAAGATACTGCATGTGCGGTGTGCGGTGTGCCCGTGCAGCAATGCTGGGGAGCTGGCGCGCACAGACTGAGAGGGTGGAGAGTTCGCGCGAGGCTCGCAGCAGGTCGTCCCCGCCTGCCTGGCTGCCGGACGCAGATCGCCGCATGATGCGCGAGCGCAGCGTTGAGAAGCGGTTGTTTGCTCTGCGCACCGCCGCCATTGTAGGCCGGAACCTGCTGTTCCTGTTGCATCCCAGCAGAAGTTCGTCATCTTGTACAAATCAGGGTAAGGTACTAAAGCATGAGAAGACCCTGCGCTGCCCAGCAACTGGGAGAATAAATCAGAGGAAATCACAGGAGATCTGGAAGACAAAATTTGAACAGGGCACTGGCCCGCCCAGCAGCATTGTTTCCAGGAGATCAATTACTCGGCCCCATGTGTGGAGAGGGATGAGAAGCATTCCACTGGGCTTCCAGGGATGATGCGGTCACCTTGGGTAGGAAGGGTCAGGCGGGCCATTGCTGTTTGCCACTGAGAAAGGATTGCTGACAGGCATGTATCCGGGTAGCTCTGGAACGATCTGCTCTGTGCCATTGGTGAGGCGTCTCTGCAGCGGCTGGAGTGCAGATATCCTGGGAGAGGTGCTGGGTATTGGATACAGCTCATCTTCCCCTCCTGGCCGTCTTATTGCTGCGCTGTCGGAAAGCTCGCCTGAACCACTGCCTTGGCTGAGGTTTGATCCGAATGCTGTTAATCTCACCGTGGAATCCTGGGAGTACAAGGAGTTCTGGCTATCGAACTCAATGTTAGGCATTCTGATTATTGCGAGCCTTTCCAGGCATCGAGGAGGCGAGCCACGGTCGTCAATGCCTCTCAGAGGCCGAAATCTTATTGAGAGACCTCATCAAGTCTTCGAATGGATTGTTTTGACGACGTGTGCACGTCCAAGGTAGCACACTGCGCACTATCGGCATATCTCCTGTACATCGGAAACAGGCGTCCGGAACATCAGTTCCTTCAGTTTCTTTGGACAAAATATTTTCTAGATTGCTGCTGATATAAGAAGCATATAATCCTCGGTGGAAGAGCCCACCCTGAGCACTCTAGCAATAAGTCAAAATGGCTGGCGTTCCAACTTATTGCGTCACCCCAGACCCTAAGAAGGCAAGGGGTTTCGTGATGGCTCATAGGGTCATGTGAAGTCATTGGCTTCACTATTTGTATGAATTCAATGACCAGGTTGCCATGTGAAAGAGAGTCGGTCTACATTTTGAACAGTTTCAGGATCCTGATGATCATGCATGCGTTTCATATCAGCGTTTCATCACATGAGCATTTCAGGGCTGTCGACAGGAGCGCTCCGAGCCTAGTCTAGCTAGAGTCTAGTCTGCCAGAGAGGCCTCTGCCGAGAGGACAGCAGGTCAAGGTTCAAGGTTCAATTTGTGAAAGCTTTCATATAATTCATTGAATGTATGCCTTGTGTCAAAAGCTGGGCCAACATGCGGTGTAATAGAACTTCTGAAAAGCTTGAGGCCCTGCCTTTAGCCGTGCACATGCAAGTGAGTCAACATCACGGCTTCATTAATTGACCATGATGCTAGTCCTATGCTTATATCTGAAGCTACATGCAGTGGTCAACTGTGCCCCGTGGCAATCTAAAGCTACTGTCACATGCGCATGCAAAGCTTCCAATACTGGCAAAATTACTTATGATATTACACTCCTTTCTTGCCAGCGGGCAACGTGCATCTGCAGACAAGCTGCAGGAAAAGGCTGCCACATATCTTACTTCTTGATGGACCCGTCATATCCAAGCATAACCTAATCAAACCTTGGGCACAACGCCAAGAATTTGCACTGCTCCCGGCCATCTGGGGCCTGGCAATTCTGGCTCAGAAAATTGGTTGCACAATGTGCGAGACATGGATAGTCCAGCGGCAAGAGTACCCTTCATTATCCTAACACCGTTGAAACCTAGACAAAATAAACGGAGAGTGAGACAAGCTGCTCATCTGCACATGTGGTGAATTTGTTGCTTTGCCTGACCTATGCATGCTTTTGCCAGTGCCTGACCTTTCCCTTGCTAGCCCTTACAAGAATACTTCACAGGCATCCAGCAATATAACGCCGAGCCTGACAGCGAGAATATCAGCTTAACTGCTTTGAATGCGTGGACGCGTCTTTTGGAACCCAGCAGAACATCCAGAACTCTCAGATTCCCAAGGGTGGAAACGCGAGGCACCAAAAGTCCTGCTCAAGCCCAACAGTGCGGGAGACATAGACCCATACAATATGCTGCTATCTGATTCTGACTGAGCACTGAAAGTCCAGAACAGCTGCCAAGACAGGCTGCCTCATCTTCTTTGCAGTGACTGTATTTTGCTAACAGCTCTGCTCGCACGAATCAACGGGTATCGACTTCATGCCGTCGTGAGCTCCGAAGCAGGAAGTGCGCCCTTCATCATCTTGCTGGCTTCCCGGAATGTTCTCTCAGCATTGTCTGGGTTGTTCAGAGGGTTTGCGCATGTGAACCTGCATTGCAACAGATGCATGCAATTAAGCAGACTGGAACAGACAGGGACCTAGTGAATACTGCCACACAGGATCATATAAGGACGGTCTTGTGCGACACAGCACCTGAAGGGTCGGCCTTCAAATTGCCCATCGTGGACAAAATGGTCCCAAATCTGCTCATCCGTCATTGTTCCAGGCAGGTCGCGGCTCCTGGCACGGTACAGGTTGAAGTCAAAGCAGGAGTTGCCCCGCAGCAGCATGGTGATTGCTCTGCCAAGCCGGAAGCTCATGCGCTTCTTGTCATACACATTTGCATTGGCAGCTCCCTCAGCAACCTGCAGCAAACCAAAGACCATACTCAGTACTTTGTCACAATTATTCATGCATGTCATTGGAAGCCAGGACAAGAATGTCAGCAAATTTTGGACACAGAATGCTCACATTGCTGGACAGCCATCGGTCATAGGTGCTGGCCATCTGCGCTGACAGCCATCCGCCTTGCATCTGGAATCCCTTGACTTTCACAAATAGGACCTCCAAGGGATTGAGCACCAGGCCGTCGTATGCAAACTCGGCATATGGATTCAGCCTGCACAGGGCAGACAATCAACTGTGGCATTGACATGTGCGGCATCCAACATTGACATCTTAAGGGCAGGGTATGAAATATGGGTACAATATAGGTCTGAAGCAGCCTCACCCGGCGTTACAGTTCCAGTTGCTGCTGTTTGTCCAGTCCACATGCTGGTACTTGGACATGAGCGAGTCGATGGTGTATCCCTGATCCAAGATGACGCGTGACGCCCCCACTTCGGCATGGTATATGGTGTCAGCCATGTTGCCGTAGCAGGCAAAGACGCGCCCATCATCTTGCAAGGCCTTCAGCCCAACCTGCAGTCACAAGAAAATGTCAAGCAGCCATGCATGAGGAAATTAGCAATCACCTATGTCCTCACGCATGCAATTGGATGGTGGTCTGACCTGGTCTGTGGCCATGACATAAGACTGGACATGTGCATTCTGCCGCTTCTCATTTGCAGTGTTGCCTCCCTCCCAGGCTGGCTCACAGCTAATGGTGCTGCCTACAAGCTTGACTGTGCTGCTGAGCCGCAGGGTTAGCAGTTTGCTCCAGTGCAGTCCAAGCTGTCAGCAGCATGCATGCATGTCAGGCATTGCAGCAGTTCTGAAAGTGTTTGTCCAATGGTATACAAGATGTAGCAGAGATGCATGTATGCAAAAATGAATGGGTGGAAACTTACAGGGAAGTAGGGCGGCAGGAAGGGTCCCCGCACTGAGGAATTCATGAAGATGATGCTCTTGTAGAGCGACGCATTGATTTTGCCTTCGTCAAAGACCCAGCCAAAAGTTCCCCAGTCATAGCACTTGTTCTCATGGAACACGTAGCGCGCATTGCGAGGGAGTTGTGGCAGGGTCGCCGAGCTGAACAATGCTGTGTCCTGCAGCCACCAAACAAGGAATGCATACTTCATGCAATGGATTCAGACATCCTAACAAGCTGAAAAGGATGCATGCATGCATGCAGATCAACGAGCATCCTGAGGATGCATCACATCAGCAGGATATCCTACCTGCTGGACCACAATGATGTAGTCACATCCATCGCCTTCCCACATGCCATTGCGGACAAAGAACTGCAGGTTGCGAGCATATTCTGTGTCGCTGTCTGAATAAACATAGATGACAAGCGTGTCTGACAGGCGGCCATCCGGAAGCAGTTCGTCAAGCTTCTCATAAAGTCCTCGCATGCGGACATTGGTGCGGAGTGGCCTGTGCAAAACATGAGATCATCAGATTGCCTGCCAGCACGAACAGAAGCTGGGCATGTGCAGGCCTATCTCATGCCATGCAGGCCTCAGAAATGCTTTGGGATCAGCAAAGATGGGGCAACAGGTAACATCATGTGAAGAAAATTGCCATCACCTTATTGGGAACAAGAAGGACAGGGACACCATGAGTCCCAGAATCAGGCTGGTCCAGAGCAGCAGCTTTGCTACACTGGAAGAGCCCAGGAGTGGGAGATTGAAAAGACCAGAACTCGCTGAGCTGGAGCGCCGAAGATGCTGCTTTCCTGGCCGTCGCTCCAGATCAGTGAGGTCCAGTCTTGGTGGCCAGCGTGTATTGCGTTCAGAGTGACCCTCCATCGGAGTGTCAGCTGACCTGTATGTGAAGCAATCCAGCTGTCAGTGGCGTATATAGGATGGATGCATCCGCAAGGAGCAGCAAGGCAGACGTCGCACATGCTTTCTTGGACACAATTTGCAGAGTTCAGAATATATAAAAGGCAAGCAATGCTGGCTGCTTTGCATTGCTTCAAGGCTCTAGAATAATTGATCTCACCTTGGGATGCCCTCCTCAAGATCCCTCTTCCGTCCCTGATTCGCAGGACTCTGCTCTAACATATGATTGTCCAGTATTGGAGGCCCTTTCTCTTCCTCCAGCATCGTTGCGGATCTTGTTCGCTGTCAAGTACAAACAAAATATAAAACGAGACGCAGAGCCTGAGCTTCACCTCATTTAAGCGGTTCACCAGCGTTGACCTGTACCGGCTTGACTTGCTCCTTTGGAAGAGAAGTACAGACGTGCGAGAGAGGTGGCATCTCAGACGCGGGGAAGCTCACCTTCTGAGGAGTGAATGTTCCATCACGGCTAGGAAATGTAAAAGCAAGGGATGAAGTCATGCGTCCCCGCACGCAGCCGGCTCAGTCAAAGCCGGCAGTTTCCTTTTCAGCGACTGCTATACAGCGGTGCTTGGCTGTGAAGGAGGCACTTGCAGTGCATCAAATCGCATCCATGGATTCTGGGAACAACAAGATTCTGGATCATCCAAGTGTGCTGAGTTTCCGCAGGAGGATCCTTGCTGCAGTATGTGATAGGGTCAACCCCTAGATTATGTATGCATGCATAGGGTTTCAGGAAGGAGCAATCAATGGACATTTGGTGCAGGAACGGAGAGCTAGAGGACGATCGTCTGGTACTGCTGCTACAAAAACAGAATAAAAGAGTAGCCTAAGTTCATCCAGTACTGGCTCTTGCAAAATCAAACTCCATGATCACCGCCCATGGACAGAAGACTGCGTTGAAGATTTTGACTCAATCTTCCTTTCTGGCCGGCTGTCATCAGCACGTGCAATTGTTCCTGCGTACTCTGACCTCTGGTGCCACTGGGAAGGTCCCGCAGGTGAACGCAAAACCCAAATGGCTGGCTATCAATGCCCTGTCAGTATGTTGTTCTGAAATAGATGATCGGCCCATTAACGTTATCGTTGTCCTCATTGATGCCAAATTCGATACTCTTGGCAATGTTGACGCCAACTTCATGGTGCTCCCGCAGACCGGAGCAACAGAGTCAGTACACTCTCCTGGTCAGCTCTTGTACAACAGATTCAGCCACACATGGAGTCCCTGTCAAGGAACTCAGATGGTAGGCACGCAGTTAAAGCAGAATGGTGCACTACATGCAGTTCTGTTAGCGAGGTGGTTTTCCGGCTCCAAGCTGAAGCCCAAACATGTGGGTGGAAAGCTGAAGGTGTACTCTTCCTTCAAGGAGAGATTTAAGCTAACAGGCACAGGAAGGGTGAAGTACATGCCTCCAGGCCACAGGCATAGGCGGAGCCGGAAGTCAGCTGATCAGAATAGGCAGCTTCGCAAGAGCTCAATGCTCTTCAGCACATATGCAAAGACCATGAAAAAGCTCGGGTTTCGCATGACCAGTTACTGAGGCACCTGTGCCTGTGCCGTGCGTCATGACAATGGCCGAGACATGTGTACACTGTGACCTCTGCTGCATTGAGCTGTAAATAGTAAATATTTGCACTAGTCAATGTGGCAAATCTCACTGCACAGGTGAAGTATGGATGTGATCATGCAATCACTGCAACATAGCAGGGTGCACTGCTTGAGCAACGAATTATGTCCTAGTTTAAATGACGCAAATTCTCGTATGATAACATTCTCAAAATGTCTGGATCAGAGCAATGATAGCTCTGATCCAGGCCGAATGGTTCAATACAGCTGTCATGACCACTGATCTTGAGCATGCCTGGTGTAAGTATGTCTTCATCAATGACCCATCTTGAGGAATAAGTTACACGTATATATGTATATACTGAGGACATCCTAGGTTGCATTGTTGATAATCAGCTAGATGACTTCTACTTGACAAAGCTACTTCTAGAAGATCTTAGTAAGAGCTCAACCTTCAAGGCTTCCATGCAATGGCTAGTAGCAGGACCCCCTGCATGCATCTGTCTGTACAGAAGATGAGGCAGAAACTCTTAGAGCAGTTCCAACAGTATATGGCGGGGCAGTGAAATCTTCTAATGGCACCACAATATATCTGTATGAAAGAATAACTTCATATGCCAAAGTCCTCCTCTAGCATGCGCATCCCTGGGAAGCTGGCTAATCTTCATACCTACTTGAATTTGAAAAATACTGCAGAGGAGTGGCAACATTATATGGTGCACTTCAATCACTAAAAGAAAGAAATATACCTCGCCGTAGAAAGGTAAATATACATAGCTACATGGCCTCTAGGTCTGCTATGGAACCTGGATATCTTATAAGAGGTACCACCGGTACCAGAAGCTTCGAGCGCCGTCCAAGGCCAGTGACACACGGACAAGGACAGAAAAAGAATCAGCCTGCTCTCTTTGGACATTATAAAGCTGTGCCACGTCAGATCCCGCCACGTCATATCCGAACAGCCGCTCGGATGGTACTTTTGCAGTCCTGTGAGAGCAGAGCCCACAGCAAGCAGGCCCAGGATGTCACCAAGTGTAGGAGGGAGCGTTCCAGTGCTCCCAAGCTTTGCCACACTCCGGGTACCAGCCCGCAGACCCTGGCCTGAGAACCAGCCAGAGCAGTGTCATCAGCCTCAAGCACATGACACCTTTGCTGTGGCAGCACAGCATCAACTTGCATGCAACACTTCCCATGCCACCATAATGATGATAGCTTCCCTCAGCACACAATGCAGCACACAGGACAGGGGCTGCTAGATGCCGAGTTGCATTTAGTACCCCCTCGACAGGAGTGCAAGGGAGTTTATACCCCCTGCACAGGAAGTTCCAGACGTGTGACTGATCATGCAAATATTGCAGTACTGGTCAGTCCCCAGAAGTCTAGGAGTCACCTGAGAGCCGGGGGCAGGTAGACAACGGGGTCCACGGTGGCCAGGGGGGCGTCGGCTGCAGTCTCCAGGGGCATGCGCTGCACGGCCTTGCCAAAGCGCTGGTGGCAGTAGCGGTTGAACTTGAACAGGAAGGGCGTCAGGATGAACCACATCAGCGTGGCTTGCACGTACGCCGCGTTCGCCAGGAAGATGCAGCCTGGAAACAACGCCGAAAATAAGCAAGAATGAAAGAAAGAGCTTTGAAAAAAAGTATCGCAGATCATCAGAGAGCGCAGACATCTCAACATGGATTCGAAGCCCACCTGTGAAGAACTCCAGGATGAAGAGGCACCAGCAGAGCTGGTCAAAGATGTTGTCCCAGATGAGCCCGCCGCTCTCAAAGCAGCGCTCGCTCACATACAGCATGTTGTAGCGCCAGAAGATCCTGCCGCCGAGCATGTCACAATGCAAATATTCAAAACCTTCAAATTTCCTGAAACATGCATTGCAATATGCAACATTTGGCATGTATGATTCAGTCACAGGGTTCCAATATGGAACAGGCAAGATGCATGGTCCAGAGGCTTGTGCATCAGTGCGCGTACCAGGTGGTGACAAAGTAGGCGAGGGCGAAGGGCAGGATGATGGGGGACGTGGCGGCGTAGGAGAGGCCCATGATGAAGATGAGCATGGTGGTGCCCACTTCGCGGCCATAGCGCACGCTGTGAGGCCACACCGCCGCCATGTGCTGCCGCTCGTGCACCGGCTCTGCGCAGCAGCACAGCCAGTCAGCTTCATATCAGCGCTAGGCACATTACAGGCCTGCAATCCTCTCAAAATGTCGGAAGATATCTAGAATGTGTGAGGACATCAAGAACAGATGATATCAGGGGGATTTGACGACTCACTGCAGTGGCCGCAGAGCCGGAAGAGGCCCACCAGGGAGCCAATGTGGGGGTACATCAGCCGGAATGTCTGCATCGCCAGCCCCTGCAACCACCAACAGCCATGTAATTCTCTGGCCCTTATTACACTCAAAATTGCTATTACATTTCCTCTGCAAGCCACGTCCCAAGAAGCATGCCTCCACTGGGCAGCCAACGCTCCCATCTTCCTTTCTATCATTCCTTGGAGCTACTGCAGCCTGCATGTTTTCCAGAGCAGCCCATGAGCAGCCCAACAAGCAAGCTATGCCAATGCTGGAGGTGTGATGATGCATGACCACATCACAAATGAATACTGATGCATCGTTCCCTGGGACCTTGATAGCACCCCAGACCAGCCTGAAGACACTGTTTTCAGCACCACCCACCATATTACAACAAGCTGCAATTCACAAAAGCCTTTCTTTGAGCTTTTGAGCTTTCAAGCTAAAGAAGGAGGCACCTGGATGAGGATGTAGTTGATGAAGAAGTTGGAGGAGGCGGGGAGGGCGCCGCCGATGACGTTGGGGATGATGCTGGGGTTGTTGATGACGATGCCCAGCTGGGAGAAGGCACTCCCGCCCAGCATGGCGCCCAGGAACACGTTCCAGGTGGACCAGTAGAAGAAGAGCGAGCAGATGCGCCGGTCCAGGCTCGACAGGCTCGGCCACTTGCCCTCCATCAGTGCAAACCTGGCCCCCGCGCAGATGAGCTTTGAGTGATACCTCCGAGAATGTGCAAGTGCAACGGCTTTGTGTACTGTAGCATGTGCATTAATGGGGCCTTGTGAATGGAACCTTAGCAACGCCATGGCCAGCAGGGAGTGACACAACAGAAGATCCGCACGTTTTGCATCTTGGGGGCACGAGTGACATGCATGCATGACTGGGCCTCAGAACGCCCAACGTTCACATGCCTGAGAGATTAGGTCCCTGCTTTTACCATCAGGTGCCTTTGGATGTAGCAGGTCAAGCTGGCAGCTGAGGGTCCAGTGCCATCACATGAGTAGCAGGGGGTGGGAAGAGAGGGGAGGTGTACCGGTAGAGGGCGTTGGGCATGATGAGGTTCTGCCAGAGCATGAGGAGGATGGTGGGCAGGATGGAGGTGATGATGGAGCGACCCAGGGAGCGGCGCTGGCAGTACCACTCGCTGTACAAGATGTTGGACGTGCTTGTGTTGCCGCAGATCGCCACCGTCGCCTGCGCCACCGCGCCTGTGCAGCCCGGAAATATAGTCAGGGGAGCGCTAAATGCCATATGTCACGCATGCACAACCTTTTCAGCGATGCGCATTTGCATGCTGGAATCTATTATGGGGATGGCTTGTAGTGAGGTGACAGATCTTCTTTTTGGGCACCAAGAGCAGGTCTGCAAAAGCCATGCTGGGCGAAAAAAGACTGGAGTGCACCTGAGAAGAGGCCGATCGGCACGAGCATGATGCCGACAATGAGAGGCAGCACCAGGATCTCCCGCAGCTCCCTCTCGCGCCAGCTCATCCACAGCGTCGGCCAATTCACCTGCGCGCATGCAGCAGTCCCGCTTGAACACCACAAGCGTGCCATTGGTGTCTCAGCAAAGACCTCGTACCCCAAAGAGCTTTCTTAGCCTGATTCAAACTTGCCTCATGCACACAGAACCAATGGATTGGTGTGCAGATTGACATCCAAACATGTCATCTTCCGGGGATGAAGTGGCGGCGCATGGGCACCTCCTCAGGCCCAGGGGCCTCGGTGACGCGGAAGGAGTTGCCGTCCTCGGGGTGCAGGTTGGCCTGCGCGGCGATGGCGGCGTCCTTCTGGCTGCTGAAGAACACGAAGAAGCTGGCGCAGGGGGGCGCTTCCAGCGCACGCTGCCGTGCCGCCACTATGTCCGCCTCCAGCTGCCGCACCCTGCCCGCCCAGTAGTCGATGCTGTCCACCTTTGCACCTGTGTCCAGCATAAACTCTGGATTTCAGGAACGAGTAGGACTTGCATATTTAGTAATGATATTTCACCCCAGCTGAAGCCACAATTTCCATGGATGGCTGTGCATCCATGCCCAGGTGAAGGTAATAGTCAAAGAATGATCCACTGCCCGAGGTTGGTCTCAATTGCCATGCTCGGTACAGGCAATAGATATACTATAGTCGTGCCTGACAAGCGCGCAGAGGATAGTTTGGTAAATGTTGGGATTGCTGTGAGGAGATGGAGGGCTCACCGAAGCAGCCACAGCAGCCCAGGCGGTGCGTGGGCCGTTTCTCACGCAGGCTCTGCTCATACCTGGCCTCCGCCTGGGCCAGTGACTCCCACGCCTTGTCCCACTGCTGCAGAAGGAGATCCACCTCCTGCAACCAGCCGTACAACACTGCGTTTCAGCTGTAGAGACAACGCTCATTGGACTCTTCCGCTCGTTGTGTATCCCCTTCAAAGACGCCCTTTCATCCAAGAAAGGCGTTGTCCTTTGTCTGGCCGGGAATCGGTTTCTTCGAAAAGTGGTAGGGATGGAGATGAAGCAAGGGCCACGAGAGGCGTGCATGAAGCCAGCCTACCTTGTGCTTGTGCACGGGAAGAACTCCTTGGAAGGAGTCCGGGAAGAGGTTCTGGAAGGTGTCAACCACCAGATCATGAGCATTCAGGAGCTTGTGCTCATCCGCCTTGACCTCATCCTCCTGCAGGCATCATGAGATTCCTCAGAAAGGGGGTCCCTGGACTCCCTGGCTGATATTAGGCTGGACAAACCAGTAACCTTTCACGCAGATTGCCAAAGCTGCCAAATATGCTGGAAGCAGTGACTCTAAGTGGTGATGAGGCATACTAGGCAATGAGAGAGATGAGACACCATATCACCATTACCGGATATTGGGAATATGCGCGAAGTGCACACCTCTGCTGCCTGCTGCTCGGGCTCCACGCTATCGGACAGGTTGGAGACTTGGAGGGAGGGTCTCATGAAGGGGCTGACAATGGCGACTGAGTCCGATGCCACAGGCGCAGCCGTAGTCCCAAACTGCACACCCCAAAACACAGTCTCAGTCATGCATATCAACCTCACACACGCCTTCTTCACAAAATCATGTTATTATTACACGTTTTCCCTGCCAGAGGCCAGGTACGTCTGCAGACAAACTGCAGGTAAAGGCTATCAACTTAAAAAAAAACAATGTGTACAAGAAAAGTAGAACCTGGCTGACCTGCTGGAGCAGGAGAGGGGCATCATCCTTGCTGGTTTGGCCGTGTATGGAGCCAACTTGCTGCATGTGCCCCATCTCGATATCACCAGTCTGGCTGGGCAGTCTGTCGGGCTCCCCACGAACGTCCACCTTGATGTCTGCCACGGGCGTCGACGGCGCCACAGGAGTCTTGGTGTTCCTGAGGCCCCCTTGGCTGGGGCGGGCCCCTGAGGGGGCTGCACCGGCGCTGGCCGCATCGCCCTTGGGGGCGGCTGCTTTGCGCTCCTTGCGAGCCTTCGCCTTCCTGGGGTCCACCACGTTGCTCCGCAGCAGGATCTGCATGCCGCACTGTACTTCTCAGACACTCTGCATGCCTTGCGCTTCCCGAAAATACAGCAATGATATAGATGAAGATTATGCTATATCTGTAGCTGGCACGGCAACATTGGGACGGGCCTGGACATCCAAAGCTCTTCACGGCAGGATGCAGTGATCATGATAGGAATGGGCGCTTGCCTGCTTCTGGAAGCATGTGGTGAAGAAGAACCAAAGCCGCCACCACCACCGTCGCTGCCCAGCTTGCTGCATGAGCCTGGCGACCATGCAGACACCATTGTCAATTGTAAATTCACACATGCATCATATAAACAACAGTGCTCTTAGAAGGTGGACATGACTAGTACAACCACATTGAGTATAAAAGCGGGCAGTCAAGCGGCATGGAAAGCTGTGCAAGAAGATTGTCACACGAGGACAGGTGGCGCACCTCTCCTGCTCAGCAATGAGGTCTGGGACGTCCATGACCAGCACAGCGTACTGCTGTGCATTGACAGCAGAAAGGTTGCCGTCGTTGCCCACAGTGTTGATGAGCTTGCGGAACAGGACACTGGGCTTGCCCATGATCACATTCTCTGTCATGGACAGCTGCTTGGTGTGCCACCACCTATGCACCCTCTCACGCCCTGCCAAGCAGCAAATCAAGAAAGACCTTACTTCCAGACATACCTCATGAATGTTCAACTGCAAAGTGATGCTCAAAACAAGCACGTTCAGCATTGCAGCACGAAAGATCTTCCGTGCCACATCACAACACTTACGCACCAGTTTCTTGCGATCACTGAAAAGAGACACAGGTTGTGGCCTCCCCATTATGAGTGAATTGCTCTCACCTAGGTCGCCGTCCTCAGCTGGAGGGTTCCTTTCGTACTGGCTGATCTTCAAGCTGGAGCTGCCCAGCTCTGTTGAGGTGGACAGGGTGGACGCTCTGTCAATGGGCGACCCCAGAGCGCTCCTCCCAGAAGGAGACAGCTCCAGCAGGTGACCGCTGCCTGACATCCGCTTCTGTGATGCGCTCAGAGAGGTCCCCAGCTGGCCGTGTGCCCTGCCTGAAGCATAGCAATGAAGGCGCTCAAACCCACCAGAAAGTATTGGGGGCCACCCTGTAATGTGGGGCAATGAACATAATGTGGGTAAATGTGGCACCATGCAAGGATGCGGCGTTGTCATGCGACGCCCTCGCCGACGTTCCGGTGCTGGTGGCTGGAGACATCGAGCCACGCTCAGAGTCAGCCTGCGCGTCATCAAGACAACATAAGCATGCGTGGACAACTTGCCATGGGATATAACCAGGCGCTTTGGCCTCTTACACTTCCTGAAAGATCACCAGCAGATCCTAAAGTTTGGTGGCAAAAGAGCACATTCTGCATAGGATGGCTATGGGCAGGGAGGCGGCTGACCTCCGGCACTTGTTGCAGCCTCTCTCCGATGCCAAGCTCTACAGGTGCCGGCCTGTCAGTCTCCTCCTCCTCGGCAAACCCCTGGTAGCGGTCCCCATGCAGCCGGCGCTGCCGCTCGGCGCTGCCGCGCTCCCGGGCCCTGGCCGCCTCATCTGAGGGGCTCAGCGCGCCAGCACCGCCAAATTCAGCCGGTTGATGGGTCGCCGCAACCGCCGCCGCCTTGCCCTTCCAAGAGTGCCGACGCAGCAGGCTGGGCGCAGAAATGCCAGCGGATATCGGGGACAGCGGCAGCGGGCCGGGCGAGGCCGGCCGGGAGGAGCTTGGCGACGTCACGCTGCTGTCATGCGCAGCTGCGCATGTAAGAATGAATGTGTTAATGCACTGCAAAAGTAAGGTTGAGAAGTGAAAACGCCTTTGGAAGCATGCAAACTATTTTCTGAAGAAGTTGACGTGAAACAGGCCATTGGAGACTATGCCATTGTGTCACAGTGGCTCTCCAGGCTTCCAACACAGGCGCGGTGCTAGCAGGGTGGGGCTCACAATTGTTCTGCAGGTCGAGCAGCTGCGTCTCCCCAGTCTGTATGGCCTTCAGCTGGCTGCTCATCTCCGGCGCGTACGGCGCGGAGGTGGCTATCTGGTTATTAGCCCGCATGATCGCCTCTGCCGCCGGACTTGAGGCAGCAACTGCCGCAGTGCAAAGCCGTTCACTACCCAAGCAGGCCTCAAAGGCAAGAGATTATCAGGTAAGATTCTGACTGGAAGGTATGCCAGTCAATGATCTCTGCAATCTACACATGTGCATTTAGGAGGATGAAGAACCTGGGCGCTGGTTGAAAATGTTGTAGCCTGCGGGATGCGGGTAGGGGGTGGGCAGGTTCTCTCGGCCACCCCCAGTCTGTGGCTGCCAGGGGGCCATGCCAGGTGTGGGCGGCCTCCGCCCGCTGCTGACACACATGCAATGGTCAGATAAGCATGGGAGAGCCGGCTTTCGACATGCAACACCAGCATCAGGAATGACGGTTAATTTTTACCTCTGCAGGTTCCTCCGGGAGATGGTTGACCTCTTCCGACCCATTTGTAGGGACCCAGCCTCTTCAAAGTCTGGAATACGGCCCATCTGTGAGATCACAGAATGGTCTGCTTAGCACGAGACATGAACAATAGGAATGTGATGCTGAGCATCCCCACAGCAACACCACAGCATACATGCATTCAGATAATACACACCTGATTGACGTTCAGCATGCGGAGCATGTTTGGCTGCTTATTCTTAGGGCCCTTCTCCAAAAATAAACGATGCCACTCGTTGATTTGATCCTCTCCCCCAGTCAGGTAATGCTGGCGTAGGATCACATAGCTCTGTGCAGCACAACATTTGTGACTGTATTCAGAAGTGCTTGGTCTTCTCAAGAGCAAAACAGCAAGGCTGCAATAAAGCACCATTGACAATGTTTCAGAATTTTCTTTGCAACATGATTGGATGGGGCCTGACCTTGTAATACTTGAGGAGAAGCCAGCAAACATATGCCACAACCAGGAACACGAAGATAAATGCTAGCCTGCAAAAAGAAAAGAAGCTCTCCTCCTTTATGCTCCCTAGCATAAATTGAGCATGAACAACTTCAAAATTGTCCTGCAATGTGACCAGTCCCACAGGGATTCAACTTGCTTACCAGAAGCCACTTGAGCCTTTCTGCAAGTTGGAAATGGTAAGCCGAGCGAATGTAGATGTGGTAGCTCTGTTGCTGTTGGGTGTAAATTGGGGCTGGACACGACTCCCAGCAAGATTGATGGGTAGCACTGCAAGCAAGACAACAAATGTGGTCACTAACATTCCTCACAGGCATGCCACAGGCATCCACACCAACATGCACTGCATTTAGGTCAGGAAAACCAGGAAAGGACGCATCTATGGATGGGATAGCCAGACTCACATGCTGCTAAGCCCACAATGGCCACTGGAAGAAAGATCTGCATGCCTATGGTGTTTAGCCAGTTCATCATCAGCGAGTCCAACCCAGCTGTGTAGAGCAGCTGCATGTCTGTGCATCTCAACACAGGAAGCAGCCAGGACCTGCAGACACCAAGCAGATGAAAACCGATACATTTGGACTGCCAGGACAATGGCACCTTCTAGTACGTGAAGTACGTGACCACGTGCCATGCCCACAGCACTCCGACCACTCTGGCATGGCTCAGGTAGATTTGCTGTCATACCACATGTGATTGAAGCCGCCCACAGGCAAATGAGGAGGCTTGTTCCACACGCTTGGCAGGTCCTGCAAACCCCAGAACCTCATCAAAATGCCTGAAAGGACTTCATCATGCACATCACACAGCACTAGCGCATCAAAAAGAGACATCACAAGAAGCGCGCCACACCAGGCGCGTCCTGAAGACTTGGATTTTGCCTCGGAAGATTGCAAAGACCATCAGGAAGAAAAAGCCAGCAATTGCAGAGATCCATAGCCTGCAAGACATGACAGGTGATCATGTTGCACATGCACATTCAATGATGCAATGGCATCAGCCATCAGCATGCGCTGCTGGGGAGGTGGAATACGCACGCTGTCAGAATAGCGTTGTCTGTAAGCTGCACGTTGAGACAATCAAATCTTCCTTTCCGGCACCTGAAGGCATCAAGCTTGACAGTGTTAGTAGTCCCATCACTCCACAGGAAGGAAATAGTCTGTGCTCAAATATATTTCAGACGTCTGGAACCATAAAAATACCAAGGCACGGTCGTCTCTGGTCCTGGCGCAGCCAGTGTTAGGCCAGGGTCCAGAGTATCATTGGTAGGCCCCGGCCAAGGAGAGCCATCTGGAGCCATAGAGGGCGCCAGGAACTCATAGGCCCATGCTGGGCCCTGAGCTACACTCATCACTGATGACTTGTGTTAAGGGTACCTGTTCCTGCCAACCTGAAAACCGTCGTCACTATCTGTGACAATCAAGTTTGAGTATACAAGCGATTCTTCCTCTTCTGTGTGGCAACTGCTGCTTCAAGGTACAAGTGAAGAGCGTAGTGTACATCTAGTTCACTGGGAAGTGCCCTTTTATGGAAATTCGATTGCACGTTACCCACCACGTGCACCAACTGAATATTCGAATTACATTCTAATCACTGTCAATCTCACAGCTTTCACAACTGTCTGCCAACAGTTCGGTAAGGTGCCCGCAATCAGGCCAGCATCTCGACTCCTGACCAGCACTACCCCAACACATCGATACGCTTGTACCTCGAACAGCACATCAGAAAAAGGGTTCGCACAAACAGTCTGTCCTCCTCATTTGTCGTGGATTATCAATGTTTTGAAAGTTTTGAGTTGGAAGCTAATGCATGGCAGTTCCGAAACCTAATTTGGCAACATGTTCAACTTGAACCTTGGAAACTGACATTGTTTATACCAACACACAGCATGGCAATGTCGCTTCAGTGGTGTAGCACCTTCAAGGGCAGTGCCACACCGCAGCATGTGCGCCCCGCAGGATAAACATGCACCATGGTAGCATTCAATCATCATATCATTCAGACACTCGAGTATTCCTTTGCATCACCGTGAAAAAAATGTATGGTCATGACTGTTCAGTGACGCATACACCCTCGTCAAGATCCTGCTCCTCACACGCTCAATTTGTCCTGTCAATAATGTGCCACTGGCTTCCTGACTAGTACTTATTGTACATCTCACATCTCCTCACAGAGTGGCAGAGCCTCACGTAGTGGTAGAAATACAGAGTGACCGCCCTACAGGTGGGGAGTTGCAGCCAGTACTCCGAGAAGTCCTTGTGAAAGTCACTACGGTAGCTACTAGCTATCAAAATGCGCGCATGCCACTGCTGATCTTAACAGAATCTGGCAATGTGTACAGCTGCTTGAACATTAGATCGGCAGTCTCATCCACATCAGAAGCCCAAGGCACACGGCGCACATTTGTGGGTGTCCACTTCTTGTAGCCGGCGCGGCTGTAGGCCGCCTTGGCCACCTGGTCCATGCAACTTAATGTTTGAATGAGTCTACGCACTGTACTGCTCCTTTTGATTTAACTTGACTGAACTTACGGCTTGACGCGCAAAAAATCTCAAGATATTCATGACCTCCCTCCCATCCTCACAGGCCTCTGCTGGCTGAGAACATCATCATCTGATGAATAAGAAACTGTGTCACTCACCTTGTATTCCTCGCTGAGCCAGCCGCCCAGCGGGGACCTGCTGTCTCGCATCGTGGTGGCGGCCTGAATGTAGATGTCCCAAAAGTTTGCAGCGGCTGCCACTCCCTCACATGCCCGCACCAGCGCCTGCGCCACTCCTCTCCTGCACAGTACCCCCGCTCACTCAGACCCCAATCTAAGAGCGCCCAGATGGACAACTTTAAGCAAGTCCTAATGTGTCTGGCAAACAGAGGAGAACACAAGGCCAGGAGGGACCCAAACTGCGGTAGATGGAAGAGACACACGCAGCAACTGCTGCAAAACGGAATCCACAGCCCTGCTGTGTGATGATGGTGTGGAAACAAAGGGGAAACCAAACTTCCCTGAAGCCCCAAAGCTGTAGGGAATGACTTGCCAAATGACCTGAACCCTCAATCAGCCGAGTCTCTCCCCTTCAGAGGTGTCCAGAAAGTAGTGGTCAACCAGCCCCGATCCGGGTTCCCGCTCGCACCAGTAAAATACAGTCATGGGCACATCGCGATGAAGCTTGCTTGGACTGGTGGAAGTACACCACACAAACACCAGTAATTAAGAAAGATTATTGAAGCACCCACCTGCGCATCTTGTAGTGCACGCCGGTCCACCAGATGAAGGCGGCGCGCTCATGCTGAAGGCCCTCTGGCGGCCTGCGCGCCAGCCACAGCGAGTAGTCCAGTGCTGCTGCTGGCAGCGGCGGCCGCAGCCGCACCATCTTCCGCAGCGCCACTCGCCGGTCGTGGAACATCTGCATCATGCCAAGCCAGCTGCCTTCAGCTCCCACCTCTGCCAGACACCCCCCATGACCATGCCATTTCAATAAGTTACTGTGGAGGCCCGAGGTATCAAAGCGCCAGGAATGTGCACGGCAACCTTCAAGAGTTTGCTCAAGGTACTGCTGGTATCTTTGGGAGCTGATTCAATTAAAATGGGTATGAGAGTGTGCACACACCAGCGCAGTCGCGCCCACCACTCGCGAGTCCTGCCCGGCCGGCGCCAGCGAGGGATCTGTGCGCACACAGACACCCCAATCCTCAGAGAGCTTCCCTTCTAAGCAAGGCACAGCATGTGCACAGGCACTGCAGGGGCAGCAGACCACTGCAGACAATCACTCCTGTCACCAGTATGGGGCGGTACCATTAGGGACAAGCTCAGCGACGAGCCAGATCCAGCGGCCCCAGGCGTCCTCTGTCTGGATGCGGTACAGCTCGGCCAGGTCGGTGACTCCGCTGCTGGACCCCAAGTCGCCGGCAGATTCCGCACTCAAGCCGGCATCGTGCTCCGTGATGGGCCGCGGATCGCGCTCGTACTGCTGGCACAGCCGCTGCAGCTCCTCTCTGCGTATCCAGCTTGAAATCAGCAATCTCACTTGTTCTTAGACGACAGCGAGGTGCTTTGCTGTCCACAAGTGTTGCTGAAGGGGGCGCGGCCTGGAGCGGCAGAGAGGGTTGAGGCACTCACATCATCCATGGGAATGTGGGCGGGTTTCTGTCCACCAGGAAGGCCTCGGTTTGGAGCAGGGCTGTCTCGAAGATGTGCTCGCGGTGCATGGGCCGGATGACAATGCGCCCCAGCTCAGAATTCACCTGCACGTTGCTTCCAGGCCTTAGAACTTTGATATTTGCAGCCGTCCTCTTGGGCATATCGAGAGCCAAGCAGCCAACACAGAGACAGAGAGATCCTTCCTGGATCACCTGATGCAGCGGCGCGAAGCAGGGGTCACTGTCAAGCTGCTCCTGGGTGATGCGGCGGGTGTGCGCTGCAGGGATGCAGTCGGCGTCAAGATCAGGGCACTCATCACGGATGTGGTCCCTGAACATGCCACGGTCCTGGCACTGTGCTCCACAGTATGGGCATGTCGTGACACTTCCACCCCATGCATGCCGCTTGCCAATCTGCAAGCCAAGAAAATCACTAAAGCAAGAGGACACTTCAACAATGGGATGCTGCAGGGGACAGAAGAAGGGACAAGCAATGCTCATGACCTGGCATGCTAGCTCACCAAATGTTCTGCCAAGTTTGACCGAGTTGGAAAGTCTGTCTCCAGGCACAAAGCACAACGATGGCCTCTCGGGCTTCCAGGGAGGCGCTGCCATCCTGAAGGCTCTGCATTCCTGCTGATGAGACTCTCTGATAAGCGATCGCTCTGTACCCTGGGCCTCTCAGCGGAGAGCCTGCATACTAGCCTTAGGGGCGTGCGTTGTCTCTGTAACCTCTGTTTTCCAACATGCTTTGAAACATTTGATTGAAAGATTCTCCCCAGGAAAATCGATTGACGAGCACAAGGGCCCTTTAAAGCACTGCTCGATGCGTCACTGCAGGCGAATAGGCCAAGGGAGACGAGCATGGTGGTCCCAGATATTAGCAGACTTCGTTTACTACGGATCTTATCCTTTCAAGTTTCTGAAAAAGATTGAATTGTGATATCATTAGAAGCATACCACCATCTTGCAACGATTGTCTTTTACATCGAGTCTTGCGAAATGCCCCTTGACACGAGACCAAGACAAATGCGACTAAGACTTGTTCGCAAACCTGTCTCCTGCACTGACAAACTAGATCGTTCCAGTTAAACGATCGATGACCATTAATACCAACAGCAAAGCCCAGGCGGCAATCTGCGTGCGACTAGCTAGGTGGCAAAGCGGGTGGGTGCACGTGCGCATCTCGAATTGGGTGGATGACCTGGTTCCCTGCACCGATCGTGGTTCTCCCATTTTTGTTCGCATCGGGATCGACCTCGGCTTCTGCTGCTACTCGTTTCAGGATCTGGCAATTGTGGGGTTCGATTTCGAGTATGGTGCCAACAGCAATGACCGCGCAACGGCACAGTCTCAACCAGGTCCGGTGACACCCCCAGAGAACCACGTTGGCTTGGCTTAAGATACATGCATCTTTCGCTTGCATCTTCTTTCCTTTCGTTGTATCCAATAAACGACATTTTTTACACAGGTACACGGATGCCTGCACTTGTCTGGGCCACGACACAAGCTCCTGCAAGCGCCCGGAAGAATAAATGAAAAGGTGGGTTCCATTGCACTTCAGCAACCTCCGCATGTGCTTGAGAGGCTCATTGTGGGGTCATCAAATATTTCAAATGGCCACACCCTGGATAGCATGGCAAATTTTGTGTAGATCTCTCATCATCCCTCTTGCTGCATCAGGAGATTTTCCAGCAAGGAAAATTGCTGGGGAGGAAACAGCGCCAGCAGTATGTACGCCGCATGAGTGCTGAGCCAGACACACAGACAAGCAAGGCACCTGCAACCATTGAGGACCCTGACGCCGATGTTGAGGTGAGTCTAAAGCTTGCTCTAGCTTGGCATGCTCATTCCAATCTTGATCAACTGGTGGTCCCTTGAATCATGCCTGCCACTTAGCCCTTTCCACTCGCCCTTTCCAGTGCTCAGCCCAGTACTTGGACGCGTTAATTGTAACATGAAGCGTGTCAATATCTGCCTTGCTGTGCAGATCCCGGAGTCAGAAGCAGCTCAGAAGAAGGCAGAAGCAGATCGCCTGCGCGCAGCAGAGAAATTTATGGTGGTGGGGACTGGCGAAGCCATCTGCGCAGGCTGCGGCTATGAGTACCTGCCAAAGAATGGGGACCCAGAATATCCCATCACTCCAGGCACCCCATTCACGGTGAGCCATGAGCCTGCTGGCGCCTGGCAAGCTTGCTGCTTTGCAAGAGTATAGCAACGTACGCCTGCAGTATTGTGCCCATGTGCTGTGGTGCTCACTCATCCAAGAAGGCTCCATTGCTGATTTCTGCTGTGGTTTGCGGTGCAGCAACTGCCGGATGACTGGAATTGCCCGATCTGTGGCGCCGACAAGGTCACATTCCAGTCTAAGGCGAAGGAAATCGCAGGTTTTGCAGAGAACCAGAGATATGGGCTTGGCACCAATTCACTCACTAGTGGCCAAAAGAGCCTGCTAATCTTTGGGTCTTTGATTGCATTTTTCTTTCTGTTCCTTGGCGGATATTTTATTGAGTGAGAATTCTACATTCAAATGTAACTCTGCGCAGCCTGCTGACGGTCCTAAAATGCACTTGTTTGCAAAAAACACCTCATTGAGATTCTGGTTCAGTATTGGAGTATTTACACGATGTCCAAAACTGCAATTAATATATATATCAACGTCAGTTGCGCTGTTTGGAAATCTGCGATGCACAGTTCGAACCTTTGCAAAGACGACGTGGCACAACAACATACTGTGAAGGATAGTGACCATGCAAAACAGTAATAGAATGATGCATCGCAAGAAAAGTCTTGCACACATAGCATGGCCCTGCAACTGGTACAATTCCAATCTGAATCGCCATGAAGGTGGCCCGCAGCTGGCCAGAGGAAAGCAACAACACCCTGGCGTGGCAGCCAAGAATCCTCACAACGCTAATTTCGCATGGATATGTCTGGACAAGCACCAGAGAGGTTAAGATCCATAATTGCTATCACTGTACAACTTCCCGAATAATGGTCTCTCCAGATGTCTGGCACACGAGCACAGACAAGCACGGAGAACTCGTTCTCTGCCCTGGGCATTGAGGATATCATGGTACAATTCAATTTGCCCTTCGGATGGCTGAGGTACCATGTCCCACAAGAATAAAAGTGAGTGTGCGCCGCCGATACTGCTGGCCACAGGATATCCCCCTACATTGGGAGTCTCGGAGTCAGTCAGACCGAAACAACAGAGTGACGCCCGTCGAGACAGCTGTGCTGACCAGCGCCCAAGAACGAACGACAACACTGATGCTGTCCTAAAGTATATTGTAGGGGGTTTACAGCACACAAGGGACAGCATCAATCGGTGGCTGCAGCTCCCAGCCACTGTCACATGAAGTCCCTGCGTTGCCAGAGGGCAGAGGCCCAAAAGGTCACAATTAATCTGCGTGGCTGCCACGTGAGCCTCAAAGATAAGGACCTTGCTGCAAGCCTCTCACAGCCTCCGTGAGGCTGCTACAATCACATCAGCAGACCAGAGGTTTTGTCAGGCGCACATCGTGTGTGCGCCAGCTATCATTGAATCTTGCAGGGCCCATCGCCGGGCTCCGGTGTCGGGCTGCCCCTGCTCTGATGGCCTTCACCAGCCTTAGCAGACGTCTGCCCCTCCACAGAGGCCAAACGCGCCTCGCCCTGTGGCAGTCTGTACAGCTGGCCTGTCGCCTGCAAAGCCATGACAATGACTCAGCGACAGCCTATCTCTCACATCTTGGCCAGTCTCGGAATGACCAATGCACTCGTAAACATTCCAGGTCCTGCATGCAAGGGCACCGCGCGGCATCAATAAGGAAGACAAGCTCCCAATCTACTGCAAAAAGATGGTTTCTCTTGTCCTGATCATCATAATGCAGGCTCGTCTACATGATGTGTGTTGGGAGGACACAGGTAGGGCGGCTCACCGTGTCGCGCCAGAGCTGAAGGCGCTTGGGGCCAGAAGCATCAGCTGTCTGCGCCAGGATGCTCTGCGGCACGGCAGCTGCTTCAGTGTGGGGTGCAGCCTGCACTGCCGAGGGCGCAAGAGGCACCTGCAATGCCAGGGGGGCCAGATGCCCCTTATCTGCAGCCAGCCTGTCGCTGCTGCTTGGTGCGGTGCTGTGATCAGGCTTGGCAGCAGCCCTGCTCCCAAGGCGCTGGGCAGGAATCGGTGCGTCAGCGCTGCTTGGCAGCGACTTGAAGGTCGTTGAGCCGCCAATCGACTGCGTCTTGCCGTCACCTGTGATCCATGCAAAAGACAAGCATCACAACCTCATCGGATTTACATCGGGGCGGACACTGAGAGCCCTGCATGAGCTGAAGCACAGCAAGTCCTGAGACCTATTTTGAGTTGCAGCGCTAACTATCCTACACCGTACGTACATTATCTTTACTGTAATCGGCATCTCACACACACTAGACAGGTGTACTGCATCTGAATGAACAGTTGATGTCCAGATCGGGCCATTATCACCAATCTTACTGATGTGCTGAAATTATATACCTAGCAGTGACGTGGACTCTTGTTGCAAGGAAGGCGCACCTGAGTCTGCAGAGATCTGTGGGTGCTCCAATTCAGCACCCTGAGGAGCGATGACTGAGGGCGGCAAGACTGGCTGGCTGAGATTCACAGCGCCAGGATCCATGTTGAAGAAGCCCTTCGGGCCAGGTCGCCTGACAAACATTAGCCGGCTGTCGACTTCCTCCAAGCCTGCACCACCTATTAATGTCTCACAAACACACACCTTACTTTGCACTTCCAGGCGGCACACATCGCTGCCAATCTCTGGAAACATACACACCCAAATATCAAGGTGTTATTCCAGACAAGGTCTGAGTGACGTCCTGAACAGAGAATATACCCAGCATACAGCACATGCAGCATAAGGGTGAGCACCTGTCAGGGCAGAGGGCACGCGTGGGGATTGGGCCTCCACAGAAGACGTGCGGCTGGGCTGTTGCGCCGGCTCATCTCCCGCCACCGGCAACTGCCGCGGGCTCTCAGCGCCCGGCGTCAGCCGAGCGACGGCCGCCGGATCCAGCTCCGCATCGGGCGGCAGCAGCATGACCGGCTGCACGGGGTCGACCACCTCCCACTCCGCGAGCACGTCTGCAAATGGGTTGGGCCCCCCGGACACCAGCTCGTCGTTGCGCAGGCTCGAGATCGCATAGATCGCATGCGAGCCGCCCTGCACAGCACCCGCACGAGAGTCTCAGCCTCCTTGCATTCCTACATGGATGCCTTGATCTGCTTGGACGCAACGGTAGTCGTCTTTTCCTGTCCGTTTCTTACTTCCATGCTCGTCCAAGACAAAGCTCATAATCCATGAAACGGTCTCAGAGCCCATGCAAAGGTCTTATTGCTGCAGAGAGCGCACACAAGGGCAGCGCTCTAGAATTGCAAATGAGCAATGCAAAGCAAAGGGAAGGGAGGGAGGAGGGCGGCACCTGCATGGGGAGGTGGGCGGAGGTGAGGGGTGCCTTGACGCCCTCGGCCTCGGTCGTGGTCCTGACCTGGCTCTCCACCTCGCCAGTGGACGCAGCGCTCAGCGCAGCCGCGTCAATGGCGTTGTACCAAAAGGACACCGGCGCAGCTGACTGCGCTTGGCCGACCGCGCCGCGGGGCGGCCGCAACGACAACTGCACTGCCTTGTGGAGGCCCTGTGCGTCGGGCTTCAACTCCCACAGTGCTGTAGTCACCGGCCCAGATGGGCTGCCTGCAGCAGACCCTGAGACAACATTTCGTTGGTTTCAGAACGCAGCATTGACTGGTAAATCAATGTTCATCCACGGTGACGCCCAGAGCCTGCCATCCACTAGCAGCTCATGTTATGACTAGTGTGATCAGAGAGCCAGATGATATCCAGCAAGTCGCTCGCCAGGCTGTAGCAAAGGCTTTCAAGCATGCAATAAGGGTGTCCACAAAGAAGACGCACATGTGTTATCCTCCTCTGATGTGGACTCCTGGGCGTGTGGGGCGCTGTGGGTGCCGAAAGTGCTGTCGAACGCAGCCTTGGGCTCTGCAGGCGGATGAAATGCAGCAGAGGCCCCCACTGCCATCCCTACTTGCACATCCAGCTGCGACATCGAAGGCCCCGCCTCGTTTGGATCCAAAAACGCCCGGATCAGCGCTTCGTCCACGTCCACCACCTTTGCCTTGCCCTTCTCCTCCGCTGTCGGGCGGTGCACGCCATCCTCTGCACCATCAGAATGCCAGTGCGATGCTCAGAGGGATACTTAATGGGACTTCCAAGCGATGACCTCAAAAACAAGACGACACAGACCACATTCACACAACTGATCTTCATTTCCAATGCTTGTGAGTTCCAAGCAGCCTCACCCTCTGCCATAGCAGCGTCAGACAGGCTCGTTCCGGAGCCGCCCACCGGCGCGCTTGCAAACATGCCTCCCGGGCGCTCGCCCTCAACGGCGGTGGCCGCCTTGCGGGCGGAGGTCGCGTCGGCCAGGCCCTGGAACGGGTTGAGCCCCTTGACATTGAGGTCAGAGGGGACCGCGATCATGGGGTTGCCGGCCTGCGCGCTGCTCCCCTCCACGGCAGCGGCGCCCGCGGCGTCTGCTGGGCTGGAGGCCGACCGCTCGGCGGAGAATGCCGGCCGCTCGGCCGTCTCCCCGGTTGCCGCGGAAGCAGCCAGCATCTCTGCGACGGCAGCGGCTGCGGCTGCGGTCTCCTCGTCGTACGGGCGGGGTTCGTTGTGGAACTGGCGGTCCATCTGCGCCATGTGCACGGGGTCGTTGAGGACGGAGGTGGAGATGACCTGCAGCCGCCCCTGCACCATCTGCTGCTCCGGCGCGGACTTGACGCCGGCAGCCGTGGCGTAGACCGGGCGGAAGTAGGTGTCCGGGCTGCCGATGTTGATGCGCTGGCCCTTGTTCAGCAGCTGATCCTGCATGAGCTCGTTGAACACCCCCTCCTGCAGCGCCTCCTCTAGAGCCATGTCTCCGCTGCGCGCCTTGGCCGATGCCTCCTCGCTCGTCATTACTGGGCTGTCCGGCTCGCTGATCGGATCGAGCGCCTGCTTGCCGGACAGCACCAGCTTCAGCGACTGCTGCAGCTGGATCTTGCTGACTGCATCCCCTTCTGCCTCGACCTGCTGCGCATCAATTCCCGTAGCAGCAATGGGCTCCGCCATCATCCCGGCGCCCATGCCCTTCCCCTCCTCCACTGGCACCAGGCCAGTAGCTCCGTTCCCTGCGCACGAGCCAGCCCGCAATTGTTGGAGAGTTGCTCGTAAAGATGCTCACAAGGTGGGGTGAAATAAGGGCTTCTGGAAGGTGGGAGGAGGCACACCTAGCAGCAGCAGGTCCAGCTTCTCGACAGGCATGATGCCCATGATGGTGGGGATGCAGCCGCCGAACGCCAGCAGCCCGGCAAAGGTGTGGCCGGCGATGCGCCGCAGCGCCCGCGAGGGCCGGCCGGACACGGCAGGCGGCGGCCCCCATACAAGCGAGGGGATGTGCAGCCGCTGCACATCCTCCAAGAAGCTCCCCTGCATGGGCATTGGCATTTCTTTTGAGCAAGGACAACTCAGCAAGAACCCCATGCAGAATGATGCCTGTTCAGGATAATTCTACCATACAGCCAAAGAAAAGTACAAGGATTTTGGGCACTGCATGAGCAGAGAGGAGGGGGCGCACGGAGGTGGGGCTGCCGCCGGAGACAAGGAACCAGTCGTGGGTGATGCGCATGGCGGCCATGCGCTGGCGCGGCGTGGGCAGCGGCAGCGTGTCGCCATCCTTGACGCCCGGCCAGCAGCGCCAGTACAGCGTCTCCAGGTCCAGCGTGAACGGCTTCATCTCCGCCAGCAGGCTCGTTGTGTAGCCGCCCACCACCACCAGCTCCTCACGCCCCGTCAACGGCGACCGCCGCACCTGCTCCCGTGCCCCATCGCTCAGTACCAAACAATCAGGCAATGCCAGTTGCCCTCTTTTAAATGAGAAGCTCCAATGGCTCAGAGCACAAGACATATGAAATGCATCATGCCAGCAACCTCTCCTGGGAGGACAGCTGTGGAACTGGCCCATTGCACAGGCTAGCAGGTCCAGTGCTGTGTGACACACCAATGCCAAAAAACAATCTTCTTATGTTCTAAGGAGGATCAGTCGCGAAATGCAATATTCTCATCTTCACATCTACAAAAATCCAATGCATTCGACAGCCAGGGAGAGCAAGGGGCGCACTGCGGTGACATGCAGGGAACGTGCGCCAGGCGAGTGTGCCTCGACGGGTGTGTGCGTGACGCAGCGCTGCCAAGTCATCATGTCGATATCCAGGATGTACACGCATGGTGAGGGGCCCTCACCGGCATCATCCAACCTGTAACCCTCCCCGCCAAAGATCACCACCTTCCTGCCATCTGCACGCAGGGCACAAACTGCTCAGAATGGGGCCTTGTGCGGGCGCTCGGTCAACTTCAGTGCAGCTCCAGGCACCAAATACGGCCAAACAAGATAGTGGCAGCAGAAAAAACGGTGAGGGCATACCATCAAACGAGTCGCTGCTGTGGTGAAAACGGGGGGAAGGAGGGTCTCCATGCGTCTTGACAGGTACCCAAACGTACGAGGAACCATCAATGGCCGCCCAAAGCACCTGCACACAGGCCCACATCAGTTGCTGGACGCTGCAGGTGCAAGCCATCCTGTTCTCAGACAGCAGTGCATGCCCCAACATCTACGTCTGTCACAGTAATGAGGCAGGCTGAGAGTGGCGAGCTCACAAATTGGCTGTTGGCGCCAAACTCCTCCCCGATAGTGTTGTAGCCGCCAAAGCAGAAGAGCAGCTCCCCCTCCTCGAGGCGCCTATCAGGGCCCAAGGCGTCGATGACCTGGACCTCCAGCGAGGAGCCCGGGCTCGGCTTGATAGGCGCCATTGTATGCCTGAAGCGCGTTGAAGGCGCTGTGCCACCCATCTCAGGCCTGCACATCACAGGCACCCCTTGTCAGTTGCTGAACAGGCCTCAATAATTCGTGTTGGGCCTTCTTCATCCATCTCTGGGGCGCTCATCACGCACGCCTGTCCCGGTAATCTCAGAAAGGGGCATGACACTGCAACGTCCCACTAACTTAAGAAACAAGCATGACACTGCAGCGCACCGTGAGACTTCGAGGGTGGCAAGGTTGACAATGGCGATGTCCACATAGAGCGAGCCATCGCGCAGAATTCCGCCCGTGATCACCACCCTGTTGCCTATTAGGTTGGCTGTGTGCCCGCTGCGCGCTAGTTTCGACTTGAGCGTATTGCCACCTGCGCATGCACGGCAAAATGCAGCCTTCGCGATCCCTTATCCTTATAGAGTTGTGTGGCCAGCCGACTGCGCTTAGGATCTTTGCTGGGGCCATGGGTCCATGATGATAAGTGTGATGGCAGTGTGCACCTTGGGCTGCAGCTGCTTCTGCCTCTGCGAGCACCGCGCTTCGTCGCTCCTCCCCCAGACCATCAGCGTTGTCTGCTGCGATCTTTGCCGCCTCCTCCTCCGCAACCGCCCTTGTGTCAGCCGCTTCCTGTGCGTCAACCTGTAAGACAACATTTTGCCATCAGCTTCAGCGCAAGGTCACCTGCGCAATGTGCTGTCCCGATCAAGTACCTCGGCGCCCCTCCCTTTGGCTCACCCAAAAACACAACTCCCCTGCATGGAATAGGAAAGAGCGCCGCGCGCACCCTTTCTACGCTGGTCTTGAGCGCTTGCGCGCCATTGCGCCACCATCGGACCCGATCCAAAGTGGATCCTGCCAGGTAGAGGTCCCGCCAGAATATGGCCCCAGCACGAAACCCCGCTGGGATCGCTGCTTCATGGAGGGCCACAACACCAGGCCCCAGCAACTCTGTGCACCAATGTTTCCTGCAGCAGCCAAGGCACAATAGGTTCCAAAGACACACATCTTTAATAATTTGCAAAATCTGATGATGTTTGGTCCTCGCGTCCTGGCTTCAGTTGAGCATAGCAATCCTGAGCATCCACTGGATTGAGGCACACAGGACTCACCACAGGCTCTGCGCAAAGTACCCATCATACACCGCCCGATAGAAATAGCGGCAGGATGCAGCGACGCAGGCGAGGTCTTTGGGTTGAAGAAGATTCAACACCTAAACAGAAAGATGTGTCAGTAGGGGACAAGCGTGAAGAAAATCCATGGTATTCGTCCGTTTTCAGCGTGCATCATCGCAACAAAACACTTCAGAAACACATGCAAGGCGCAATTTTCCACAATGGTTCCAGTAGTACAAAGAGTGCACAGTTGCCCTCGACACGTTAGACATTATGTGGGCCCAACTTCTGCCCACACTTGCAGGCGTACACTATGCGTACACCCGCAACATCCTGAATATTAAATTTATGGAAGACAGGCTGGCATGAGAAAGAGCCGTCTCCTCCGCACGCTTACTACCTCCTCGGGTCCAAACTACTCACAAACCCTCACTGGAGCCCACAAGGGCACATTGAGCCAGAGGGTGTCCTGAAGAATTTTTTCACAGCCAATTCAGGCGGTCTGCGAGGGCTGCGACGCGCACACCTGTCTGTGGGACTCGATATCCACATCGAGAAGGTCCATCTCCCTCGCCCTGCCTCACGGGCGCCGCCCCACGGGCTGCTTTGGTGTCGTCAACATGTTAGCATGAGGCGATGGAGCCCCTCGAACACCACGCAGCCAGTTCAAATGCGCAAAAACCGTCGCCATCACCGAATTTCTTTTTGGGATGCACTGATGGAGAACCTGGTGCGCGGAAACGGGACATGATTAAGAAAATCTCTCGGTCCGTAAAAAATTTGATCAAATATCCAGAATTTCGTTACGGGTATCCTGAATAGGGTTCCCTTCTTTCTATGCCCTACGGAGAACGCGTTCGCGAAGGGTAAGTCGCGCAGTACGAGCACCTGCTCTTGGAGCAGATAATAATAACAATGATTAATTTTTATGAGTGGCGAACGCAGAGCCCAGAGGGCCATAGGGCATACACAGGTCCGTCTGCAGCCGAAACCCGGGGCCGATATGCACAGGCTTGCAGCCTTGTCAACCCGCAAATGCACCCTTGCAGCCTACAGGTCTACACCCCCTTCTTACACGAATGCTGAGGGGCCGTCCCTAGCAAACCGCTCGAAAATTCGGGACGGATTTCGTAAGCGACGATGCGGGTGTCTCAGGAGCGGCCGCGTCGCCGAATGTAACCGAAAATCGATCCGGAAAAAGTCCCAGTGTGGCATGATTAAGGGGAATTTCTTCGAGTGCATGCACGCGCATCATGCATGATGGCCATTGCACCGGGTGTGACATGATCATATCATCACTGGCATAATAATAATAATAATAATAATAATAATAATAATAATAATAATAATAATAA